>ENA-OQES01000791-OQES01000791.1-human-gut-metagenome-genome-assembly--contig:-NODE-791-length-12726-cov-3.456624_pt1 | contig 12726 bp, 15 predicted proteins | sample MGYA00242798_ERZ504641 | MGnify/ENA primary metagenome ERZ504641 (study PRJEB26092, sample SAMD00036327) | human gut metagenome | host: Homo sapiens | study: EMG produced TPA metagenomics assembly of... | reverse complement strand
GGACACAGGCAGACTGGGGACAGATCCATTCCCAGCTTGAAATTTATTTTGAAGAACGTCTGGCAGGGCGGAACCTGTAAAGCAGTCAATTTTAGGCAGGTTTTATTGACATGCCTTAAAAAACTACTGTATAATGCAGATATGGGCAGAATCCGGAAAATCGGCTCTGCCCATTGTAACTATTCACAAATCTTATATCAGTTTTTAACGTTTACACAAAACTTGAAACGGTCTCACAGCTGTTTTCATTCCCTTAAAATCTTTTGCGCCAAACAGCTTTGATACAACTACAGAGCATCCCATATTGCAGCCAAATGCAAAGGCAATGAAGATCAATGTAATCTCATAACTGTTTCCTACTGCCGCCAGGGCATTTTCACCGATAAATTTTCCTGCTACCAGGCTGTCTGCGATGTTGTATAACTGCTGGAAGATAATACTTCCAAACAACGGCAGACAAAATTGCCAGAGCACCTTTTCAGGATTTCCTACTGTCAGATCCTTATTCATTTTCCATTTCCCCCATTCCCCTTAAGCCATCAATGATCACATCCACGCAGCCATCAATTCCAAGTTTACTGCTGGATAACATCATGTCATAGCTTTCTGACTGTCCCCATTCAGTCTCGGAATAAAACTCATAAAAATGTTTTCTCATTCTGTTCATATGTTTGATCCTGTGGACCGCTTCTTTTTCACTGATCTGGTTTCGCTTCATAACACGCTTGACTGTACTCTCTTTATCTGAATAAATAAATACAGACAGTCTGTTCTCCTTCGGGATCATGGAAGCAGCACAGCGACCAATGATCACACATGGACCCTGTTTTGCGATCTTTTCGATCACTTCTTTCTCTGCATTGAATGTCACCTGGCTCTCTGAATAGAAAGTATTGCCAATGCTTGCAATATCCGCATAAGGATTTCCGCTTAAAAATCTGAATACTGTTGATCGGTGACTCTTCTGTTTTGGAAATAAAATCTGTGCTTAACCCGGACTCCAGCGCCGCTTTCTTGATCAGCAGCTTATCGTAACAGGGAATTCCCAGTTTTCTTGCCAGCTTTTCACCGACCTCACGGCCACCACTTCCATATTGTCTTCCAATACAAATAATGCCCTTCATGTGATCCACTTCTTTCTTATTTATTTTAATTAATGTTGTTGAATGAATATTGAATGTTGTTTTTTGACGTCGGCTGTATTATAATCCGTAACAAGATATATGTAAAATATTAAAAATGTAATTTAGATATGTGTTTTTGATATAATGAAGCGCCATGAAAAACAAGCGCCGCCAAAGGCGGCATTTGTTTTTCACAAGCCATTAACGAAGGTTCCGCCTGCGAATGCATGGCAGTAAAGCGCGTCAGCGCGGGGAACCTGAGTATACAAGTGTATATATGGGGGAAAACCAAAATGGACATCAGCTACGATTATTACCGTACCTTTTACTATGTTGCAAAATACAAAAGCTTTACAGGGGCTGCGGAAGCACTGCTGAACAGTCAGCCAAACATTACCCGGACCATGAAAAAACTGGAAAAAGAGCTGGGATGTACTTTATTTGTACGCCAGAGACACGGTATTGCACTTACTCCGGAGGGCGAAAAGCTGTATGCCCATATTTCCGTTGCTTTTGAACATATTTCCTATGGGGAAACAAGAGATTGCCAGGGATAAAAGCCTGCAGTCCGGTATCGTTACCATTGCAGCCAGCGAGATCGCCCTCCACTGTATCCTTCTTCCCACCCTGCAAAAAATTCCGCAACACCTATCCAGGCATCCACATCCGGATCCTGACCCATTCCACTCCCCAGGCCATGGATATGTTAAAAAGGGGACTGGCAGATTTTGCCATTGTAACAGAACCTTTTGAATTTATATCCGGATTTTCTTTCCGTATTCTCAGAAGTATCCAGGAAGTGCCTGTGTGCAGCAGTGTTTTTTGCCCTTTCTACCGGAACGTCCCTTACAGACGAGCAGATCAAAAAATATCCCATCATCGGTCTTGGTGAAAAGACAAGTTCCTTTGCCTTTTACTCCGACTATTTTAACAGAAGGGGCGGTACCTTTGCCCCGGAGATCGAAGCAGCGACTGCTGACCAGATCCTGCCTATGGTACAGTCTGACCTTGGGATCGGTTTTGTTCCAACGGATTTTCTGGAAAAAGAAAATATGGAAAATCTGATCATTTTAAATATGGAACCGCCGATCCCCAATGCGAAATATCTGTATGATAAAAAGGAAAGTATGAGTCCCTCAGCATTGCTGCTGCAGAACTGGAGAAAATGATCCTGAATAATAATAGTAATAATAAGAGAAATTAAAAACAGTACCCCGGAACCATCCTGATCTAGATGATCCCCGGGATACTGTTTTTTCATAAGTTGTTTCTTTTTGATTTTTTGGTAGATTATTCTACGCCCTGTGCTGCAACCGTCTTATCGGTCAGTGTACCATCATAGATCACTGTTACCTTGTCACCAACGCTGATACCATCAAACATTCCTTCTGTTCCTACAAAAGAAAACAGGGTATTTTCCGGATCTGCAGTATCCAGAACAATATGATCTGCCTCAACTTCTGCTACTGTACCGGTTAAAGTTTTCTTCTTTGCTTCTTCTGTATCTTTTGCATCAGCTGTTACAATGCGGGTCGCTACTGCTGCGTCATCTGGATCTTCCAGATCACCGTAGTAAGTTACTTCTGCTTCTGCGCCAGCTTTGATACCGTCTTTTGTTACCTTCTGGGCGATCAGTGCATTCAGTGTATAGGTTCCTTCTTCTGTCTTTAAGGTAATGGTGCTGTCATCTGCACTTTCAATAGTTCCTTCTACTACCAGATCTTCCTGATCTGCCTCTTCTTCCCTTGCAACCTCAGCTGCGGAAGTCATGATCTCTACTGAAGTTGCCTTTGTAACATCACTGCTTAATTCACCGGCAAAACCTACGTTTACTTCATCGCCTTCGCCGATCTCATCTGCACCTGTTATCTCTGCATCTGAAATATCAAATTTTGCGGTATTACCTCCATCTTCAGAAACAGTGATCACATTATCTTCTACCAGGCTGACAAAGCCATAGTAATAATCTTCTTCTACTTCTTCATCAGAAGTCGCTTCTGTACTTTCTACTTCCTGTGCTGTGGTAGATTCTGTATCTGCTTTTTTAGAAGAACAAGCGGTAATTCCCAGTTGCAACTGCCAGAAACGCAACTGCTAAATACTGTTTTTTCATAAAAATCTCTCCTCTCTCTGCCGCCTGTGGACTAACTTTTTGCGGCACGATACATCTTACTACGAAAGCTGTGCTTTTTACTATGTATTTTTTATGAACTTTTTTCCCTTAAATGTGTTTTTGGGGATTTTTAAGATCTGTCTTTCTGGATCTCCTTTTCATGACCACTAAAAGGATCAGTCCTATGAAAGCCCAAGTATACCGATCGCCACTGTGATCATAAGGCCGGTGCGGACCAGATACCAGAAGGGTCCCTGTCTTTTGACCGGACTGTCATTCTTTTCCGTATGATCTTCTTTTATCTCCATGGTCGTTTCTTCCTCTGTCATTTTTGCAGGTTCTTCCAGCTGATAGATCACATGAAGTTCATAATAATCCGGCTCTTTCCATTTTACTTCCCCTTCATACAGCACTTCATAATCCTGTAAAAGCCGTTTTCCAAGTGCCAGCGCCTCCCTGCAGATCTGCCCGTTTTCATCTGAAAACTGGTTCTCCGTTCCATACTAAAGAGGTGATCCGGTAATCATCTTTAGAAAGTCCCAGGTCTTCTAAGATCCGGTCACCTGCCTCTGCTGTTTTTTCAAGAAGCTGGTCTTCCCCTGCCGGTATCACAAGATCTCCCAATTCATATTCATCTGCCCCATAGGAATAAAATGTAACAGGTACTGAAAAAACTCTTCCTTCCACTGCTTCCCTGTGATCTCTACATTTTTTCTGTATAAGTTTCCGGAAAGCAGGATCCATCCGGGATCTGTTTCATCTGCCAGAATGATTTCAGGAACCTCCTCTGCAGCTTCCACCTTGGGATATTCCACCCGTTTTTCCAGGGTACGGGTAATCTCTTCCCCTTCTTTTTCCTGTAATTCCCAGTGTTTTAATTCATAGCGGATCCCATTTTGCATCTTCATACTCTTTTTACAGGTTCTGACAGTTCTCTGACTTCTTCAATTGTAAGTTTCTCTGTCAAAAGTCAGCTCTGTCTGTGCCATGACGCTAAGACCTGCGACCATACTGGTAAAAATTCCTGTAGCAAGAAATGCCAGCCCCTTCAAATACCATTTTCCCCATGTTCTGTTTTTCTCTTTCATACCTTCTCCTTCACAATATTTACGTAAGACCTGTGGTTCAGTTTCTGTATTTAATTGTCAAGGTTCGGTTTTCAATGGATTTTAATGATTTCATGAAGCCTGTTATAGCTGTGATATGGGAGATCTGAATGTCTCCTGAATGTTTCATGGAGCTGTTGAAAAACAGCTGTAGGTTTATTATAAAAAAGGGAGGGGATTTTGTCAAATACATCTGGCAAATATCCCCTCTCCTTGATGGATCATTTTTAATTATTAACGGAACTGGCTGTATTTATGTCCTGCTGACATTCCGCCTCTGGCTGCTGCCAGTTCGCTGACTGTAACTAACTGATATCCTCTGGCTGTCAGTTCCGGGATCAGTACTACGGCTGCGTCTGCAGTAGCATCGTAAATATCATGCATTAAAATAATATCGCCATCTTTTACCTGGCTTAAAACGTTATTGATGGTCCTCTGTGCATTTCTGTGCTGCCAGTCTCTTGTATCAATGGACCACATGATCGCCGGCATTCCCATAGAACCAAGAACGGAAAGGGAATGGGCATCTACATAGCCGCCTGGCGGACGCATTACAACCGGTGATACACCGCAGACTGCTGCGACTTTCTGGTTTACAGCACTTACCTGGCTTACAATGCCGTCACTGCTCAGTTTGGATATGTATTTATGGTCATTGGTGTGATTTGCAACCTCACAGCCCTGGGCTACCATACGGCGGATCACATCCCCGTTGTGTGGAACATTGGTTCCTACCATAAAGAATGTAGCTCTTCCTCCATACTGGCTTAAACTGTCTAAGATGCGGTTTGTAACAGAGGCTCTTGGACCATCATCAAAAGTCAGGGCGATCATAGGCTTTGACGGATCTACTGTTGAAGAAGCTGTCTCTGCAGGCGCTCCTGCATCTTTTGCTGTAATAGATGCCTTGATGCCATCAACTCTCAGTCCTGCTCCTTCGGTTCCTGCTGTTGCACCATTTACTGCCCAGTCTGTCCAGGAACCGTTCTGGTATACCTTATAGTACAGATCATAGGAAGCTGCCGAAGAACCGGTCAGTTCCATGGCAATGGCTTCCAACGGCTTTTCTGCTGATGCCCCGCCGTTTTCTACGCCGTCTGCTTTCCAGTCAAGCCAGCCGGTACCGCTTAAATTTACTTTGTAACGGACGCCGATCTGTACTCCTGATGGAATATTGATCAGATTAGCTTTCATAGATGTGACCCATGACTCTGATGAGGCTGACAGTGCCTGGTTATCTGCTGCCGGATCGCTCCAGCCCTGATTTCTGAAATATACACTGTAGTTGACCTGAAGTGGGGTATCTGTATTCTGTCCTGTTTCTCCGGAAGTCTCCTGTGTATCATCTACGGTTACAGTACCTATATCCTGCTTTACCTCTCCCGGTCCCCCGGTCTGGGATGCAGTCTTTGCCGCACCAATACCGGTAGTTCCTGCCAGTACTGTCATTCCCTGGGCAGTAAAGATCATTCCTGCTGCCATAAGGACTGCAAGAACCCTGCCTTTTCATTTTTCTCATTCTCTTCTCCTTTTAACCGAATACTCTTTCACACAGCATCACGTATTCTTCATAATAAATGTGGCCTTTAAATTCTTTCAGAGCCTCTGCCATGCCTTTGTAATACCAGCCCTGCATCTCTTTGTCTTTCTGGTTGAAACGCTGCCACACTTCATCTCCCAGAACAAGATAATCTCTGGCTGTACTGCGGATATTGCTTAATTTGTCCGCAAGAGCCAGGATCTTTTCATCCCTGGTTGCCGTTTTCAAGCGCTCTACGGTTGCACCTTTACGTTCAACCCAGCTTTTTGATTTATCTTCGCTTTCCCCGTCTACCAGAAATGCCACCCTGGGGCCGAACTTTTCTTCCAGTTCTTCTCTTGTAACCCCGGCGTCCTCTATTACATCGTGAAGAAGGGCCGCAGCTATCATCTCCGGTTCATCTGTAAATGCCGTTACGATGGCCGCAGTTTCCATCGGATGCGTAATATAAGGGATCTCCGTTCCCTTTCTGAAAACGCCCTGATGAGCCCGATCTGCAAATTCAGCCGCCTCTTTTATCATATTGTGCTCTACCTCTTTTCCCCCATGTTCAGTTAGCCTCTCTGATACCAGATTGCTACGTGCTTTTGACCCTGGTATCATCATACCATACCCGGACATTATTTTGAAGTTGTATTTTATTGTCACTTTCGTAAGACTTTCTCAATGAATAATTCCTTGTAAGTAAACTGTTTTTCTGCTATGCTATAGAGAGTTTTTAACAAAGGAGGAAATGGTAATGGAACACCATTCATCATACAGCGCACCAAGAAGCAGCCGTGGTTCAGAACATACCCGCCCTGCTGCTTCCCGTCCAAGTCAGAGACGCAGCCGCAGTCCAAAGAAAGGCAGCAGTTTCGGACATATTTTACTATGTTACATACTTCCATTTTTAGCAGTCAATCTGGCGATCTTTTTTATTGTCACGGCTACACCGAAAATTGAAATGACAATCAGCGATACTACCGATTATAAAACGCTGGATGTAAGCTTTAAGGTCCACTCTCTTCTTCCTTTAAAGAAGATGACAACGACTCTGGAGTCCCAGCCAATTGAATTCCAGAAAGAAAAAGGCGTTTATCATGCAGTCCTGACAAACAATGGTACTCTGGAAGTCTACGTATTAAGTTTGAACGGTATGCAGGCCCAGGATATCGAACATATTGCTGTACTGGACGATACACCGCCTTCCTTTGATGAAGAAAGTGTTGTAACGGAAAACGGTACACTTACCATAACAATAGAAGACAGTATCTCCGGCATTAATTATGACTCCCTCTATGCTACCGATGATGCAGGAACCAAGATCCTTCCTGACAGCTACGATAAGGAAAACGGGGAAGTCACCTTTAAACTGGAAGAAGGTTCCCTTACTGTCTATGTAGAAGATATGGCAGGAAACCCAAATCAGGCTTCCTTCTCTCTCAGCCAGTCCGGAATTGATACCGAAGACCGGGAAAGCAAGTTCCCGACAGACGGAAAGAATGGTATGAACGGAACTACAGCAACAGAAACTGAGAACGAAACCAAAGCCTCTGAAACTAAGTCTTCCGAGACAAAGGCTTCTGAGACAAAATCTTCCAGCACCAGCAGTACCAAAGCAGAAACAAAGGCTGAGACGAAAGCATCATCTGCAGCTAAGTCTACTACTGCAGCTGCTAAATCCACTACTGCGGCTGCCAAATCTACTACCGCAGCCAAGTCCACCACTGCAGCTGCTAAGTCTACTACTGCGGCTGCTAAGTCCACTACCGCAGCAGCGAAGTCCACCACTGCAGCTGCTAAGTCCACTACCGCAGCAGCGAAATCTACCACTGCGGCTGCCAAGTCCACTACTGCAGCAACCACAGAAGCAGCGAAATCTACTACTGCAGCAGCACATGAACCATCTACAGCGGAAGCACCTGCTACCATTGCTCCGTTAAATTAACAAATAATAAACAACTAAAAAGCTGACCGATCTTCTTAGTTTTTCAAAGAATTTCTGTCAGCTTTTAATTTTATGATACTATTCAGTCATGGCCGAACTGCAAGTATTTTACCATCCTTCCGCTACGATCTCATCAATAATATCCACGTATTCTGCACAGTAATTTTTCATATAACGGCATAACTGCCTGCTGGAACCGCAGTTTTCTTCCGGTGAAAGCTGGGTGATCACACAGCCATTTTGTTTCTACGCGCTGTCTGGATATAGACTCTCTCGCTTTCCACTGGCTTCTTTCATACCATGCTGACTCCTGGGCACATTCCCGGATGATCTCCCTGTATTCTTCCGGAAGTTTGTTCCAGGTATAAGTAGAAGCGATCTGAACTTCCGGCACACGGCTGTGTTCATCTACTGTAAAATATTTTGCCACTTCGTAATGCCCTGCAGACTCATAGGATGGCCAGTTATTCTCTGCTCCGTCTACTTTTCCAGTCTGAAGTCCGGAATATACTTCCCCATAGATCATAGGAACCGGAACAGCTCCTAAAGCCCGGACTGTATCACTCATCAGTTCCGACTCCTGAACACGGATCGTCATTCCTTTTATATCTTCCAGTTTTTCAATGGGTTTTATGGAATTATAAAAACTTCTGGCACCTGCATCATACCATGAAAGCGCAATCAGACCGGAACCATCAAAAGAATTAAGGAAATCATCTCCAATAGGACCTTCCAGTACTTTCCACATGTGATCTGCGCCTGTATACAAATAGGGCATCTGAAGTACATTTAACTTGGGAATGTACTCTGCTACCGTAGAAATGGATACTCTGGCAAAATCAATACCACCAAACTGCAACTGTTCAATGACAGATTTTTCATCTCCCAGGCTTCCGCCTGCATTGACCAGTATCTCAACTTTGCCTTCGGTTTTTTCTTTTACCAGCTCCGCAAACTTATCTGCACCCTGGGTCGTCGGATAATCTTCCGCCTGGTTTTCCGCATAGGTCAGTACAAAATCCGGTTCCGTTTCCTTTTCTTTTCCTTGAAATACCCCGGCACAGCCGCTTAAAATAAGCGCAGCTGCCCACAGACAGAATATCTTCATTTTTTATCATTGTTTCCTCCTGATCTTGTGACTGCTGCGTTTCCTTTTATTTTGACTTTACCTGGATCTGAGACTGCTTTTTCATCAGCCAGTCATAAAAAGTTGCTTTATCTTCTCCGATGACACGGTCTGTAAGTAAATATCCATGGGATGGATCTGTAAAATGATGGCCATTCCCCGGCAGCTTTGCGATCCTTACCATTTTTCTCCACGGAATCTTATCGTAAGTATTTCCCACTTTTACCTGGATCCCAACATCATCCAGACGGATCTCTGTGTCCTCCCCGGAACCGGATGCCAGTTTTCCTGCACTGAGATAAACAGCCAGCGGCTGAAGGATTGGAAAAAGGCAGCAGCCTAAAACCATACAGATACGGAATACGGTTCCCGAAGACTCCCATTTTGCACAAGTAAGAGCTATAAGAGCTGCTGTAAAAACAAGGTTTACCATGCCGGTCATGGAATGGTAGATGAAATACATGGACATTTTCCAGTATTCACCTCTGGTTGTTTTATAACGGTATTGGTACATGAATTGGTCCCCCTTGAATGTGCGTATACACTCACGAACCCCGCGCATTCGCACTCTACTGCCTGCTGACGCAGGCGGTTCGTTCGTTAATGGCTTGAAAAAAAACAAATGTCTGCTTCGCAGCCGCTTGTTTTTCCCTGTGCTCATTACATTATAGCATAAAAGGGGGATGTCCACGACACCCCCTTTATTTTTATATGTACTACACTTTTATCAAACTTCTGTCATTCTATCAATGTGCAAATACACTTGGAAGCCATAAGCTGATTCCTGGTACGAAGGTGATCAGCAGCAGAGTAATGATCATGCACAGATAGAATGGTAATGTTGCTTTTACAACCTTTTCCATCGGGATCTTTGCAACAGCAGAACCGATGAAAAGTACAGCACCTACAGGAGGTGTCAGAAGTCCGATACCACAGTTAAGGACAACCATGATACCAAACTGGATCGGGTCAATACCAATAGATGTTGCGATCGGCAGAAGGATAGGAGTTGCGATCAGGATGATCGGAGCCATATCCATAATGCAGCCTAATACCAGAAGGATCAGGTTTAATAACAGAGCGATCAGGATTGGGTTATCAGTCAGTCCAACAATAGCCTGAGCTGCCAGATCCGGTACGTGAAGTCTTGTAAGGCAGTAACCGAAGATACTGGAGGTTGCGATCAGGATCAGTACGATAGAAAGAGTATCTACACACTCGCCCAGGACTCTCCAAACACCTTTCCAGTCAAGACCTTTGTAAATAAATACGCTGACGATCAAGCTGTAGATAACTGCAACTGCTGCAGACTCAGTAGCTGTGAACACACCGCCTACAACGCCGAACACTACGATCAGAACGGCTGCTAATGCCCAGAAGGAAACGCTTAACTGCTTTAACAGGTTCTTCATGCTGAACTTGTCGCCCTTTGGATAGTTGCGCTTTACAGAAATAATGTAAGAACCAACCATCAGGGATGCTGCTAAAAGAGCTCCCGGAACATAACCCGCAAGGAATAAGCTTCCTACGGAAATACCACCTGCTGTGGTAGCATAAATAACCATGTTGTGGCTAGGTGGAACCAGAAGTCCCTCACAGGAAGAAGTAATAGTAACTGCAGTAGAGAAGTCACCGTCATATCCCTGGTCAACCATCATAGGGATCAGAATAGATCCTAAGGAAGCAGTATCTGCAGATGCAGAACCGGAAATACCACCAAAGAAATAAGATGCAACGATGTTTACCATTGCCATACCGCCTCGCATCCAGCCTACGCAGGCATTTGCCAGAGCGATCAGTTTTTCAGAAATACCACCGGAACCCATCAGGCATCCCATTGTGATAAAGAAAGGTACTGCCATTAAGCTGAAAGAGCTGATACCTTTTACCATCTGCTGACAGATGGTAGTCAGAGGCAGCCCCTGGGCCATCAGACAGAATACAGAAGAAAGAGCTACTGCGTACGCAATCGGGAAACGCAGCATGATCATAAGGAAGAAGCTTCCCAGTAATATAAGAATTGCCATGCTATTTACATCCATACTACTTCTCCTCCTTTACATAAAAGCTTCTGATATGATTGTACAGTGCTTCGATCTCGAAAATGATCATCGCAACACCTGCTAACGGAACCGGCAGATACATCCAGAAACGGGATACTCCAGGCATACTTACATAAGTACCCTTTGAACCGATACCGGAAGCATAAGTCCAGCCTACAGTCAGCATGATGACAGCCAGTACTAAAACAGCTACATCAGCAAGGATATCCAGGGATTTAACCAGCTTCTTTGGCAGATAGCTGTCAAGAGCGGTCATACGGATATGAGCACCGCGGCGGATTGCCAGAGCTGCGGAAAGCACGGCCATATAAGCCATACAGGAAAGAACTACTTCTTCAGACCATGCCGGATCTGGAATAAATGAGATATAACGTCCTGCAACGGACATACTGGTAATAGCGATATCAACTACAAGCAAAAGCTTGCAGATAAATAATACAAATTTATATACCGCATCATACAAAGGACGGATCTTATCGATCTTTTCAAAAATTGAAGGCATTCTTCAGTCCCCTTTCTTAATTAAAAGCGCAGGAGAGACGCGCTCCCCTGCGCCTAAATACACCATTTCCCTATTTAACTGGCTGACTCAGATTATTTTGCCATATCAAGGATCTGCTGATACAGTTCTGCGTTATCCTTTGTAGAGGACTCGATAATGTCCTTGCAAGCTTCCTGCCATGGAGTCTTATCTTCTACTTCTACAACGTTTACGCCATTTGCCTTTAACTCATCCAGAACTTTGTTCTCTGCTTCTTCAGAGATCTTACGGTTGAATTCAGATGCATACTTTCCAGCTTCGGTCAGAACATCCTGCTGCTCTGGAGTTAATTTATCCCAAGCGTCATCTGTGATGATAACCTGGATAGCACCTAAGGTATGTCCATCAAGGATCAGGTTAGGAGCAACTTCTGGGAATGCGTTGGACTGATAGTTTGCGATTGGCTGCTCAGCACCGTCAACAACGCCGGTCTGCAGTGCGGAGTACAGTTCGTTGAAGGAAACAACAGTTGCGTTTGCGCCAAGTCCAGCTACCATACCGTTCATGATCGGGTCGTTAGAAACACGAAGCTTCATTCCCTTTAAGTCTTCCAGACCATTTACTGGCTTAACAGTGAAGAAATGACGGAAACCTTCTTCTCCGTAGAACAGACCTCTTACGCCCAGTCCGTTGTCATGCGGTTCCATTAAGAACTCTGGAGCTAAATCGCTGTCTGCGAACTTCCAGAAATGTTCACGGTTCTGGAATGTATAAGGTACAGACAGAAGTACGGACTTCTCTGCGCCGTAGCTTGTCAGAGCGAATGCGGAGATACGGGACATATCAATGGTTCCGCCACCACCAAGCATGGTATCCAGAACGTCGTTCTCAGAACCAAGAACACCACTTGCCTGCAGGTCTACAGTGATAGATCCGCCGGACAGCTCTTCTACTTTCTCTTTGAATGCTGTATCAGTCTGTCCAACGATAGTATCCAGTGGATTAACCTCTGCCATTACCAGAGTAACTGCTGGGCCTACTGGCTCGCCAGCCTCTGCTTTAGCTTCTTCCTTGGTCTCTTCTTTTGCATCTGCTGCTGTGGTTGCTTCCTCCTTAGCTGCCTCAGTAGCTGCTGCTGTAGTTGCTGTATCTGGGGACTTTAATCCGCATCCTGCCAGTGATCCAGCTACCATAGCTGTGCAAAGTGCTGCACTTAACCATCTTTTTTTCATTTTGTTTACCC
>ENA-OQES01000790-OQES01000790.1-human-gut-metagenome-genome-assembly--contig:-NODE-790-length-12730-cov-3.812426_pt1 | contig 12730 bp, 14 predicted proteins | sample MGYA00242798_ERZ504641 | MGnify/ENA primary metagenome ERZ504641 (study PRJEB26092, sample SAMD00036327) | human gut metagenome | host: Homo sapiens | study: EMG produced TPA metagenomics assembly of... | reverse complement strand
GGAAGCATTCCTTTACAAAAGTGACAAACACACCGCTCAAAGGAGTAGCACTTGGAACAGGAGTGACCAGTGTCATTCAGTCATCTTCCGCAACAACCGTTATGGTCATCGGTTTTGTTAACTCCGGTATGATGAAACTGAAACAGGCGATCGGTATCATCATGGGAGCCAATATCGGTACCAGTATCACCGGATGGATCTTATGTCTTTCCTATATTGAAGGATCGAATGGTATTGCAAAGATTTTATCTTCTGCAACGATAGCGGCTGTCGTGGCGGTAATTGGTACGATCATGCGGATGATCTGTAAAAGAACGACACACAAGAACATCGGTAATATCATGCTTGGTTTTGCAATTCTGATGACAGGCATGCAGACAATGAGTGGTGCGGTTACACCATTAAGAGAGAGTAAAGTATTTATTGATATGCTGACGATGTTCTCGAATCCAATCGCAGGTATCCTGGTAGGTGTTGCATTTACGGCTGTCCTGCAGAGCGCATCTGCTACCGTTGGTGTATTGCAGGCTTTATCGGTAACAGGAATCCTTACATTTTCCAGTGCATTTCCGATTATTCTTGGTATCGGTGTAGGAGCATCCTGTCCGGTACTGGTCTCAGCGATCGGAGCAAATAAGAATGGTAAGAGAACCGCACTTGTGTATTTATTAAATGATACCTTCGGAATGTTGATCTGGTCGATCGGATTCTATACGATCAATGCATTTGTCCATTTTGATTTTCTGGATAATATTATGTCGCCGGTATCGATTGCCCTGTTGAACACCGTGTTCCGTCTGGTAACGGTATGTATTCTGTTTCCGTTTATTAATAAACTTGAGAAGCTGGTATGCTGGCTGGTAAAAGACAGCGCAGAAGAACTGGAAGACGAAGCGGATTTCGATCTTCTGGAAGAACGTCTTCTGGATTATCCAGCACTGGCAATCGGACAGTGTCACAGAGCAATGAGTGGCATGGCGAAGAAGCTTCGTAAGAATGTCAACCGTGCAATGAACCTTCTGAATGAGTATCAGCAGAGCAAGTTTGACAAGGTTCAGAGAAAAGAAGACCTGATCGACAAATATGAAAGCCGCCTGGGCGATTATCTGATCAAGCTGACAAAGCATGAGATGAATACAGCACAGACAAGACAGGTTTCACTTTATCTGCATACGATCAATGACTTTGAACGTATCGGAGATCATGCTTCTTATATTGCATATATGTCCAGTGATATGCATGAGAATAAGACACAGTTCTCAGAAGATGCATGGGACGAACTGAATGTTGTTATGGAAGCAGTACGTGAAGAAATCAATCTTACATGCAAGGCATTCCTTGAGAATGATAAAGAGATGGCGCAGAGAGTAGCACCGCTTGGTATGGTTATTACAACACTTTGTGATGAACTGAAGATGCGTCATGTGGAACGTATGAGCAGTGGTGGATGTGGTCTGGAAGAAGGAACTGTATTTACGGATATCCTGAACAGTTTTAACCGTATTGCAGCTCACTGTGCAAGTGCGATGGTTGCACTTATGAACAGTGACAAAGAGAATATGGATACACATATCCATGATTCGAAGGTATATCCTTCTGACAGTTCTGAATATAAAACATATCTGAATGAATATAATCAGAAATATGAGATTAAAAAAGACGGGGAACATATGAGAAGTATGGAACCGGAAGAGGTTGAGTAGGATTTCATAAAAGGGCCGCTTATATGCGGCCTCTTTTCTATATTACTGGTTATTTAGCGATTCCTGTATGCTCTTGGTGACATCTGATATTCATTTTTTGAACAGCCGGTTAAAATAGGACAGGTTATTGAATCCTGTGCGTTCCGAGATGGACAGGATGCTGTCATCTTCCGTGAGCAGAAGCCTGGCGGCAATGGTAAGCCGGTAGCCATTCAGATAGCTGGTGAATGTTGTGTGCAGATGCTGCTTGAAGAATTTCATAAAATGAGATTCGGAAAAGCCCAGATAATCAGCGGTACTTTGAACGGTAATCGGTTCTGTATAATGTGATTCAATGTAGGACACAATCTGTTTTACCTTATCCAGAGATTTATCCCGGTTGAAAGTGACCGGTGTTCCCTGAGAAGAGAATAACAGGTAAAAGAAATGAAACAGATGCCCTTTTACCGATAATTCGTAATAATCAGGTCTTTTGCTGCAGAGATCATCGATCGCATCAATACAGGAAGAAAGTTCTTCATGGAAGAAACAGGTATCGTCAAAGAGCCATGGAAGTTCATATTCTAGTGAAAAATATGGCTGGAAATATCCAACTGTCCGGGGTATCGGAATCCGCAGAATATAAAAGACTGGTCTGGAACAGGATATTTTCATATTCCATACAGTCTTTCCCATGTTGGGAGATGGAGTGAAGCTGGCCCGGACGGACAAGGACGATGTCGCCGGCTTTTACAACTCTGGGCTTGGTATCAACAGAAATGATGCCGCAGCCTTTTTTATTACAATGATCTCCACGTCGTTATGCCAGTGAAGCGGAACCTGTGTGAAGTCCAGCGGGATGGAGCACAGATAGGTATTGTATGGAAACTGGATGCTGACGTGGTTTTTTAGTTTCATGGAGGTTTTCATAGGTAAGTGTGTTCATGGATGTGTATAAGTCCTTTCTGAAGTAATTGGGATGATCAAAAAGTTGTATATTTGATAGTATTGTATTACTTTTTACTACTATGATGCAAGAGATAAAATGTATAATCCAATTATAATATCAGTGTAAAACAAAAGAAAACTGATGAAACAAAGATTCAGATCAATATTAAAAACAATCATGCGACAGCACACATTCAGGAGGTTAATTATGAATTTCTCAGAAAAGTTACAGCAGACACTTGGCAAAGCAATCAAAGATGCATCGAATGAAGAGATTTACGCAGCACTTCTTAACACAGTAAAAGAAGCTGCAGCAGATAAAGGAAGAAATATTTCCGAAAAAGGCAGAAAAGTATATTATATATCAGCAGAATTCCTGATCGGAAAATTGTTATCCAACAACCTGATCAACCTTGGCGTATACGATGAAGTAAGAGAGCTTCTTGCAGCAAATGGAAAAGACATCTGCGAGATCGAAGAAGTAGAACCGGAACCGTCACTTGGTAACGGCGGACTTGGAAGACTGGCAGCATGCTTCTTAGATTCCATTGCAACACTCGGTCTGGAAGGAGACGGAATCGGACTGAACTATCACCTTGGACTGTTCAAACAGGTATTTGAAAATCACAAACAGAAAGAGACTCCAAACCCATGGATCCAGAATACAAGCTGGCTTACTGATACAGGAATCGGATTCAATGTACCATTCAAAGATTTCAGCCTGCATTCAAAATTATACGATATCGATGTAACCGGATATGAAAATGGAACCAACAAACTTCACTTATTCGATATCGAATCTGTAAATGAAAATATCGTAGGCGACGGAATCTCATTTGACAAGAATGATATCCGTGAGAACCTGACGCTGTTTCTCTATCCGGACGACAGTGACAAACAGGGCGAACTGCTTCGTATCTATCAGCAGTATTTCATGGTAAGTAATGGTGCACAGTTCATTTTAAAAGAATGTGAAGAAAAGGGCTATTCACTGGAAGAACTTGATAAACACGTTGTAATCCAGATCAACGATACACATCCGTCTATGGTAATTCCGGAGCTGATCCGTCTTTTGACAGCAAGAGGAATCTCTATGGATAAAGCAATCGAGATCGTGACAAATACTTGTGCATACACGAACCATACGATCCTTGCAGAAGCACTGGAGAAATGGCCGATCGACTATCTGGAGGCGGTTGTTCCGCACTTAATGCCGATCATCCGTGAACTGGCAGCAAGAGTGGCAGCAAAATATGATAACAAAGATGTGCAGATCATCGACGAGTGGAACCGTGTACACATGGCAAGAATGGATATGCATTACGGATTCAGTGTCAATGGTGTTGCAGCACTTCACACAGAGATCCTGAAAAATGTAGAATTGAAGCCATTCTATGACATTTATCCGGAGAAATTCAACAATAAGACCAATGGTATCACATTCAGAAGATGGCTGATGCACTGTGATAAGAAACTGGTAGAATGGATGGATAAATACGGAGTCGGTGAGTTCCGTAAAGATGCTTCCAAACTGGAAGGACTTCTTGCACAGATCGATAACGAAGAAGCACTGAACGAGCTTCTGGATGTTAAGCAGCAGAATAAGACAGCATTAAAAGAATATCTGGAAAAAGAATCCGGAGTTGTACTGAACGACAACGCAATCTTCGATATTCAGATCAAACGTCTCCATGAGTATAAGAGACAGCAGATGAATGTCCTGTATATCATTTACAAATATCTGGACATCAAAGCCGGAAATAAACCAAAGAGACCGATTACAATGATCTTCGGTGCCAAGGCAGCACCTGCTTACATTATTGCAAAGGACATCATTCATGTAATCCTGTGCTTACAGGAACTGCTCAAGAATGATCCGGAAGTGGCACCGTACCTGCAAGTTGTTATGGTAGAGAACTACAATGTGACAATGGCAGAGAAACTGATCCCGGCATGCGAAGTATCTGAGCAGATTTCACTGGCATCTAAGGAAGCAAGTGGAACAGGTAACATGAAGTTCATGTTGAACGGTGCTGTAACGCTTGGAACAGAGGACGGTGCAAATGTAGAGATCCATCAGCTTGTCGGGGACGAGAATATCTATATCTTCGGAGAGAGCAGCGACCAGGTAATCGAGCACTATGCAAAATCAGACTATGTGGCAGCAGATTACTATATCAATGACAAAGACATCCGTAAGTGGGTAGACTTCATTATCAGCCCTGAGATGCTGAAAATCGGTGATGTGCGTACACTTCTTGAGATTCACGCAGAACTGATCCAGAAAGACTGGTTCATGACACTTCTGGATGTAAAAGATTACATTCAGACAAAAGAAAGAGTATTTGCAGATTACGAAGACCGTATGACATGGGCAAAGAAGATGATCGTGAACATTGCAAAAGCAGGATTCTTCTCATCAGATCGTACGATCGCCGAGTATAACAGAGATATCTGGCATGTATAAAATGTGTGCAAGGGAATAAGCCGCACAAAAACAATCGGAAAATGAATGCAGGTATCTTTCTGGTGGCAACGCAGGGAAATATTCATGCATTATCCATTTCACCGAAAGGCCTGATCATGGGAATGCTGCTGGCGATTACGACCTGTTTCTACGGAGTACTTCCGGGACCGCTTCTTAAGAAATATCCGGCCGAGTCAGTATGCGCATGGGCGATGCTGATCGGCGGAGGCGTGCTGGCGGTATTCTTAAGACCGTGGAGAATTGAGGCACATCTGGATATGATTGTGATTGTAGGATTCCTGACAATCGTAATCGTGGGAACAATCTTACCGTTCTGTCTGTATCTGGCAGCGGTAAAATACGCAGGAAGTGTATATGCAGGATTATTATCAAGCGTGGAGCCGGTAGCGGCAACGATCGTGGCGGCGATCTTTTTAGGAACTGCATTCCCGGCAATAGATATTCTGGGATTTGCACTGGTATTATCTACACTTTTCATTTTGAATATCAATTCGAAATAAATACAGGAAATAAATACAGATAGTAAAAAATGGATGCATCAATTTGCATCCTTTTTTGAGAGAATAATGAATGAGGCTTTTCTTTTCGATATGCCACTTCATTAACTATAATAACACATTTAAAGTGAATGTATAGACCCGACAGGGTTCCTTAACACATTCTTAGCAATCGTATATATAAAAGGGTACCCGGCAGATAGAGCAGTAAATTACACTTCATTCTCATCTTCGCACATACGATAACCGACACCGACTTCGGTAAATAAAAACTGTGGCTGTGATGGATTCCGTTCTATTTTGCGGCGTATATTGGCCATATTTACACGCAGAATACGATTATTGTTGTCGGTAAAAGGTCCCCATACATTTGCCATTACAGAAGCATAGGTCATAACCTTTCCGGAATTGCGCGCAAGGTAGGCAACAATTTTGTATTCTACAGGTGTCAGATGTATCTCCTCGCCGTCCAGAGTCAGCATTCTTTTTTCGAAATCAAGTATAAGTCCCTGACATTTGTAAGGACGGATATAAAGAGGCGAGTTTGATGCCATACGGTTGCTGTGACGTAAAGAAGTACGGATTCTGGCAAGCAGTTCCGAAGTTCCGAATGGCTTGGTGATATAGTCATCGGCACCAAGATCCAGAGCGGCCACCTTATCATGTTCTCCGGTTCTTGCTGAAATGACGATGATCGGGCAACTGGTCCATTCGCGGACAGAAGCTATGATATCATTTCCATCCATGTCCGGAAGTCCAAGGTCCAAAAGGATCAGATCCGGACATTGTGAATTGATAATGGACAATCCGGCCTTCCCGGAAGTGACGGTAGTTGTTTTATATCCATTGGCCTTTAATGTTCTGGACATGAAGTCCAGAATATTTTTTTGCATCTTCTATGATCAAAATAGAATAGCTGTCATTCATGATTAAGTATCCTCCTTTGGTAATGTAAATAGAAATTCAGCGCCATCTGCATGATTATGTGCGGCAATTTTTCCGCCATGTGCCTGGACAATAGTGTTGCAGATAGAAAGACCGATTCCCATGCCACGGTGGGTATCCGATGTACGTGGGGCTGTATATTCGCCTTTTAAAATCAGTGGGATGGTCTGTTCGTCAATACCCTTTCCATAATCTATGATATGAAAGGTAACGGTATCCGGGTTTTCTGTAATACGAAGGTCGATAGGCCTGTCGCTTTCGGAATGAACAAAAGCATTTTCCATCAGATTCATTAGAACCTGTTCGATAAGAAGCGGATCCATCGGAATGATCAGGACATCTTCCGGAGCGCTTACGTGAATTTCAATATCCGGAAGCCGCCGCTTTAATCGGATGATTGCTTCGGAAACGACTTCTTCTACGACTTCGTCCTCTTTTTTAACAGTTCCGGTATCATCCTGAATTCTTGTGACAGACAGAAGATTTTCGACCATATTCAAAAGCCAGTGTGAATCTTCGTTAATAGACGATACAAGACTTTGCTTTTCCGGATCAGTCAGATTCTGATAATTTTCTATAAAAGAATCCGAAGAGCCTATAATAGAAGTAAGCGGTGTACGAAGATCATGAGAGATTGCCCGCAGAAGATTGGCACGTATCCGTTCTTTGTCTGCCTCATTGATCGCACGCTCTCTTTCCAGAATCATTTTGTCCTGTTTCTTTAACTGTGTTGTCAATGTGGATACGATCAGTGAAATGGAAAGCAGAAATACAAATGTGACAGGGTATCCGCTGATCTGAAAATTAACTTTAAAATAAGGATATGTAAAGCACCAGTTGATGAATATAACACAAAACAAAGCAGAAATAATACCAAAAACATATCCACTGGTAATTCTGGCAATGATAATAAGAGCAAGAATATAAATAAGTGCAATATTGGCAGGATCGCTTCTGGTAATATGAAAAAATGAGAAAGCCAGAACCGTTGCCAGTGTCAGGATACAGATAGTAGAAAGAATATTATAGCATAAAGTCTTAGGGTCAGATGAATTGTCGGTTTTTGCTGTTTTTTTCAATGTTGCTCCTTTCTCCGAAAGCCGGTCAGATATTCTTTTCATATTGTTAGATTATAACACAAAAAAAGAAAATCGGAATACTGGAAAAATTGTATTAAAAATAATGCGTAAATTCTAAAAGTTTGTGCGTTAATGTGGTAAAAAATGTGATATTATGTGACGAGGAGGAATGAACTATGAAATGTACAAGAAATGTAACAGATCACGTGATCTGGGTGGGCGCAAATGACAGAAGATTAAACTTATTCGAGAATTTATTCCCGATTCCAAGAGGGGTATCCTATAATGCATATCTGATTAAAGATGAGAAGAATGCCCTGATGGATACAGTAGATGCATCCGCATCCGAACAATTTATTGAAAATGTAGCTTATGCATTAAACGGCGGGAAATTAGATTACCTTGTCGTACAGCATATGGAACCGGATCATTGTGCCAATATCCAGAGAATTCTGGAGTTATATCCAGAGACGAAAAGTAGTTGGAAATGTTAAAAACCATGCAGATGATCAGCCAGTTCTTTGATGCAGATCTGGAAGGCAGACAGGTTGTGGTAAAAGAAGGCGACACGCTGGAACTTGGAAATCATACCCTTCATTTTGTGATGGCACCGATGGTACACTGGCCGGAGGTTATGGTATCTTATGAAGATTCGGAGAAGATCCTGTTCTCTGCAGACGCATTCGGAACATTTGGCGCATTGAACGGCAATCTGTTCAACGACGAGGTTGATTTCGAAAAGGACTGGATCGATGATGCAAGAAGATACTTCACGAATATCGTAGGAAAATATGGCATGCAGGTACAGGCACTTCTGAAAAAAGGCAGCAGGGCTGGATATTCAGATGATCTGCCCGCTTCACGGACCGGTATGGAGAAATAATCTGAATTACTTTATTGAGAAACACGATAAGTGGAGCAAATACGAGCCGGAAGACCAGGCTGTTGCCATTATCTATGGTTCTATTTACGGAAATACAGAGCAGGCAGCAGATGCACTGGCAGTAAAGCTTGGTGCAAAAGGTGTCAAAAAATATTGCAGTTTATGATGCATCCAAGACAGATGTATCAGAACTGATCGCCGAGATTTTCCGTGTCAGCCATGTGGTGATCGCATGCCCGACATACAACGGAGGCATCTATCCACCGATTGCAAAATCTGCTGGCGCACATGAAGGCACTGGCTGTACAGAACAGAACGGTTGCGGTTATGGATAACGGAACCTGGGCTGCCACAGCAGGAAAGCAGATCGTAAAACAGTTAGAAGAGATGCAAAAATATGACGGTACTCGATCAGAAACTGTCGATCAAATCTACATTAAAAGCGGATCAGGAAGATAACTTAGATGCATTTGCACAGCAGATCATAGATGCTATGTAAATGCATATAAGAAGCAGTGAAGAACAATAGAATGCAGATGTCATGATATGAAAGACGTGTATTGAGTGGAGGTCGATAGAATGAACAATTACACAAGAGAAGATATATTGAGAATGGTAGAAGAAGAGGATGTAGGATTTATCCGTCTGCAGTTTACAGACATTTTCGGAACCATGAAAAATATCGCGATAACCACAAGCCAGCTGGAAAAAGCACTGGATAATGAAATCATGTTTGATGGATCATCTATAGAAGGTTTTGCAAGAGTAGAAGAGTCGGATATGTATCTGTATCCGAATCTGAATACATTTGAGATATTTCCATGGAGACCGCAGCAGGGAAAAGTTGCCAGACTGATCTGTGATGTGTATAAACCAGATGGAACGCCTTATGAAAGTGATCCGAGATATATCCTGAAAAAAGTAATGGAAGATGCGAAAGAGATGGGATACGAATTTAATGTCGGACCTGAGCTGGAATTCTTCCTGTTCCATACAGATGATGACGGATTGCCGACCACGCTGTCACATGAAAGTGCCGGATATTTTGATCTCGGGCCTCTGGACCTTGGTGAGAATGCAAGACGTGATATGGTGTTGACGCTGGAAGATATGGGATTTGAGATTGAATCTTCCCATCATGAGGCGGCTCCGGCGCAGCATGAGATAGATTTCCGTTATGATGAGGCGCTGACGACCGCAGATAATATTATGACATTTAAACTTGTAGTTAAGACGATCGCAAAACGTCATGGGTTACATGCAACATTTATGCCAAAACCGAAATTCGGGATCAATGGTTCTGGTATGCACCTGAACATGTCTATTAGCAGAGACGGAATCAATGTATTCCAGGATGCCAGTGATGAATATGGACTTAGCAAAGAAGCATATTGCTTTATCGGCGGAATTATGAAACACATGAAGGCACTGACTTTTATCACGAATCCAAGTGTTAACTCGTACAAGCGCCTGATCCCTGGATTTGAAGCTCCGGTATATATTGCATGGTCTGCAAAGAACCGTACACCTCTGATCCGTATTCCGGGAACACGAGGGGAGTATACAAGAGTCGAACTTCGTAACCCGGATCCGTCGGCTAACCCATATCTTGCACTGGCGGTATGCCTGGCAGCAGGACTGGACGGAATCAAGGAAGGAACGATGCCGCCGAAGGCAGTAAACCGTAATGTATATGAGATGACAGATGAAGAGCGCAAGATTTTCGGAATTGAAAAATTGCCGGGAAGTTTAATAGAGGCAGCAAAAGAATTTCAGAAGGATACATTTATCCAGGAGATATTAGGAGAAGACCTATCAAGAAAATATATAGAAGCTAAGGCATCTGAGTATCAGGATTACAGAATCCAGATTACAGACTGGGAACTTGAAAAATACCTGCACTTACTGTAATACAGATTTTGCACAAAAGGAACGGGCAAAAGAGTATCTGACAGGAGGTGGCGTAAGTGACAGGGCTTATTGTTGTATTCCCGAATAAAGATAATGCAACCAATATCAGAAACCTGCTGGCCAGAGGAGGCATGGATGTAATTGGTGTGTGTACCACCGGTGCGCAGGCCATGCATTATGCAGATACTGTAGACGATGGGATCGTGGTCTGTGGTTATCGGATGAAAGATATGATGTATACACAGCTTCGTGAATATTTACCAGAGTCATTTGAAATGCTTCTGGTAGCATCACAGGACAAATGGAGCAGTGGTGATGTGGAAGGAATCGTAGGCCTTTCTACGCCGATTAAAGTATATGATCTTTTGAATACTGTGAATATGATGCTGCAATCCATGGACCGGAGACGTAAGAAACGAAGGAAAGAACTGAAAACAGAGATCCGAAGCAGCAGGAGACGATCAGAAAGGCAAAAGAACTTCTGATGACACGTAATAATATGTCGGAGGAAGAAGCACACAGGTATCTTCAGAAAAGCAGCATGGACAGCGGGACGAATATGGTTGAAACAGCAGAGATGGTACTGAGCATTATGGCAGAGTAATATGTGAGACAATAAAAGGAGAGAAATGCATGAAGTTTACAAAGATGCAGGGACTGGGCAATGATTATGTCTATGTGAACTGTTTTGAAGAAAAGATAGAAAACCCGCCGGCGGTGGCGAGATATGTAAGTGACAGACATTTCGGAATTGGATCGGATGGACTGATCATGATCAATCCGTCCGAAGTAGCTGATTTTGAGATGGAGATGTATAACGCGGATGGCACGAGGGCAGAGATGTGTGGAAACGGCATCCGCTGCGTTGCGGAAGTACGTGCATGACAAGGGGCTGACAGATCAGACGCAGTTTTCGATTGTCAGCGGCGGAAAAGTGAAATATATGGACTTGACAGTGGAAAACGGCATCACAAAAGCGATCCGTGTGGATATGGGAGAGCCGATCCTGACGGCGGCAGAGGTTCCGGTTGTTTCCAAAAACGAGCAGTCCGTTGACGAAGAGATCGTAGTGGATAACGAAAAGTACCGGATGACCTGTGTTTCCATGGGAAATCCGCATGCGGTTGTTTTTGTGGACAGTACGGCAGATTTTCCGCTGGAGCAGATCGGACCGCATTTTGAAAACCACGAGCGCTTCCCGCGCCGTACAAACACGGAGTTTGTAGAGGTTGTATCCCCAGGAATATGTAAAAAGTGCGGGTCTGGGAGCGCGGAACCGGAGAAACGCTCGCCTGCGGGACGGGATGCTGTGCGACGGCGGCTGCCTGCGTGTTAAACGGCAAAAGCCGGACGGAAAGTGACCGTAGAAGTCCTGGGCGGCGCGCTGACGATCGAATGGGACGAAAAAATCGAACCATATCTTTATGACAGGCCCTGCGGAATTTGTATTCGACGGGGAACTGGAATATGAGGTTTAACACGACAGATGATTCTGAAAAAGGAAGATACCGAGAGATTTTTGATAAACTGTTCCGCACCCAGAACATGGAGTATTACATGCAGCTTCTGACCGCTTTGTACGAGGCGGATCAGGAAGCCTATGCCCTGACGCAGCTGACGGATTCGGAATGCAGGAGCATTCTGGCGGAAACGATCGCCAGGGTCAACCTGGTCTGGTGGAGGATGAAACAGGAAAAAACGGAGGACGAAGGCTTTCCCGGGCTTTCGCCCTCCGCTGTTTTGGACAGGTTTGTGAAGTGGGGCTGGCTTTCGAAGGATTTTGATGGAAAAATTAAACTGCTATATCATTGGCTTTCCGGAGTACAGCAGGCTGTATGTGGAGCTGTTTGACCGTCTTGCAAAAAAGAGGACGACAGCATGGAGCGGGAAAGTATTCTGTCTGTATACAGCGCCCTTTACACCTATGATTCGGATCCGGCAAAAAAAATAACAGCATTTTAAAAAGTGCCCTGCGCACATCCAAAAGCCTCGGACAGATGCTGTCCAATATGCAGGACAGCATGCGGCTGTGGTTCGATGAACTTTCCAAACGAAAGGACTTTATCGGAATTCAGGAGGTTCTGGTCAACGAGATCAACAATCGCGAGAGCGTAAAATATGCAAATTTTAACAACGACAGACAGTTTTTACCGCTATAAGGAGGCGGTCAAGGAGCTGATTGCGAAGATCCTGGAGGAAAATGAAAACCGCCGGGAGGGGCTGACGGTGCAGAAGCGGATGCTAATGGCTGCACAGGGCAGCGACAGCAGCGCGCCCGAACCGTCAGAAAGCGCAGG
>ENA-OQES01000787-OQES01000787.1-human-gut-metagenome-genome-assembly--contig:-NODE-787-length-12742-cov-3.178359_pt1 | contig 12742 bp, 18 predicted proteins | sample MGYA00242798_ERZ504641 | MGnify/ENA primary metagenome ERZ504641 (study PRJEB26092, sample SAMD00036327) | human gut metagenome | host: Homo sapiens | study: EMG produced TPA metagenomics assembly of... | reverse complement strand
GTTTTTATATTTGAATTTCAAATGCTCCTGTGCATCTTTCAAAAAATGGTATCAGCGTTGTGGTATCAGTAGGCTGGGGACCTATGGTAAGCCATGTGATGTATTCAGAATCCACGCCATGCTGAAGATTATAAGCAGGCTTTAACTGTCCGTTTCCCATGGCATCCTCCTTCATTCGCATAAAAGTAGCATCATGATCTGTCTTTGAATAACTGTTGCGTTCCGCACAGATATATATCTGCTGGTTATACTTTTTGAGCCGGCTCAAATAACTTTCAAGAGTTTCAATACTTTTTTTCGAAGCGGAGTTTTTTACTTTTCCCAATCCCATGCACAAACACTATATTTTCAGTTTCTTTTAATGCATACAGTTTTTTGCGGAGCTTCTTTACATGCTTTATTTTTATCGTATTTCCATAAACGATTTTTATATCATAAAGCAACTCACACTCAGCTACAAAATCAGCAAGTTTCTGCAAAAGTTTTGCCTGGTTTTTCGTTACTGCCTTCTTCCAGACGAAAGTATACTTATTGGCACTGGCTTCAATTTTTGTACCATCAATAAAAACTGGTCTCTCCGGGAAAATTTTCTCCCAATATCAAAACAATGCATTAGACATTTCTGCAAGGATACGTTTAGAACAGGGAGCAAAATGGATACTTCTAAACCTTGCAAATGTTGCATGATCAGGAGCTGGGTAACCTTCTAGAAGAAACATAAAATTGATATCTCTTTTACAATTTAGTTCCATGGAACGAGAGGAGTAATCCCCGTTCATGTAAGAATAGAGCACAATCTTCAAAAGTGTTCTGGGCGACACAGAATTTATTCTTTCATAAGTAGAATATAGGTCAGTCAAATCCATAGCCTCCACAAACTGACTTAGTAATCGAACAGAATCATCTTCAGGAATGATTGTTTCAAGATTTAACGGAAGTTTAAGTTGATATCCGTCTGAACTTTTTCGTATAATCATTTTTGTAATAATTTAGTTAGTAGCATAACTTAATTTTACACCAACTGCCAGATTCTTTCGAGGTCTGGCAGTTACTTTTTTTTGCACAAGAAAAGGAGCTGCGCACTAATTAGTGCGACAGCCCCATTTTTTTCATTACTGTGTAACAAGTAAATTTACGATAAAGAAATAAGGATAGTCGGCTCTTATTTGTTGCCTGCGGAGCAGCTCAACAAATAAATGTTGAAGAATCTGTATAGGAAAACAGAGAAAACAAGAAGCAAATCACTTCTTATTCTCTCTGCTGTTCAAGATACCGTCAATCGTACCTTGAATGAATTTTTAATTCATTATCACTCAATAAATCAAGTGACGAATCTATCTGACGGCGGGCTGTGTTTTTCTCAACATTCTTCGCTGGATAGAAATACTCGTCAACAGATATATTGAACATTGTAACTAAATCATGGAATAACTGAAAGCTAGGGTGTTTCCCGATATTTTCAATATCTGCGATATGACGTTCTCCGTAAAAGACTTTATCGCCTAAATCATTTCTGGAAAGCCCTGCTTTCTCTCTGGCTTCTCTGATTGCCAGTCCTAAAGGACGAAAATCAAAGCTGTGTGTATCTTTCTTTTTTCTCATTTTTAATCACCTAGCATGAGTTTATACTTCATGTTGTGCGATTAGAATGTATTAAAAACTCATATATCAGATGTTTTAAAAACAGTCTATTTGTTATTGATGCAAATAGGCTGTTTTCATATTTACAAAAAAATTTTTTTGCTGCAACAAATCAATCAACCCTGCCGTACAGATATGGTGCAGAAAGAGGGATACATACTTTTCACTTTATAGAGAAAGGGGGTGTGATTTTGAAACCATCAGACTTCCAAAATGACAATACAGTGTCAGTTTGACTGTAAGCTCAAAAAGGTTGTGAAAGGCATTGTCCGTAACTACCGCAAGGAATTAGCCAGACGACAGGCAAAGGAAGTATCCTTTTGTGAGCTTCCAGAGATTGTTGTTGAGAAATTGATTGTATGGGACGATTACGAAAGTGAATATACAACATTCGATGTGTGCGGTACAGAAATCCGTGTACTTGACGAAGAACTTGCAGAAGCACTGAAACAGTTGCCGGAGCAGAGCCGGAACATTGTATTGATGTTTTTTTTCTTGGATATGAGCGATTCGGAGATAGGCGAAAAACTGAACATCAACCGAAGCACATCATACAGGCACAGAAGAAATTCACTTGAAGAAATCAGAAAGCAATTAAAGGAGAAGAAAACAAATGAAGAATAAGCAACACACACTTCCATCATTTTTCTCATATCATCAGCCGTGGACGGTAACGAAAACGCCATAGAAAAGCTGTTGCTGTTCTATGAAGCCTACATATCAAAATGTTGTTTACGCCCATTTTATGATGAATACGGTAACGTATACATTGTGGTTGATATGGAATTAAAGGGACGTATCAGAGAAGCCCTTTTGAAAATGATATGTGAATTTGAAATAGACGAACATTAAGTAATATTTGAGCGGAGCATGATTTAATAAACTCCCCTCTTTCCTGTTCCGCTTTTTCTTATCATTCTGTATCAGTCCATTTGTAAAAATGAATTGATACAGGCTGACAAGAGCCTAACAGTTCTTTGACAAGTGAATAAAGCAGTCAGATACGTTTGTGCTTGCAGTGAGCCATCAGAGATTGTACGCCGTGACTTTTCCAATCGGGAGATAGCGATTCATGCAATGATCTGGGAGCGACCGTTGGAAAAGTCGTTCTGCCATGACCTGCAACACAGGATAATGATACACCCGTATGACACGGTTCAGCCCACAGGAATGGGAATGGTTGAGATACCAGTGGAGCTTGCCAAAGCCATTTGTCTGCATATAAAAAGTATTAGCAAAAGTGTTAGCAACGGCAAAAATCATATCCGCAAGAGTTATTGATATGCTATAATGACCTTGTTAAACGTATGTATTTTGCTGTTATCACACGGAAAGGAGTTATTATTACTCGTGATAAGTGATACATCAAATACAGAAACTCCCAAAAATGGAGAAAAATGACATATACAGTAGAGGAAATTGCAGAACAATTATGTGTAAGTAAAAAAGTGGCTTACGCATTGGTTAAAAGTGGACAGTTCGCTTATGTTCGTGCTGGTAGAGCCATACGGGTATCTAAAGATTCTTTCGATAAATGGTTAAATCAAAATTAACTATTGAGGAGAGAATATATTATGGCTTCAATCAAAAAAAGAAAATCAACATTTTCCGTTATTTACTGGTATTTAGACAATGCAGGAGAACGTAAACAGAAATGGGATACGTTAGAAACAAAGAAAGAAGCAAAGCAGAGAAAAGCATTTGTTGAGTATTATCAAGAAAAATATGGTTATGTGATTGTTCCCTTAGAGGAACGGTTTGCACGCCAGATTGATGAATCGAAAAAAGAACTTGATAGTACCGATGAAGATATTACGCTTTGTGACTTTTTAAAAATATTTGTCAATCTCTATGGTACGTCAAAATGGTCGCCTAGTACATTTAGTAGTAAGGTCGGTACTATCGAAAATTACATCAATCCACTTATCGGGGATTGGAAGTTAAATGAGATTACCACAAAGAAATTATCTGCCTACTACAACGATTTATTGAGTGTTCCAGAAGTACCCAGAGCTAACAGAAAAGCTACTGGACGTTGCGTACAGCCTGCCAATATCAAGAAAATACACGACATTATACGCTGTGCATTAAATCAAGCAATCCGTTGGGAATATATTGATACCAACAAGCGTAACCCTGCTTCATTAGCAATGCTTCCTAAAGTTCCTAAGGTAAAAAGAAAAGTATGGAGTGTAGATACATTCCGTGAAGCAATTCAGCAGTCAGATGACGATTTATTAACTATCTGTATGCATTTGGCGTTTTCCTGCTCAATGCGTATTGGAGAAATTACAGGTCTTACATGGGAAGATGTGATTATTGATGAACAATCCATTGCAACGAATAACGCAAGGGTAATCATCAACAAAGAGCTTTCCAGAGTAAATGCACAAGCTATGCAGAAATTAAAGGAAAAAGATATTATCAAGATTTTTCCAACACAAAAGCCACATTGCACGACAAGGCTTGTATTAAAAACACCAAAGACAGAAACAAGTAATCGTACCGTATGGTTGCCAAAGACGGTTGCAGAATTACTGGTGCAATATCAAAAAGACCAAAAGGAATTGCAGGAATTTCTAGGAGACGCTTATAACAATTACAACCTTGTTATAGCTTTGGAAAATGGAAATCCCGTTGAAAGTAGAATTGTGAGAGACAGATTTCAAAAGTTATGCGAACAAAATGGCTATGAAAAAGTTGTTTTCCACAGTCTGCGTCATTTATCCACAGGATACAAATTGAAAATGACCAACGGCGATGTAAAATCGGTACAAGGCGATACAGGTCATGCAGAAGCAGAAATGGTTACAGACGTTTATTCAGAAATCATAGACGAAGATAGACGTTACAATGCTCAAAAGATGGACGAACAATTTTATTCCACTCTAAACCATGATTCAGAAATGCAACCACAAAAGTGAGGAAGTTCAGCCAGAAAACAACGGCTTATCAGACAGTGATATGGAGCTTTTACAGCTTTTAAAATCACTTACGCCAGAGATGAAAGCAATGCTTTTGAAACAATCAGCTTCAAAGTAATTTTTCAAAAGTGTTAGCAAATCTTCAAAAATCTGCTGATATTTTTTGCAAAATAAAAAAATGTGTTAGCAAAACTCTTCTACTCAAACAGTCATAAAAATATCGAATTACAAATTCTGAAAATCAAAAGAAATTGCAAAATATAAATTGAATATGTTCTTATCCGACAGGTTATAAGCCAAAAACAAAAGAAGCTGAAAACCTCGATAAATCAAGGCTTTCAGCGTTGTTTGCTGGCGTCCCAGACAGGAATCGAACCTGCGACGTTTCGCTTAGGAGGCGAACCCTCTATCCTACTGAGGTACTGAGACGTATTTAATTTTCATGGAGCAATTTTCAAATTTATTTCATAAATCGCTTCCAAAAGGGGATTGCTCCACCTGTCCCTTAGGAGGGGCTTGTTATATCCATTTAACTAAGGGAGCCTGACTAACTCGTACTTTATTATTTTACCTATTAATCCTGTAAAAGTCAATACAGGGATGGTTTTCCCCATCCCTGTATCTTTCAAAAATATTTATCCACATTTTTCTTTATTTATCCACATACAAAGGGTCTGCCATCGGAAGCTTCTTCCGAATGCATGGCAGATTAAAAGTTGATTCTTCCCTGCAGCCACACATTTCCATTTGAATCTGCGTCCGACTGCCGGTTCACCCATGACCTCTCTTTTTGGTACACATACATCGAACAGAAGGCCGTTCACATCCAGTTTCATGATGCAGATATCTTCTCTCGTTATCTCATTTCTGGTAGGACGATATTCCAGGATTTCTCCCATGATCGAATACCGGTCACATTCGATTCCGTACGGCATAATGTACGTATCAACGATCGTAAATACATCTTCCGATATCAATCTTCTTGATACTTTGGAATATGTATCGATGTCATCCAGAGTAAGACTTTCAATCGCCTGTGGATCGCCAGATTTTGCTGCGCTTAACAGCAGCATACGATTGTGTACATCTTCCTGCTGTTCCCGCTCCTGTTCTTTACTTTTCAGCACCGGAAGCAGAATGGTTCCCTCATTGCAAAGACCGGACAATGTCACGGAAGAATACTTGATACTTCTTCCACCAAGCTGCCTTTCCCTCAGATATTCCATCATATTCTGAAGATAAAATACCAGATTAATGCCTACTTTTGTATCTTCACAGATGCCCACATATGCTTCCCGGTCTATCCTTCGTTCCACACTGACATCCGCATAGGATGTCACACCGGATCCTTTGAAATATGGTGTATAATAACGGTACTCAAACTGTTCATCGATGTCCATATCTCCGCACACCTTGATCCCGATTCCTTCTCCATATTCTTTTTCAAACTCACAAAGATCCGTTGTTTCATCCTGTGTAACGAGCTGATGTTGTGTATAGGATTCTTCCACATCTTTTAAAATCTGTGTTAACTGTTTTTTGTCTCTGATATTTCCAAATCCAATGGATTTCATATATTGATGCATACGCTTATCCTTATAATTGCTTATTTTTTTGAGGTACAAGCTTCTCTGTTCCACCCATGTATGGCTGTAATGCCTTAGGGATCTTAACTGATCCGTCTTCCTGAAGGTTGTTTTCCAGGAATGCGATCAACATTCTCGGTGGAGCTACTACTGTATTGTTCAGTGTGTGTGCGAAGTATTTTGTTCCGTCTTCACCTTTGACACGGATACCAAGTCTTCTTGCCTGTGCGTCACCAAGGTTAGAGCAGCTTCCTACTTCGAAGTATTTCTTCTGTCTTGGAGACCATGCTTCTACGTCACAAGATTTTACCTTCAAATCTGCCAGGTCACCTGAGCAGCACTCTAATGTACGTACCGGAATATCCAGTGAGCGGAACAGATCTACTGTGTTCTGCCATAATTTATCATACCAGATCTTGCTTTCTTCCGGTTTACATACAACGATCATTTCCTGTTTCTCGAACTGGTGGATTCTGTATACTCCACGCTCCTCAATACCGTGAGCTCCTTTTTGCCTTACGGAAACATGGTGAATAGCTTGTAAGTGTCTGTGGAAGCTGTTTTTCTTCTAACATTGTGTCGATGAATTTACCAATCATAGAGTGCTCACTTGTTCCGATCAGGTACAGATCTTCTCCTTCGATCTTATACATCATGGAATCCATCTCTGCGAAACTCATAACACCTGTTACAACATTGCTTCTGATCATGAAAGGTGGTACACAGTAAGTAAATCCACGGTTGATCATGAAATCTCTTGCATATGCAAGTACAGAAGAATGAATTCTTGCGATATCACCCATCAGATAATAGAATCCATTTCCCGCTACTCTTCCGGCGCTCTCAAGATCGATTCCGTCAAATGCTTCCATGATCTCTGTATGGTATGGAATCTCGAAATCAGGAACAAAAGGCTCACCGAATTTTTCAATTTCTACATTCTGACTGTCATCTTTTCCGATTGGTACAGAAGGATCGATGATGTTCGGAATGATCATCATATTCTGTTTCAGTTTCTCTTCTACTTCTTTTTCTTCTTTGGAAAGTTCTTCGATCCTTGCAGCACTCTCAGCTACTTTTCTCTTTAATTCTTCCGCTTCTTCTTTCTTTCCCTGTGCCATACATGCACCGATCTGTTTAGAGATTTTGTTCTTTTCTGCACGGAGTGCTTCTACTTCTCCCTTAATATCTCTATTCTTCTGATCCAGTTCTATTACCTCATCTACTAAAGGTAATTTCTCATCCTGAAATTTGTTCTTAATGTTCTGCTTTACAACATCCGGATTATTTCTTACAAATTTGATATCTAACATTTTTCTAAATTCCTCCTGATTATATATATGTTATATTATCTCTCATTTCTTGTTTTTTCAGGTCTTGCCATATCTGGACGCACATTACTGGTTCTTGCATTTAAGATCTTACCATTGTTTGCTTTTCCAGATGTCTGTTTTGTATTTCTCGCATTCGCGCTTTTCTGATTTCCATTCTTTGCCGGACCAGACTTAACAGACTTAAGACTTCCTGTTGCAGATGCAACTGCTTTATCCACCTCTTCTTCATAACCATCTTCGAAGATTGCTTTATCCAGTGCTTCTGCTTCTTCCTCTGCAAGCTCTACATAACTTTCACCTTTTACGATCTCTTTCACATAAGTATAGCAGCCTTCTCTGCTGTGCATCGCATTGATGATCCAACCAGTATTATTATTGTCCAGCATTGCAAGTGCGAAACTGAGTTTACCACCCATTTCATTAAATGCATCATACTTTACAATTCCAAGTTTCTGGTAAGATTTTTCCATCTTCTTGTTAAGTTTCTGAATGTCTGTACGATTCTGTTTTGTATATTTCAGAATGGCCTCTACATCCGAGAATCCCGACATCATACTTTCTTCCAGAGTTTTTCCATCTTTACCACGCATAAACGTCGTATAGCTGCTTTTCAATCGATTATACTTCATTGTTACATTTACATACAGAACGAATAATATAACAATCAGTATCAGCAAAAATATAAATATTAATGCCGGATCGATACCAAGTGCTTTCAGTATTTTGCTATCCATATTCAATTACTCTCCTCTTTTAATGCTCATCATCATATCGAACAGATGTTCTAATTCGTCATCTGAATAATATTCTATCTCTATCTTACCTTTTCCCTTTCCTTTTGATGCTATACTTACCTTTGTTCCAAATACACTCTTCATTTTTTCTTCCAGATCCTGGTAAATAAATGAATTGGCCACCGGTTTCTTTTCTTTCGGCTTCTTTGGATTTTTTATTTCTTTGACCAATTTCTCAGTTTCTCTTACACTGAGTTTTTTGCGTCAAATATCTTATTTGCCTAGTGTGTACTTGAATGCTCAGGATCGTCAATTGGCCTAGCAATGCTCTTGCATGTCCCGTTGAAATCATGTCGTCAATGATCATCTGTTGAACTTTATCACTAAGTTTCAGCAAACGCATAGAGTTCGTTACGGCTGTTCTGCTCTTCGATACTCTCTCTGCGACTTCATCTTGTTTCAGATTGAATTCCTCCAGAAGTCTCTTGTATGCAATTGCTTCTTCAATCGGATTCAAGTTTTCTCTCTGAATGTTCTCAATCAAACCTATCTCAAGAATTTCCTGATCTGTATATTCCTTTTCAATCACAGGAACCTCTTTTACTCCGGCAAGTTTTGCAGCTCTCCATCTTCTTTCGCCCGCAATGATCTCATAGTAATCTTTTCTTTTTCGAACAAGCAATGGCTGTAACACACCAAATTGCTTAATCGAATCCGAAAGTTCAAGGAGAGCATCTTCATCAAAATTCTTTCTCGGCTGGTCTCTGTTTGGCTCAACCTCATTAATTTTCATTACCTGTACGCCGGATTTAGCTGCTGCATCTTCTTTTGATTCCACAGTTTTTTCCCGATGTAACAGACTTCATGCTCTTATTATCAGGAATCAGACTGTCCAATCCTTTCCCCAATCCTTTTTTCTTTATTGGCATTCGTTTCCTCCTACATTACATCTTTCATTTACTCTCTATTCATAACTTCATCCGCCAGTCTCTGATATGCGCTTGCTCCTGTAGACTTTGGATCATACAGATTAATCGGCATACCATAACTTGGTGCTTCAGCCAATCGGATATTTCTAGGAATAATCGTCTTATAGATGTTCTGTTGCAGGTTTTCCTTTACATTTTCCACTACCTGGAGTGAAAGATTGGTTCGTGCATCATACATAGTAAATACAACTCCTTCAATCTCCAGAACAGGATTCAGCCTTTCTTTTACAAGCTCCACTGTATGTATTAACTGGCTCAACCCTTCAAGTGCGTAATACTCACACTGAATCGGAACCAGTACAGAATCTGCTGTTGTCATTGCATTGATTGTCAGCATACTTAACGATGGCGGACAATCAATAATGATATAATCATAATCATCTTTGATCGGCTGAACTGCATTTCTTATAATAAATTCTTTATCATCCACACCGATCAGTTCAATTTCAGCAGCCGAGAGGTCAATGCTTGTCGGTATCACATCCAGATTTTCAATTGCTTCCTTTTGCAGAACTTCATCTACACCAGCCTGACCAATCATAAGATCATAGATATTCTTTTCAACTTCATCTTTGTCTATTCCTAATCCACTCGTCATATTGCCCTGCGGATCCATATCAATAGCAAGAACCTTTTGCCCTTTTTCAGCAAGACATGCCGACAGATTAATAGCTGTCGTTGTTTTTCCAACGCCACCTTTTTGGTTCGCAACGGCTATAACTCGTCCCATTTAATTATCACCTTCCCTTATTTCACATGATTCTAGTATATCACTTTTCAGAATACTTATCCAGAAAATGTTTCACGTGAAACATAGATTTTCCCTTTTCCATAAATATAAAACCGTTCTATATATTATTTTCGTTATCTTTGTGTGACATACGATTTTTGTGAATGTTTCACGTGAAACATTTGTTTTTTACCACTTGCTTTATTATTCGTGTCCCTTCTTTTCATATATTTCAAGTAAAATATCCTATTTTCTTCACTTTGTTCATTTTATGCTCATTTTGTAAAGGCAATCTTCCAATTCATAAGTAAATATAGTATAATTAGGAAAAGAAAGTGAGGTATCAGCATGAACTGGAAAAACGACATTATTATTCATCTCAACAGCAATTGGAACGACAACCTTAGCATTCCATGTAATAAATAAATTCATATTCAACGCCTCCGATGAACATTCAGAAGAAGATGAATCCAATTACTATAATTGGAAATTTGGAAATATATATTATAAAAAAGGAAGGAACTGGTTCTCCGGTTCTTCTTATTCATGATCTGAATCATTACAGTTCTTCTATGGAATGGGATAAAGTAATCGGTACTCTTTCCAAAGAACACACAGTATATACGATAGACCTTCTCGGATGCGGCAAATCCGACAAGCCCGCAATTACATATACCTGCTATCTGTATGTTCAACTGCTTACTGACTTTATTCGTGATATTATAGGCGAAAAGACAGATATCGTAGCTACCGGGGCTTCAGCCTCCTTTGTAACAGCTGCCTGTCAGAATATAGCCGACCAGATTGACCATATTATTCTGGTTTGTCCGGAAAGCACACATGCACTTGCAAAGCTCCAAATCACAAATCAAAACTACTTGCAAAGATAATAAATATCCCTATATACGGAACATTTATTTATAATGTAGGCGCACGCAACACCGCTCTTTCCGACTCAGCAGAGTGTAAATATCTCTACGCCAGCATTTTAGGACATTACACAACTGTAAATGTTGCCCACTGTCTCGAAGGACTTGCAACCTCAATCGCAGTAATCACAGGTAAAAACGCACCAGAAACATCACAAAAAGCCACCGAATACTGCCACATACTTCCATCTATCGAACACCTCGAAGTCCCAGGCAGCGGATTACTTCCACAACGCGAAAATGCCACTGCATTCCTGGAACAAATAGATTTATTATTAAGCGACAATTGCTAATTCAAGGATTTGCGCTGATATAGTATAAGCTAATTACTATTTCAAAGACTATCATTAACATTTACAAATAAGCTCAGTTATTATTATACATTCCATCCATCAGTAACTTGCACACACGTACAAAGGGAGAATGTTTCACGTGAAACATTCTCCCTTTTACCAATTTTTCTCCCCCCTGCTTCCACACCTATCCTCATATCCACACCACCACTACGCTCTCATTATTTAATCATAGCCGCCTGTGAAAACCAGATGGAATGAAAATGAGATAGGGATTCCTGTGCATATGAGGTCATGGTTGGAAATTCTTAAGTAAATAAATTGGTCGTTAGTCGTCAAAATCCATTGTCTGAGCGAACGCGAGTTTTGGATTTTTGATGGCTGCTTTAGGCCAATTTATTTGCTTTAGAATTTCCCCATAACCGAATCAGCACAGGAATCCCTATCTCATTTTCATTCCATCCCGGGGTAAGCCATTTCCCCAACGATTAAACAATCGGCTCCCTTGAAGGCATCCCTGCCTTTCTCGGATACTTCTTAGCCGTATTCTTCACTTTGTGGATCTTTACAAAGGATCTTCCGATATCCGTTCCCGGCAATTCGAATTTCACTACATCTTCTATCTCTCCTCCAAGCACTTTCACCGCATTTTTTCGATCCTTTTACCTCTTCATCAATCTCACCTGATTTATAAGGTATAAACATACCGCCTACTTTTACATAAGGAAGGCAATATTCACTCAATGTCGCCAGATTTGCAACTGCTCTGGATACACACAGATCATACTTTTCTCTATATGCTGCATCTTTGGCATAATCTTCTGCTCTTCCATGAATTGTGTGGATATCTTCCAGCCCCAGCTCTTCAATCACCGTATTGAGGAACTTAATCCGCTTATTCAGTGAATCCAGTAATGTTACTTTCAAATGTGGGAATGCAATTTTCAGCGGTAATCCAGGAAAACCAGCTCCTGTACCCACATCGATCACTGTATCCACATGATTCATATTCATTACTTTTACAATCGACAAGCTGTCTACATAATGCTTCTCTACAACTTCTTCATATTCTGTGATTCCGGTCAGGTTCATCACTTTATTCCACTCTTCAAGAAGTTTATGATAGGTATCAAACTGCTCTTTCTGCTCGTCTGTGATCTCTATCCCTATCTTTTCCAGGCTTTTTTTCAAAATCTGGTCCATATTTTCTCCTTTTTCTCTCTAAATTAATAAGTATATAAATGTATGATTTTTCATCTTATTCATTTTATATACTTATCATTATATTTACTGTGTAATTATATTTTTAGTGCATGTTAATATTAATACATTTATTTTGTGTTAGGTGTATTTCTTACTGATATACTTCATTATACTGCAGCTGTTCATCCACGCTTTTCTTACTTTTTCATCACATTTATTAATTTATCTATGATTTCTTATCTGTGATTTCCGCTCAGATACACAAGCAATACTGATATATCTGCCGGAGATACACCAGAGATACGCGATGCCTGCCCGATTGACACCGGTCTGTACTCTTTCAGCTTCTGAACTGCCTCAATACGAAGGCTGTTCACTG
>ENA-OQES01000786-OQES01000786.1-human-gut-metagenome-genome-assembly--contig:-NODE-786-length-12743-cov-8.673431_pt1 | contig 12743 bp, 18 predicted proteins | sample MGYA00242798_ERZ504641 | MGnify/ENA primary metagenome ERZ504641 (study PRJEB26092, sample SAMD00036327) | human gut metagenome | host: Homo sapiens | study: EMG produced TPA metagenomics assembly of... | reverse complement strand
ACAGAGCAGAAAAATTTAAAGAGCTGATCAATCGTATCCTCATTATAGTGAAGGACTATCTTATGGGATTTGATCAGTATGAAGTTACTATAGGCATAGGATCAGAACAGGAATCTTTCGACAAAATACGTTTTTCAATCCTTGAAGCGTATAGAGCTGTTTGTAACAGGATGCACTGTGGCATAGGACGCCTGATATATTTGGAAGAAATTCCTTCAGATACAGATTTGGGAATTTGGAAACGATTTGAAGATAAAAAAGAATATCTATACAGCAGTATTGGCGATTATTCGGGACAGAACCTCAAGAAACAAGTTTTGGAAATTTATGGAAATACTTTGCAGAAAAATGTTGATACAACAGAATATTATGGAATTGCAGAAAAAACTGGCTGACTGTTTTTTTTCTTATCTGAATCAGGAAGAGCAGGCAGAGGGAAAAAATATGCTTTTGTATAAATGTCAGAACTGTTATAAGTTTAATCAACTTATAGAAATACTTTCGGATACTATGAAGGATTATCTGGATGTATTACAGGAAAGTGAAAAAAATTAAATCCCTTAGACCGATCCGTCAGGCAAAAGAATATGTGGAAAAACATTTTCGGGATAAGATACTTCTTGAAGATATTGCTGCTATAGTGGACTTAAATCCCGTTTATTTTAGCACACTTTTTAAGAAAGAAACAAATATGAATTTCAGTACATATCTAATTAATGTGCGTATGGAACAGGCAAAGAAACTGCTTGTTTCCAGCAATGATACAATTGCTGCCATAGGAGATGCTGTGGGATATGGAGATCAGAAATATTTCAGTCAGCTGTTTAAAAAAGGTAGTTGGAGTCAAACCGGCAATCTACCGTCGTCTTCATTCATGAGCAGGAGGATGCGGGTATGAAAAAGATAAAAATTATGGAATCAGTGTTAATGCTTTGTGACTGTGGTGGTGTTAGTATGGCTTTATCCTGGAAGAAAAAAATGCGGTGGCATTTTTTTCCGCAACAATACTGATTCCTTTTCAGATTATTAATTTTATATGTTTACAAAAATGGATTTACAAATCTGTACAGACTACAGAAGAAAAACTGGAACAGATAGACAGGGGCAATAAGACACTGGCAGAATTTGAAGTTGAAATTGCGAATACTCCATTTCTTATGGATATAATTCCCCTTATAAAGCATTATCTTTCTTTAAAAATCAACAGAAATAACGCCGAGATTTTTACCAAGCAGACAGAACTGACTGCATTGCAGAGTCAGATTAATCCACACTTCCTTTATAATACTTTGGACACGATTAGAGGACAGGCTATGTGTGATGATAATATTGAAGTGGCCAAAATGATTGAGACACTGGCTTCCTTTTTCAGATACAGCATAAGTAGAAAAGGAAATCTGGTAACACTCAGAGATGAATTGAACAATATTAATAATTATATGAGAATTCAGCAATATCGCTTTAATCACAGATTTTCTATGGAAATTGTGATTGATGATGAAAATACAGCTGCATATGACTATTATGTTCCGAGACTGATTTTACAGCCAATTGTAGAAAATGCGATTATTCATGGACTGGAAGAAAAAATAGAGGGAGCGCAAGTTCTTATAGAAGTAGATATTGCGGAAGACATGATAATTACAGTTTCCGATAATGGAAGGGGAATGTCTTTGAAAGAACTTGATGAGTTGAACGGAAGAATACATTCTGAAATAACAGGCCTGGTAGAAGAAGATAAAAGTCATGGAACAGGAATTGCGCTTCCAAACATTAATAAACGTATACAGCTTCTTTTTGGAGAAAAATATGGATTAAACGTATACAGTTCAGAAGGGTGTGGAACGGATGTAGAATTAATATTACCTACAAATCATCACGCGGAGGAACGAGTGTGAAGAAAATTGTATTGAGAATGAGTGACCTTACACTGCATAATGAAGATTATGGAAAACTGTCATATGCTTCTTTTTATACAATAGAAGGAGAAGTTACAGCTTTTCTGGGACTTAATTATTCAGGAAAAGAACTGCTTGTTCAGATTCTGACAGGTCACATAGATATGAACTGGAGCGAAAGTAGGGTTTATGTGGATGGGTGCAGAATATGGAAGTTTGTTGATCTGCAGCCACTTATATATTATCTTAATACTAACTGCGAAGGTATCGAAAACTGGAGTGTGGCCGAATATATTTCTCTAAAAGATGTAAGCTGGTTTCTGTCCAGAAAAGCCAGAGAAAACCTGATAAAACAGGCTGAACAGAGGATAGAAAAGATAAATGTGCAATTAAATGTAAAAAATGAAATTAAGAGATCTGACACCTTTAGAGCGAAGAATAGTAGAAGTTATTCGTGCAGAAAAGGAAAATGCACGCATTCTGATTATTGAAGATGAATGTGAAGGTATGGATATAGAGAGTATTCAGAAATACTCAGATTTTCTGAAAACAGTAATTCAGGGAAAAATGTCTGTAATACTTTTATGTCATTCTACAAGAGCAGCAGAAATTCTTTCGGACGAATATGTGATTTTTTCGGCGTGGTCGTATAGTAAAACGCTGGAAGAAGAATTATTCATATAATACAGGTAAAATTAGTGATTATTTGTTAGGTGGAACCATGAGGCAGCAAAAAAAACTCGCTGGATAGATTATGCTCGCAAGATAACTCCTTTAAAAAAGATTGTTTATGAAGTAAATTATGTATTCCTGAAAGACAGAAAAGAGAACTTCTACTTTCACAAGGGCGAAATTACTACATTTGTAATTACAGAGCATAGAATGAGACAGAGACTTTTTCAGATTCTCAGTGGCAGGATAAGCCTGGATGGTGTTGAGTATACTGTCCAGAATAAAAAATATATTCCCTTCGATACTAAAATTTTTTGAATATAAAATTGTATCAGTAATGAGACTTGGAAATGATAATGAGATTTTTGAAAAAATGTCAGTAGGAGATAATCTTATGCTCCCTTCTCTGCAAAAAAATTCCATTGCTGAATTATATGATATCAGGGCATAAGATAAAAGAAATTCTCAGTAATGAGCTTGAAATTGAGACTGTTTCCTCAGGCCGGATAACAGGCTGTCTTGGCAAGAATGATCATATCAGTGTTGCAATGGACAGATGGTATATTTTTAATCCAGATGTAATTATTCTGTATGAACCATTTACTAGCTGTGATGCATATGGCGTTTCGGTTATTTTATCGTATGTAAAAAAATGGCGGATAAAGGTACTTCAATTATAATTGTTAAATCAAATTCTGAGTATATGGAAGAATGTTCGGACAGGATTATTGATCTGGATGAAATATATAAAGAACAGTAAGCAGGTTTTATAGACGACGCAGACTATACTTTTATAGTCTGCGTTTTGTGTGCCTTGAACAGGTAAATTTGTGCTTTTATACTACAAACAATCTGAAAATATATTAAAAGATGTGTAATATATATATAGAAAAATACAAAATTAATATAAAATCTTAATATATTCTACCAATTCTAAAATTATTCGGATTGGAAATAATATGCATTTATTATATACTCTCTTTAAAGAAAAGGAGGGAACGCAAATGAAGATTGCGATTGGATGTGACCCAAATGCACAGAGTGCAAAAGAAGAATTGATAGAGTTTATAAAATCAAAAAACTATGGGTCTGTTACTGATTTTGGAAGTGAAGATACGATTTATGCACATGTGGCTACTAAGCTTGCGGAAGCAGTAGCTGAAGGAAGCTATGACCGTGGGATTCTGATCTGTGGAACCGGAATAGGTGTCTGTCTGGCAGCAAGTAAGGTAAAGGGTGCATATCCAGCTCTCCTGACAGATATTTATTCTGCAAAGAGAGCACGTCTCAGTAATAATGCAAATATTGCATGTTTCGGTGCATTTACTATTGGAAATAAACTTAGAGAAGAACTGCTAGACGCCTTTCTTACAAACGAATTTGTGCCAGGCTGCTCTTCCCAGCCTAAAGTTGATGCGTTCGTAGAATATGACATGAACAGATAAATTCAAAAGAGAGGTGGCAAAACAATGAGTCTGATTGAATTGAAGGATATTCACAAAAGTTTTTATGGAGTTGAAGTCCTCCATGGTGTAAATTTTGTTTTGCAATCTGGGTCTGTACATGCACTGATGGGTGAAAATGGTGCAGGTAAATCGACTTTAATGAAAGTCATAGCAGGTGTGCATACAGCAGATTCAGGAAAAGTCTTTCTTGATAATAAGGAGGTCGAAATTTCATCTCCAGCTAAGGCACGCGAACTGGGAATTGCAATGATTCATCAGGAATTATCATCAGAGCTTGAGATGTCTGTGGCTGAAAATATTTATCTTGGAAGAGAACCAGGACGTTTCGGCATGGTAGATTATCGTCAGTTGTATCATCAGACAGATGAACTTCTGAAAAACCTTGGTATTCATTTAAATCCACGGACAAAAATGAAACGGTTAAGAGTGGCAGATCAGCAGATGGTTGAAATAGCCAAAGCAATTCTCACAGAACGCCCGGGTAGTAATCATGGATGAGCCAACTTCTTCGATTACAGATAAAGAAGTTGATAATCTGTTTAATATGATCAGAAATCTGAAGTCTGCAGGAGTTGGAATTATTTATATATCTCATAAAAATGGATGAAATATTTCAGATATGTGATGAAATGACAATTCTTCGTGATGGTACTTACATAGATACTTTTTAAAGCTTCGGAAGTAAATCAAGACATACTGATTCGAAGTATGGTTGGACGTGAACTGGGAACACAGTTTCCGAAAAAAGAAGTTCCAATAGGAGAAACTCTCCTGGAAGTACAGCATCTTACTCGTGCAGGAGAGTATGAGGATATCAGCTTTAAACTTCACAAAGGAGAAATTTTAAGTTTTACAGGTTTAGTCGGTGCAGGACGAACAGAACTTATGCATTCGATTTTTGGGCTTACCAAACCAGATTCAGGAAAATTAATTTTAAACGGAGAAGAAGTGGAATTTAAGACTCCCCGTGATGCAATCCAGCATGGAATCGCTTACGTTACGGAAGACCGTAAAGGTGAAGGACTTGTTCTTCCTATGAGCGTTGCAAAAAAATATTACAATTGCTTCACTGCGGTCTTTTGTAAAAAGTGGTTTCCTTCAGAAAAAGAAAGAAGCGGATGTTGTTACACAGGAAGTAGCTTCACTTGGTATTAAGGTTGCCAGAACATCAATGTCAGTAAAAGCACTTTCAGGAGGCAATCAGCAGAAGGTTGTTCTTGCGAAATGGATGATCGCCGGTCCGAATGTATTAATCTTTGACGAACCTACCAGAGGAATTGATGTAGGTGCCAAAGCAGAAATATATAAGATTATGTGTGATTATGTAAGTAAAGGAAATGCCATTCTTATGGTTTCTTCTGAAATGCCTGAGGCTATGGGAATGTCCGACAGGATGATTATTCTGAGCAATCACAGATGCAGCGGTGAATTAAACCGAAATGAATTTAACCAGGAAGCTATTGCACAAATGCAGTTTAAGTTTATGCAAGGTAAACAATAGTAGGGAGTGAAAACCATGAGTGGAGAAATGGCAAAAAATAAAGCTTATTCAAATAATGAAAAATTATCCAAAAAACAATTTGTTTCAACCTATGGTTCATTGATCGGATTAATTCTTCTGATCATTATCATCACAGTATTGAGACCACGTTTCATTAGTCCGGCCAATCTGCGAAATGTCTTTCGTAATGCATCTATTAATGGTCTGCTTGCTATTGGAATGACTTTTGTAGTATTAACCGGAGGAATTGATCTTTCTGTTGGTGCAATCATGGGATGTGCAGGTATGTATTCTGCATATTTTGCACAGTCTGTCAAAGGATATCCAGCGATCGTGGCAATTCTAATCGGCCTGCTGGTAGGACTGGTATTTGGTGTTTTTAATGGATTTTGTATTGCATATCTGAAGGTTCCGGCGTTTGTCGGTACACTTGGTGCATTGAGCATTGCCGACAGCCTTAAGTTCCTTCTGACAGATGCTAAACCGATTCCAAATCTTTCGGATTCTTTTAAAACAATAGGTGGTGGCAGTTTTGGATTTATTCCGATTCCATGTGTGATCATGGCGGTTGTACTGATTATCTGCTTCACACTTTTGTATAAGACGAGATACGGACGTTATATTTATGCTGTTGGTGGTAACCGAAATGCAGCTCATGTATCTGGTATCAATACGAAGAGAATCATCTGTTCTGTTTATATCCTGACAGGTGTACTTTCCGCACTCGCAGGTGTTATTATGACAGCCAGAGTTACTTCTGGTGTTACTTCTACAGGAGATGGATATGAAACAGATGCTATCGCAGCAGTTGTTATTGGTGGAACCAGTCTTGCCGGAGGAAAAGGAAGACTTTGGGGTACCATCGTAGGTATTTTGATCATGCAGTTCCTTTCTACAGGACTTGATATGCTTGGTGTCAATGCATATTATCAGATGCTTGTCAAAGGATTTGTTGTTATTGGTGCGGTAATGCTGGATGGATTAAGTTCAGACTGATAAAGATTAAGAAAAAAATTAATAAACTTCCGGACGATAAGAGGAAATTAATAAAAAATAAATTTATACAAGGAGAAATGAAAAATGACAAGAAAGACAATGCAAAAAAAATGATGGCAACAACATTAACAATGGTTATGATCGGCAGCACGGCTCTGGGAAGCACAGCTGTTTTTTGCAGCAGATGGTGCTAGCGAAAAAGTGGAAGGTGCGGAAGGCCTGAATATTGGTGCTACTTATTATACTCTTCAGACAGAGTTCTGTATGCGTATGGATAATGCTGCACAGAAATGGGCAGAGGAGAATGGAGTAAAATATAAATCATATGATGGAAACAATGATGCGGCAACACAGCTGTCACAGGTAGAAACAATGATTGCAGATGGAGTAGATGCAATTATCTTGAATCCACAGGATGCAGATGCATGTTCTGCATGTGTTGATGCAGCAGATGAGGCTGGAATTCCAATCGTAGGTGTAAATACAATGGTAAATAATGATAAACTTACAGCTTATGTGGGTTCTCAGGATGTAAGTGCCGGCGAAGATATCATGAAATATATGATCGATTATATGGAAAAAAATGCTTTTAATATTGTAGTTATTGAAGGACCGATGGGACAATCCGCACAGTTACAGAGAATGGAAGGTATTGAAAATGTACTGAAAGATTATCCGGATATTCAGATCCTTGACCAAAATACAGCTAACTGGTCCCGTTCTGAAGCTATGACACTTATGGAAACATGGATCACAACATATGGTGATGATATTGATGCGGTTGTATCTGAAAATGATGAAATGGCACTTGGCGCAAGAGAGGCTATCGAAGCACAGAATATGGACATTCCTTGCATTGGTATTGATGGTATCACAGATGCAGTTGCAGCAGTAGAAAGCGGAAAGATGATTGCCAGCGATTTCCAGAATGCAGAAGGTCAGATTACAGGTGCTCTTGAAACGGCTGTCAAATGTGTAAATAATGAAGACTATGAAAAGGAACTGTGGATTCCATTTGAGATGATCACACCGGATAATTACAAAGATTATCAGAGTAAATATTGATGTGAAATAAAAAGATATTGATGCACTTATGGTTACATGATGAGCAAAAGGAGGAATAGAATATGTTACCTTATGATGGAGTAGATTTGGATTATTCTTTACAGGGAAAGACAGCGATTATTACAGGTGGAGCTGCCGGAATCGGACACGCAACGGCAGAATTCTTCCATAAAAAAGGGAGTAAATGTTGTTCTTGCAGATCTGAATTCAAAGCTGGATGAAGTTGCAAAAGAAATTGGAGAAAATACGATTGGAGTAGTTGGAAATGTCTGTGATGTAGATTATCCGACAAAAGTTATTTCCGAAGCAGTAGCTGCTTTTGACAAAGTAGATATCCTTGTAAATTGTGCTGGTATTGTGGCTCTTGATAATGCAGAGACCATCAGTGCTGATGCATGGAACCGCACAATCAATATCAATCTTTCTGCATGTTTCTTTATGGCTCAGGCGGTAGGAAAATATATGATTGATAATCATGTAAATGGAAGTATTGTTAATATGGCTTCTCAGGCAGGTGTCATTGCGTTGGATAAGCATGTGGCATATTGCGCAGCCAAAGGTGGCATTATTGCCATGACAAAAGTAATGGCAAAAGAATGGGGAACATATGGAATTCGTGTAAACGCCGTAGCTCCTACAGTTGTTCTTACAGCATTAGGACATAAGGCATGGGATGGTCCAGTAGGTGATGCATTTAAGAAAACAATTCCTGCTGAGAGATTTGCTGAACCTGAAGAAATCGCTTCTGTTATCGCATTCCTTTGCAGTAAAGGCGCGGGAATGATCACTGGTCACAATCTTCTTGTAGATGGGGGATTTACAATTCAGTAAATGATTTTGGGAGGAAATTATGCAGAGAATATTAAATAATCCGGATAATATTGTAGATGAGATGCTTCAGGGTTTCCTGAAAGCACATTCAGATCTTGTTGAAGGTGGGGAAAATCCTCGTGTAGTAAAAGTAAAAAATATACCGGAAGGTAAAGTAGGCGTAATTACCGGTGGCGGTTCAGGTCATAAACCAGCTTTCATTGGCTATGTAGGAAAAAATCTCTGCGATGCAGCAGCAGTAGGGGAAATCTGTTCTTCCCCTACTGCAGTAGCATTTCTGGATGCGGCGAAAGAAGCAGATCAGGGAAAAGGCGTTGCCTGCCTTTATGGAAATTATTCTGGAGACAACATGAATGTAAAAATGGCTGTGAAGATGGCAAAAAAATGTAGGAATTACTGTTAAAACAGTAGTTGCCAATGATGATGTTGCATCTGCACCAAAAGATCAGAGAGAAAAAAGAAGAGGTGTGGCCGGAGAGGTTCTCATGTGGAAAGTCGGCGGTGCCAAGGCAGCACAGGGCGGAGATCTTGATGAGGTAATTGCAGTAGCACAGAAAGCTATTGACCATACACGTTCTGTAGGTATTGGACTTACACCTTGTACTCTTCCTGCTGTAGGACATCCAAATTTTGAAATCAAAGATGGAACTATGGAAGTAGGAATCGGACATCATGGAGAGCCGGGAATTGAAGTAGTTCCTATTGAAACAGCGGATAAGATGGCAAAACGTATGACGGATATTGTACTTCCGGATTATCCTTTTGAAGTCGGAGATGAAGTTGTTGTTCTGGTATCAGGACTTGGAGCTACTCCAGTGATGGAATTGTACGTATTATATAATGAAATTGACAAGATTTTAAAAGAAAAAGGCATCATAACATACAGAGCATATGTAGGTAATTATTTCACGTCTCTTGAAATGAGTGGGGCAACACTTACTATTATGAAATTGGACGATGAGTTAAAAGAACTTATAGATATGCCTGCATATAGTATGGGATTAAAACAGGAATAGGTAGCAGATGAGGTGAAACAATATGAGTACATTTAAAAATACTGATGGAAAATCTGTATTATTAAAAATGGTAAAAGGAATTCAGGATAATAAGGCTTATCTGGGAGAGGTTGATGGCCTTATAGGAGATGGCGATCATGGAATGAACATGAACAAAGGATTTACTGTTTTTGAAACACGTTTTGCAGATAAAGAAATTGGCTTTACAGAAGGTCTCGATGAACTTGGAATGATTCTTCTGAATGAAATTGGTGGTTCCATGGGTCCTATTTATGGAACAATTCTGATGGATATGGCAGAAGTAGGTGAAGATCTGGAGAATATCGGACTAGAAGATTTTGCAAAAATGCTTGAAGCGGGACTTGAAGGACTTTGTGGAATCGTGGATGCCAGAGTAGGGGACAAAACTCTGGTTGACACACTTTCTCCGTCAGTAGATGCTTTGAAAGATGGAATTAATTCCGGAATATCTTTTAAAGATGCATTAGAAAATATGAAAGCAGCGGCGGATAAAGGACGCGATTCTACAAAAGATATGGTTGCCAAGTTTGGGCGTTCCAGTCGTCTGGGAGAACGCTCTCGCGGAGTGCTAGATGCAGGTGCCACATCATGCTGTATTATTTTAAATTCTATGGCAGATGGCATCATTGAACTGCTTTCATAGGATGTATGTTGTATAGATATAAAATATTTGGGGCTGTCACACCGGTTGTGAACTGCTCCCCGTCAAATAGACAATTGAAAAAATATAAATTTTTCCTGCCAGCAGAAATTTATCTGCCTGGCAGTTTTTATGCAGCTTGCAAGTAAATTTCGTGTTTTTCCATCCACATGACTGAGGCACATCCTTTTTTGTCTGTATAATTTCCTGAAGTGTCAATGACAACTCTGGAAAACCAGCAAATACATAGAATAAATCCAGGGTTGAATGCAAGAGTTATTGCAACCTGGGTATATCGCGTTAAATATAAGGCATTTTGAGAGAGTAAATGCAATTATCAGATAGAAGTTGCAGGAGAAATAGGTTATACTTTAAATGCAGGCAGATGAAAATCAGAAGCTTTTTAACATCAAAATAAGACGGCTGGCATGAATCTTGCAGGACTAAATGCAACCCGTCTGGAGAGATCAAATCTGCTTCTCTCAGGCATTATATTTAGGTGTTTGTTATTTTATAAGATCAGGCTTGAGGTGGATCTGGTCAGCGGGAACTGATCGAAGATCCATGAGACTCATCAGTTTTGCATCAAGCAGAAGAAGAAGAGCCAGCTGGAATGGAGTGCAGCCATTCAGGCTGGCTCTTGCCGTACTGTTGATGTGATTCATCATAAGGTTTACTTTCTGTTCAGTAAGAGAGTCAAAAGAAGTTCCTTTTGGGAGGATATAACGTATAAACTCATGATTCTTTTCCAGGCGTCCTTTCTGCCAGGAGGACATGGGGTCGCAGTAAAAGACCTTTGTAAGGACATCCTGCCGGTGCGGCATCTCAAATAATGAAGGATCCAGGAAAGAACTCCCGTTGTCTGTTAGTATTATCGGAAACAGCTGTGAATAAGTCTGTGGGCCAAGTTCAGACAGCAGGAGATCAAAAACATCCTGAACATATTTCCTGCGGTCACCAGGCAAGAGAAAAAGAAGCATCAGAGAACAGTTCCGAAAGAACAGAGTAAGGAGGACAGGACCGGATTTGGTGTATCAAGCTGTTTCTTTTTACGTTTTTTGTAGCGGACTTTTCTGGGAAGATCAAGGTTGATAACAGAAAGATATTGCTTATCCACGTAGGAATAAAGAGTACGCTGACAGCAGGGAATATCTTCCATGTGAGAAAGAAAGATATGAGAAAGCGGCTGGCCCCTTTTTTATAAGTGGGGAAACAAGCCTGTCGAGCTAATCAAGTTCTTCAGGGGAGAGATTGATGCCGCTGCGGGAGGAAGAACGGAGTTCCAAAGAGGTATCATGGGAATGTTTGGCGCGGTAGAAAAAGAAATCATGGGAACAACGGCGCAGCTTAGGACAAGCGTTACAGACATAAGGAGGTTTATTTAAGAGCTCGCATTTAGCAGTCGTAAAAGAAGGACAGAAAGAAGCGCATTTCCTGCTTCGACACTTAGAGCAAAGAGAGGAGCAGGAAAGATTACCGCAGACGCCCTGTTTGGAGCAGGAAGAAAAATAAATGCACTCGGTTTTCCTGCGGCTGCGGTCATCGTAATAGTGAGGGGAAAAGATCAGATGGCGTCGAACTTCCCTGGAAACAGAGGAAGGGTTCTTGCCAAGTTCGTCAGCAATCTTTTTGAAGCTCCATCCTTTTTCGATGCCAGCCTCGATAGAGATTCTGTCAGAGAGTGTAAAGTGTTTGCCTTTGTTGGATTCAATAAAAGTATTCATAAATAGAAACTCCTTTCATGTTGGAGCCTGAGAGTAAGTTCATGTTACTATAATTGCAGAGGTAAATGCAACCCCTATGTCTGCGTTTGAGAACAAAAAGATCTAAGGGTTGCATTTACTTTTTCAATTAACATTCACAAATTCTTCACAAAAAATTAGCACTCACCTCTTGACAGTGCTAATAATAAGTGTTATATTACAACTAGAACAAAGGAAGGGGAACAAAAAGAGAACAAAGAAATAAGTTCTATGAGATTCCTGATAACCTAAGTTCCAAAGAAACAAGGTAAAGATGCATAACTGAGAGTCCATCACATGTAGATGGACGGTATAGAAAAGGAGAGATGACTTATGTTGATGCCTAGTATTTTTGGAGAAAATTTATTTGATGACTTTTTTGGAGATTTTCCATTTTATTATGATGACAGAGCAATGAAAGATACAGAGAAGAAACTTTACGGACGCAGAGCCAGCCATATAATGAAAACCGATATCAAGGAAACTGATAAAGGCTATGAACTGGTCGTAGATCTTCCGGGATTTACCAAAGATGAAGTAAAGGCTGACCTGGAGAATGGTTATCTGACTATCAGTGCAGAGAAAGGCCTGGATAAAGATGAGCAGGAGAAAGAAACCGGACGTTATATCCGTAAGGAACGTTACGCAGGTGCCTGCAGCCGTAGCTTCTATGTAGGTAAAGAAGTTGAGAAAGAAGACATTAAAGCAGAATTCAAACATGGTATCCTCACATTATTTGTACCAAAGAAAGAAGCAAAACCAGCAGTAGAACAGAAGAAAACAATTGCCATTGAAGGCTGATGAATAAATATTCTGACTGACCCGTTAAGGGTCGGCCAGAGATTAAAAACAGATATAAAAATTAAAAGCTTACACTAAAAGATTGAAGATAAAA
>ENA-OQES01000785-OQES01000785.1-human-gut-metagenome-genome-assembly--contig:-NODE-785-length-12744-cov-2.711897_pt1 | contig 12744 bp, 13 predicted proteins | sample MGYA00242798_ERZ504641 | MGnify/ENA primary metagenome ERZ504641 (study PRJEB26092, sample SAMD00036327) | human gut metagenome | host: Homo sapiens | study: EMG produced TPA metagenomics assembly of... | reverse complement strand
GGCAAATACAATCCACTCTTATTTGTAACTATTCAGAGCCATGCAAAAATTGCTTTCTGTGAATGCTTGCATTCAGACAGAATAGCAATTTTATATGGCGAGGTAACCACATGAGCAAAATAGAAGCATCGAAGATGCGATTTTGCGAATGGGGTTCTGAATAGTTACTCTTATTTTTCCTTATTACGAAAGGATTTTTTATGAAACGCTCTCAATTAAAGAACTCATTTTTGCTGCTTTTGACTGCGGCTATCTGGGGATCTGCTTTTGTCGCACAAAGCGTAGGCATGGACTATGTTAAGCCGTTTACGTTTAATGGAATACGATCTGCGATTGGTGCACTTTTTCTGATCCCTTGCATCTTTTTCTTTCAAAACCGCACAAACTCTTCTGAAGTATCACCAGCAAACCAATTGAATCAGTCAGCCATAACTCACGCATCATCGTCAATTGATCGAAAAACATTATTCTTCGGCGGGCTATGCTGTGGTATTGTGCTAGCGGCTGCTTCTTCCCTTCAGCAGATTGGAATTTCCTACACAAGCGTTGGAAAGGCTGGCTTTCTGACTGCTATCTATATTGTTCTTGTGCCAATTCTTAGTCTATTTTTAAAGAAACGCTGCAGCCCGCTTGTATGGCTTAGTGTTGCACTGGCAGTTGGCGGTTTGTATCTGTTAAGCGTTCCTGATGGTTTTGGCTCTATTGGAAAGGGCGATCTTCTTTTGATTGTCGGCTCTTTCTTATTTGCCGTACATATCTTAGTAATAGACTATTTTTCACCGCGCTGCAATGGTGTGGCTTTATCGTGTATACAGTTTTTTGTATGCGCAGTCGTATGTCTTATTCCGACATTTATTTTTGAGCAGCCATCACTTTCTTCTATTCTTGCAGCATGGGCACCTATTTTGTACGCTGGTGTTCTCTCCTGCGGTGTCGGCTATACTCTTCAAATTATAGGACAAAAGGGTATGAATCCAACTATCGCATCTCTTATTTTGAGTCTGGAATCTGCTATATCTGTTCTTGCCGGCTGGTTGATTCTTGGTCAAACCTTATCGGCACGTGAGCTTGCAGGATGTGCTATTGTTTTTCTGGCTATTGTGCTTGCACAGCTTCCATGGCCGCCTGTAAAAAAAAGTCTTAAAGGAAGGTATTTTATGGACCGAACACTTACTTACACCGTCTCGATTGAAGAAAGTGACCTGCGCGCAGATCAATTTTTCATCGCTGCCGCGGCTTTTCCTCTCACCTTTAATACGGCTTCGAAAAAAACTATGAATTATCTTTTGATCAATGGCATGCCAAGCCGCACAAACACACCGCTTCATGAAGGCGACATTCTGACAGTGCATATTGTCGAGGAGCACTCCTCCTACCATGTGCCACCCGTTGAGCTTCCGCTTTCGATTGTCTATGAGGATGAAGACATTTTGGTCGCCAATAAACCAGCCGATATGCCGATTCACCCGTCAATGGACAATTACTATAATTCACTGGCAAATGCTCTTGCCTGGTACTACCGTGACAGCGGCAATTTTATTTTTGCGCTGCACAAATCGCTTAGACCGAGATACTTCTGGTCTGACAGTAATTGCTAAAAAGTATGCTCTCCTCTGCGATTCTTTCTGATATGGCTGTTCGTCATGCAATTACGCGTGAATATCTAGCGATTGTGCGCGGTGTCGTTACTCCCCTATCCGGCACTATCACAGCACCGCTCTCAAGAAAGCCTGGCTCTATAATTGAGCGCTGTGTAGATTTTGAACACGGAGAACGCGCCGTAACTCTTACAAAAACATTAGAAACAAAAAAATTGGGGCCAACAGCCTTGTCTCTTTACAGCTCGAGACAGGCCGCACCCATCAGATACGGATTCATATGAAATATTTAGGGTTTTCCGCTTATCGGTGATTACCTATACAATCCAGATATGGAATTTATCACACGCCAGGCGCTTCACTCATGCCGCCTCTCCTTCAAGCATCCGATCACTCATGTGCCGCTCTCCTTTGAGGCTCCGCTTCCGGATGACATGAAACATGTGCTAGGAGAATGCTAATACAAAACCATCGTTCGAAGCCCATCACTAAACTAGGCAGCCCGCGCCTTTACTCCACATTTTTGAGTGCATCTGTCATCGGAATTGCCTTGAATTTTTTTGATCTGGAAGAACGAAATCACTGCATAGGTGATCAGTCCTGCCGCCAACACCTTTAGAAGATCCACTGGCTCCATGTAAAATTCCAGATAACCAGAATACTCGGCAAATGCAATCTCACAAATAGCCTTCAGCAGCACAATACATAACCCGATTGTCACTATCAGTGAAACAACTGATACGATTGTTGTGGTACGAATATATAAGCGGTTGATTTCCTTGTCACTGTAACCTAAAATCTTTGCCATGGAAATTGACTGCGCATTTTTCTCGATTACTACCTTTGAGAGCAGATACAAAAGCAGCGCAAACATGATCACGCCAAAGCCCTGGAAGAGAACAGCCATCCCACCCATTGACAATCGAAGCTGTCTGCTGGTCTTTGTCAAATCTTCCTTTGATATAGTCATTGCAATGTTTTTCTGCGTCAAATCAGTCAGTTCTTCATTTGAAAAATATCCTGGATAATAGCTTCCCTTCTCAAATGTTTTCTCAAACGCATCACAATTCATAAAGACAGACAATGCAGCCGGATATGTATAGATACCAGTAACGGTAAAGGAATACGTTTTCTCCCCATACTCTTCCTGCAATGTAATTGTATCACCTACCTTGATATGCTGCTTATTTGCATAGGCATTTGAAATCAATACCTCATCATCTGAAAGGCTGCTCTTTATGTAGGCGCTGTTTTCCTGCACGCCATAAACCATCACTTCCTCGCTCTTGTAGCGTACCCCCCCTGTGTCTTTAATACCGTAACATCATAACTTTCAGCCTCTTTATTTTCTGTCTTTTCTTCACTCACAAGCACATACTGATGCTCTGCAAGAAGATGAGTTGTAATCTCCTGCTCGAAATGATCAAGCAGCGGTCCAAACATAAATCCAAATAATAAAATCAGGATTTGCGAACTAAAAATTCCTATGAACAAAATGACATAGCTTTGGAATGTTCTGAAACAGGATTCTCATACGGAACCGCTTCATAATAGGAATCGTAGTCTTTAATCGAAATGCCATTTTTCTTTGTCTGCGGTTCAAATCACGACGAAGGAAACGAAGCGGTGACAGACTCAGCTTATTGGCAAGCATGATAAAGTATTGCAAACATCAGGATTACCGGAATTACAGTTGTCCTGATAAATGCATCTGCATTCCATATTGTCACATAAGTTGGCAAACTATAGCTTGCATAGTAGAGATCTGCCATATAGCCTTTAAAGACTGTATAGCCTAAGATGTTTCCAACTACCGCTGCAATCAATATAATAGCAATTGGCATCGCCATATAATGACGAATCAATTCTGCTTTTGAATAGCCTGATGCGCGAAGCGTACCTATTACTGCCGATTCCTTAGTGATTGTGTTGCTTGTAGTCACGGCAAATACAAACGCAATAATAGCAATGACGATATAAAGAAATACGGTAAACATCGCATTATCGCCCATTTATATCATCTCCTGTAAAGATAATTGCCTGATTTATATACTCTGGGATAAAGCCTTCGACACCGTTCAGATTCAAAAGTGCATTTACATACAAAGTTTTCAAGAAGGATTCGCTGAGTGTCTTTTGCCTCCTTTAATCATCTGCCGGACGCTCGCTGTAACGCCATGAATAATTGTAGTGAAGATGATCACTACTAATTCTGTTAAATCCATCCTTTGTCACAATAGCCACACCAAATCTCACAGCATCAAACATCATATCTGACGTGGATGAAAACAATGCACTGTAATCAGAAAGTGCCACTAAACCGCATATTGTGTAGGACACGTCTCCAAGCTCCATCACATCACCAACAGAAATTTTATTATTTACGGCATACATACGGTCAATTGCAATCTCATTTTCATTTTCTGGAAAGCTTCCTTCCATCAGGCATTCCAGATCAATTTCTGTACGCTTCTTAAAAATACGAAGCGTACTCTCTACATTCTTTGTCTGCTCCTCTTTATAGAAGTTTTGATAGATCTTTGTTCCATCCTTTTGCAAGGCATCTAACAGACCGCTTGACGCCTCCCTTTTAACCTCAAAATTTCCATCTTCAATATTATATTTTCAAAACTCTCATCATAGGCCTGTGACATGCTGCCGCTCGCAACCAAAAATCCAGATACAAGCGCGATCACACCTGCTATAAATACAAACAGAACAATATATTTTCCAGCCTCGCTCTTTAATTCCCTAAGAAAACTGTTTATTTAAATGGATTTGATTTTTTCTTTACCATTCCAGATCCTCCGCTGCCATACGCGTCTCATTGCGACAATTCTCACGAATACGGCCATCATGAAGCTTTACAACGCGATCTGCCATCTTCTCGATTGCGTTATTATGTGTTACCATAACAACAGTATTTCCATATTTGCGGTTAACCTGCTCGATTAGTTTTAAAATCTCCTTTGATGTTGCATAGTCAAGTGCACCTGTTGGCTCATCGCACAGCAAAATATCTGGATTCTTGACAATGGCTCTTCCTATAGCTGTTCGCTGCTGCTGTCCTCCTGATAACTGATTCGGCAGCTTATGGCGATGCTCATACAAGCCAAGTGTCTTTAACAAATCATCTACATCAAGTGGGTTGTCACTTAAATAAGCACCAACCTCTACATTTTCCTTGATGTTTAAATTTGGAATCAAATTATACATCTGAAATACATAACCTAGGTGCTTTCTTCTGTACAATGTCAGCGTCTTTTCGTCCATATCGGCTGTCTTTTCGCCATTAATTGCAATATAGCCGCTGTCTGCACTGTCAATTCCCCCAATAATATTTAACAGTGTTGACTTTCCAGAACCTGAAGGTCCCAAAAGCACGCATAATTCTCCTTTTTCAATCTCCATGTCAATTCCCTTTAACACTTCGATACGGCTGTCGCCTTCGCCGAAATGTTTTCTGATTCCTTTAATCTCCAGAAACATGACGTTCCCCCCTCTCCTTATATTGATGAGACTTTGTTCTGGTTAAGTTTATGATGCCAGAAGTTAGTATTATCTAACTTCTTATTATACGAGCTTTTATAAAGAAAAACAACCAGCATTGTTGATACTTTTTCTCAACATGCTGGTTGTTTGATATAGTTATGTCATATATTGTTTTACTTTTCTGGTACTACAATCAGGTCTTTTGTAAAATGGTTAAGCACCTTGCATCCATCCTCTGTTACGAGAACGAGATCCTCAACACGCACACCAAAGTTTCCTGTTAAGTAGATACCTGGCTCGATGGAGAAGGTCATGCCCGGCTTTAATATATCTGTATTTGCCGATGAGACATCTCCTGCCTCATGAACTTCCTGACCTATGTTATGGCCGGTGCGATGTACAAAGTATGGGCCATATCCCTGCTCTGTTATGTAATCTCTTGCGGCTGCATCTACATCACAGAAGCGAACACCTGGCTTTACTGCTGCAATTGCACGCTCGTTAGCTGTCTTTACGATGTTGTATACCTTCTTCTGTTCTTCGCTTACATTACCCAAGAATACAGTTCTTGTCATATCTGAGCAATATCCGTTCCACAAGCATCCAATATCAAGAATTACGCTGTCGCCAGATTTTCCTGTGGAATCGTCGTTGCTGTGATGCGGATCAGCAGCATTTGCACCATAGCAGCAGATCGGATAGAAGGAAAATCCTTCTGAACCAAGATCGTGATAAATATCAAGCAGCTTATCGGCAAGTTCCTTCTCTGTATAACCTTTGTTGACCTCTTTGATCAGACGCTCAACTGCCAGATCGTTTAATCTGGAGGCTTCGATCATAAAACTCCTGCTCTTCTTTCGTCTTAATCTGGCGAATCTTATCAATGATGTAAGAACCATTCTGTAGGTCAGATTTGGACGAAGCTCCATAAGACGAAGCAAAAACTTTGCTGCCCAGTTTTATCAATGCCAATCACGCCAGTTTCTGCAATCTTCTCAGAAAGAATTGCAACGCAGTCATCAACATCATCAACATACGTAACCGGCCAAAATCGGATTATCTCCCTGTGGGTACAGCTTGCTGATTACAAGCTCAGCCTTGCCGGCTGCTGCATCAAATACAAGAACCATCAGACGCTCGCCCGGGTTCATAAGTCTTCCCATCAGATAGTTGATGGAGGCATGATCGCTTACAATAAGCTGATCCATGCCATTTTCCTCATTGATGCCAAAACCTTTTTGTGCTCTTTCTTTAAATACAGTCTCTTTTACCATCTCTTTTGTCTGCCTTTCTGTCTTTGTCTTGACGTCCATATATGCCAGACTTCTCGATTTTTACTTTGTTACCGGCGTTGGTCTGGACCAGTCAAATACTAATCTTGAATCAATCAATGCTGACAAACGATCCTTTGCACCTGATGACGGATCTACATAGGAGCTGATTGCTTCCCACATACGCTGTCCGTCTACATTAGCGCGTCCCATACGGAAATATTCATTTCCAAGCTGTGTCCATCCAAGGTTTGAGTCAACGCTGCAGAAGTAGTTAAATCCTAACTCCTTTAACAGCTGATACTTTTGATTTGCAGGATCATAGCCTCTCCAGGAGCCCTCATACAAATCTTCGCCCTGCGGATAAATGATTATATCAACATCACCAAGAAGCGGCTTTACCTCGCGATCCCACAAATGGGAATCAGACTCAAAACGCTCATATGATCCAGAATCACCGACCTTGTTGTGACCCCATGTATGACTTGCAAACAGCCATCCATCGTCACGACATGCCTGTGCTACTTGCTTTGCGCTCTCCTTATCCTGCTCGATATTAGGATTTGGCTGATACATAGTCTGCTTCTTCTTTAAGTTGTTCTCCAGATTCCATGAGAAATACTGATCAAAGTAATCGCAGTTGCTGTTGTACCAGAAATCACTTGTACGATATCCAAAAATACCCTCATATCCAGTCAGAGCAATGATACCCTTAGCGCCGCGATATGAAAAGTCTGGATGAGTCTCAACAAAATCATCAAGAATCGGAACAACATCATATGATCCATAGCTTAGGCTGCCATCTGGATTCGTATATTCACTTGTCGGAGTTCCATCCTCACCAACAACAAGCTTGCTTGCAAAGCCATGACCTGTCATGTACTCGTAGTAGCTTACATCATCAACAGACAAAACAAATGGCTTCTTGCCTTCCGGAAGATAAATCGGCTGATGCTTCATAACCTGTGTGCCGTCTGCCTGTGTCTCATATGATGCCACATCATATATGCTTACAAGCACATATCCTCTTGTATACATTTCTTCAAGAATACGGCAAAACTCATCTACGGTAGTCATTACATAATTGTAATCCTTTACCTTATTCATACCATCCTGCTTGCTGATTGCGATGTTATCATCAAAGGCCCTGCTTGTATCAACAACAAGCGTATGGAAGAAAATATGAGGAATTGTGCTGTTATCTGCGTAGACAACAGCCTCGCTCTTTCTCTGCTCATAATCTGCAATGGCTGCTGTATAAGCTGCGTTGCTCTCATATCCTGATACTGACTGGATCTTTGCGATTGCACCATCATAATCATACATCGCTGCCAAATAATTAGCATCATCAAGTACACTATCACCAGTCTTTTCCAGTACATATTCCCATGCCGGCTCTGTTTCCATAGAACCTGCCTGACGCTCTGGAACAATCATATTTCCATTCGCATCATTCTCATATGTCTGAGGCTCCATCATAGTTGGCTGTCCTGCTGCCTCACTCTGGCTAGCTGCAGACTCAGCCTGTGCAGCTTCTGTCTGCGCCTGCGTCTGAGCCTCCTCGCCATTTGTCTCGCTTCCTGATGAACTTGTCTGCGTAACAGAAGGCGCATTTTGTGATACTGCCTGCGTATTGCCTGTTTTTCCACCAAAACCGACAGTCTCTCCGTTTCCTACACGGCTGATCTGCCAAATCAAAATGATTAGTACAGCAAATAAAAGAATCAGCAGTGTCACACAAACTACAATCAGGCCTGTGCCTTTTTTCTTTTTTCGCTTGTTTTTTCCCTGTATCTTTCTGACTCATGTTTCTCCAATCTGCTGGGGACTTCCCGGCGTATTTTATTAAATCGGCCCCCTTTCGTAACTTTCCCAGCCGATTACATCAAAAATGATTGTACCTCATTTTCGTACAAAATACCATAACTTTTTTCTTACGGACTTCTTACGTCACTCCGCCGCAATCTGCTCTTTCACATTTTCTATTGCTTTTTGCAGCTGATTATCCTCACTTTTTTACGATTGTCAGTTTTGTCTTAAGTTCTTCGTTTAGCTCTACCTCTACATCTGGAGTGATGCCTTCTTTGTGTATACATGTGCCGCGTGGTGTAAAATAACGTGATACTGTGATTTTAATTGCACTTCCATCGTTAAATGGCAAAATACTTTGCACGATTTCCTTTTCCGAAGGTCTGTGTTCCGATGATTGTTCCTGTCTCATAATCTTGAATGGCACCTGAAAAAATCTCTGATGCTGACGCACTGTTTCCATTTACGAGCACAGCAAGCGGAAGATCGAAATAATGCTCTGCATCGGAGGTATAGGTATCTCCTTCTCCATTTTTATCCTCTGTGTAGACAATGGTGCCTTCCGGAAGCATGTAGTCAAGCATATCTACAACGCAGCTTAACAGTCCTCCCGGATTGTCACGAATATCTACAATCAGACCTTCCATGCCCTGTGCCTTTAAATCATCAACTGCTGCTATATACTGGTCTGACGTAACTTCATCAAACTCTGTCACCTGAACATAGCCAATATTGTCCTCTAACATCTCATATGCAACTGTCGGGACTTCAATTTTTCCTTCGCTCAACAGTAAAATCATAATACTTATCTTCTGACTCACGATATACGCGTATATCAACTGTAGTACCGCCCTCTCCCTTGATCCAGGAAACAACAGTGCTTACGTCGATGCCGCTTACATCATTCCCGGCAACCTCTATTAAAATATCGCCCGGAAGCATACCGGCCTCGGCACCAGGACAGCCCTCAAACGGCCGCACAACAGTAATGATCTTTGTCTGAACATTCTGTGATACAACAACACCTATTCCCTCATAGCTTCCGCTTGTTGATTCCATCAGTGTCTGATATTCATCTGCCGTGTAATAGCATGAATATGGATCATCAAGCGCATTCATAAAACCTTTATAAATGTTATCCTGATAATCCTTAGCATCTGCCGTATCAAATAAAAGTAATCATCGGCACACTGTTCAAGAAGCTTTAACTTTGTCATCAGCTCATCTGTGATGGCCTCCTGATTCTGTGACTCGACTGTAGATGATGTTGCTGTCTTCGTTCCTCTCGATGAATATGCTGTTGCGAGCGAACTGTAACGATAATGACGGCTGAAATATATACCTGCCAGCGAACAGCCCATGATCGCTGCTGCCGCACCTACTGCCATACCTGCTGCAAAATTATTTTTTACTGTGTTTCTTTTTGCCTGTTTGAAGCTCATTTTTTTCCCTCTATTGTTTCAGCATCTTCATTTAACTGTCTGTTTTTTTCCTTCCACTTGCATCCACCTTTCCTCTGAACAGTCAGATCTATCAATGCTATTAGCATGACCAAAATTCTGTCCGTCAATACTTTTGTATGCAAAACCAGAAGGGGGTAAACAGACTCTTACGTCCGTTTCCCCCAGGTTTTTCTACGCTGGAGCCTTAGTTTTTCTCCATATAATTCATATACTTCACAACCATAAGCGCAATCTTAAAGGTAATCGCATCCTCAAATACACGCAGGTCTAATCCAGTGCTCTTCTGAAGCTTGTCCAGACGATATACAAGTGTATTTCTGTGAATATACAGCTGTCTGGATGTCTCAGATACATTCAGGCTGTTCTCAAAGAACTTGTTGATTGTGGTCAATGTCTCATCGTCAAACTCATCTGGAGACTTGCCATCAAAAATCTCCTTGATAAACATACGGCACAGCGGAATCGGAAGCTGATAAATTAGACGGCCAATGCCAAGCTTAGCGTAAGCAACAACGTTCTTGTTGCTAAAGAAGATCTTTCCAACATCAAGTGCCATCTTTGCCTCTTTGTAGGATCTGGAAACTTCCTTTAACTCATTTACAACAGTTCCATATGCAACATGCACCTGACTCATTGCCTCGGTATTAAGCATATCAACCATAACCTGAGCTGTCTTCTCAAGATCATCCTGTGTCTCACCCGGCTTTACCTCGCGAACAACGATGATATTCTTCTCATCAACTGCAGTGATGAAATCCTTTACTCTTCCGGTAAACAGGCTGCGTACCGTCTCAAGTGCATTGACATCCTTCTCATTCTTTGTCTCTATTACATAGACAACTCTCTTCGCAGATACTTCAATATGAAGCTTCTTTGCGCGATTATAGATATCTACCAACAGCAGGTTATCAAGAAGCAGGTTCTTAACGAAGTTATCCTTGTCAAAACGCTCCTTGTATGCAACTAACAGGTTCTGTACCTGGAATGCTGCAATCTTTCCTACCATGTAAACATCGTCACTGCCTCCCTTTGCCAGCATTACATATTCAAGCTGGTGCTCATCAAATACCTTAAAGAACTGGAATCCAGCAACTACCTGGCTGTCTGCCGGCGACAACGTAAAATTCACGATGGTCTCCGTGGTAATCTCCGGATCACCAAACGTAGATGCCAGCATGTTTCCGTCGGTATCGCATACACACAAATCAATTCGTGCGATATTTTTCAGCCCTTCAATTGTACTTTGCAAAATCTGGTTCGAAATCATACTTTCCTCACATTCCGCCGCCGTAGCAGCTTATAGTTTTCACAGCTTACCGCCATTCCTTCTTATATTGTATAACATTTTTCGAGAAAAAAAAATGGGGAAATGTAATTTTTACATTTCCCCAAAAATCTTAATTTAATTCAATTAGTTTAATACAACCAGCTCGCTATCCTTATCGAAGATATGGATTCTGCTCAGGTCAAGACCCAGAGTCAGGGTATCGCCCGGTCTAGCAGTTGTTCTTGGGCTTACACGAGCGGTGAAGCTTGTCTCGTTGATATCGAAGTACAAGAATACCTCAGCACCCAGAAGCTCGTATACACGGATGGTAGCGGTCAGAGTAGCACCCGGATAGTTGCTCATATCGCCATCATGGATATCCTCTGGACGGATACCGAAGCAAACTTCCTTACCAACATAACCCTTCTGAACTAATACCTTGCCCTTCTCATCCGGAAGAGTGATATCTGCGTTACCAAACTGAACATGTACCTGGTTGCCTACCTGAACAACCTTAGCATCGATCAGGTTCATCTGCGGAGAACCGATGAATCCAGCAACGAACTTGTTAGCCGGCTTATCGTACAGGTTCTGCGGGGTATCTACCTGCTGGATAACACCATCCTTAAGAACAACGATTCTGGTACCCAGAGTCATAGCCTCGGTCTGGTCATGTGTTACGTAGATGATGGTTGTACCTAATCTCTGATGCAGCTTGGAGATCTCGATTCTCATCTGTACACGAAGCTTTGCATCCAAGTTGGACAGAGGCTCGTCCATCAGGAATACCTTTGGCTCACGCACGATTGCACGACCCATAGCAACACGCTGTCTCTGACCACCGGAAAGAGCCTTCGGCTTACGATCAAGCAGATGCTCGATATCAAGGATCTTAGCTGCCTCATGAACCAGCTTATCAATCTCAGCCTTCGGAACCTTTCTTAACTTAAGACCGAATGCCATGTTATCATATACAGACATATGCGGATACAGAGCGTAGTTCTGGAATACCATTGCGATATCTCTATCCTTTGGCTCTACGTCGTTAACGACCTTATCACCAATCTTTAACTCACCAGAAGAAATTTCCTCCAGACCTGCGATCATACGAAGAGTAGTAGACTTACCACAACCAGACGGTCCTACGAAGATGATGAATTCCTTATCTGCGATCTCAAGGTTGAAATCCTTAACGCCGACAAAGCCGTTAGGATAAACCTTAGTTACATTCTTTAAAGACAAACTTGCCATTTTGAATTTCCTCCCTAATTTTCGAAACTGTTGACAGTCAGTTTTCTGATATGATTATAATACATGATTTCATAATTTTTTACCATACTGTTTTCACCAAAAAAGCAACGACATTTTTATATATGTTGTACACCTGATTTTCACATTTTATTAGTGGGTTGAAAACGACATTTTTATTATATTTCCACAAAACCTTCACCCAATACTTCTCTTGAGTCATTCACTATCACAAAAGCCTTGCTGTCCGCTTCCAAAACGACATCCTTTTATACGAGCAATTTCACGAGGAGATATAACACAAATGAGAATAGTTTTGTCTTGATTTGTGTACATGCCTCTTCCCTGCAGTCCAGTGACACCTCTGCCCAGCTTCTCCATAATTTTCTCAGCAATCAACGTTGACTGATCCGAAATGATATAAAGCACTTTTGGCTGAAGTACTTCCCTCCATGATTCGATCTGTAAAATTTTCGCCGTCAGATAAACTACTATAATAGAGTAAAGGGCAACGCGAATGCCAAAAACCATAATGCCGACTGATGTAATAACTACATCAAGCATCTGCATCAGCTTTGGTAATGAAATATGAGGAA
>ENA-OQES01000782-OQES01000782.1-human-gut-metagenome-genome-assembly--contig:-NODE-782-length-12756-cov-11.522290_pt1 | contig 12756 bp, 14 predicted proteins | sample MGYA00242798_ERZ504641 | MGnify/ENA primary metagenome ERZ504641 (study PRJEB26092, sample SAMD00036327) | human gut metagenome | host: Homo sapiens | study: EMG produced TPA metagenomics assembly of... | reverse complement strand
ACCACGCCCGGACAACAAAACACTAAACACACTCCGTAACCGCAATATCTGTGCAGTTATAACAGGAATCACCACCGGAAGACTGATTGACTTTGGGTTCAGGGATTCCCTCAATATGGGAGCCTGCATGGCTCCTGCTGCCTGCGACACCATAGCCCGAAATCTTCAGGATTTTCACCGAAAACCATCCGATTATGATGCCATCTTCACCGGTGACCTGGGCATGGTAGGACAGACAATCCTGTTCGACCTTCTCACAGAAAAAGGATTTGATATCTCATCTGTCCATCAGGACTGCGGTATGCTGATCTATGATCCTCAGACTCAGGATACACATTCCGGCGGCAGTGGATGTGGATGTGCCGCCTCTGTTCTGGCGGGCTATATTCTTCCGGGTATTATACAGAAAAAATGGAAAAGGATTCTCTTTGTTCCCACAGGTGCCCTTCTGTCAAAGGTAAGCTTCAACGAGGGGGATCCAATTCCCGGTATCGCACACGCTGTTGTAATAGAACAGTACAGGGTTCCGGATATGATGTAGATACAGAAATTTTTTCAGGAGGAAAAATACATGGACTATTTTAATGCATTCTGGACAGGCGGACTGATCTGTGCCCTAGTACAGATTCTTCTGGACAGGACAAAGCTTATGCCCGGACGGATCATGGTACTTCTGGTATGTACAGGCTCTGTTTTAAGCGCTGTCGGAATCTATCAGCCATTTGCAGAATTTGCCGGAGCAGGCGCTTCTGTTCCCCTGCTTGGTTTTGGCAATATCCTGTGGAAAGGAATGAAAGAATCCATTGACAAAAACGGACTGATCGGACTCTTTATGGGAGGCTTTACCGCCTGCGCAGTGGGAGTCTCCGCAGCTTTGATCTTCTCTTATCTTGCAAGCCTGATCTTCAAGCCCAAAATGAAAGGATAACATACCATGAGTGATACTCTCTATTTACAGTTAGATCAGAATATCCAGATAAACCATCCACACATTTATCTTCAGGACATTGCAAAACTTTCCTGCAGCAACAGTAAAATCCTGAATCGGCTCCGGGTGATGCCGGTTATAAATCTTGACCCGAATAAACCAGGACGTTATGTAATGTCTGTCATGGATCTGATCTCCGAAATCAAAAAAAATGAACCGGACCTTGAAATCAATAATATTGGAGAAGCCGACTTTATCATCACTTTTAAAAACCAAACCCGGTTCCGGGCTTGTCTGGCAGTGGTGCAAGATTATTTTCGTCGGTCTTGCCGCCTTTTTCGGTGCAGGTTTCTCTATCATGACATTTAATAACGATGTAGATGTCGGTGGTCTCTTCTCGCAGATCTATACCCAGGTCACAGGACAGACTTCCGGTCATTTTACTGTTCTTGAAATCACTTATTCCATAGGAATCGGACTTGGGGTACTTTTCTTCTTCAATCATTTCGGTCATATAAAAATAACAGATGATCCAACACCTATGCAGATACAGATGCGTCTGTACGAGGAAAATGTTAATAAAACTCTTATCAAAGACATTGACCGTACTTCCGAAAAGTGATATACTTCGATAGCCGAGTGTTCGAAACCTTCCACTCGTAAAACAAATACTAAAGGAGATAATCAAATATGAAAAACAAAGGTACTCAGTTTCTGACAGAAGCAGCAGTGATCGGAGCCATTTATGTGGTTCTGACTCTTTTATTCGCACCACTCAGCTATGGCGAAATTCAGATTCGCTTTTCGGAAGCACTGACCATCCTGCCATTCTTTACACCGGCTGCGATTCCGGGGTTATTTGTAGGATGTATCATTGCCAATCTCTTTGGCGGTGCCATTCCTGTGGACATTATTTTCGGAAGCATCGCAACACTGATCGGAGCAGTATTTACTTACAGACTCCGCAGCTGCAACCGTTTTCTTGCGCCGATCCCGCCGATTGTTTCCAATGCAGTCATCGTGCCATTCGTACTTCACTTCGGATACGGAGTAAATCTTCCGATTCCGCTTATGATGCTTACCGTAGGTATCGGAGAAGTAGTTTCCTGCGGTGTAGTAGGACTGATTCTTCAGACAGCCCTTCTGAAATACAAAAATGTGATCTTCAGATCACAGAGAACTGTATAACTTACGATATATAACAATAAAGATATTATAGCAAAAAGAGTGTGCAATATTATAGTAATCCGCACACTCTTTTTGTTACTGTTCGCTCCGTTCACAGTAACCTCTTTTTTATTTACCTCTTCAGAGAATACTCTACCTTCTACAAGCGGTGAGTTAATTACTCCCATCTGCTTATACCTGCTTTTTAAGTTCCTTCAGAATCCGCTTTTCCATCCTGGACACTTGGACCTGGGAAATTCCCATCTCTGCCGCAATCTCCGTCTGCGTCATATCCTTAAAATATCTCATACCAATCAGCTGACGTTCTCTTGCATCCAGTTTTTTCAGGATTTCATCCAGAAAAATCCTGTTCAGTGCTGCATCCTGTCCATTTTCTTTTTCCTGGAGCCTGTCCATAAGCGAAATATCATTTCCATCTCCCTGATAGATAATTTTGTGCAAAGATTCCACTTCAGCTCCTGATTCCATCGACATCACCACTTCATCTACTGAAAGTTCTGTCGCTTTCGCAACTTCCTCCAGTATCGGTTCACGTCCCAGTTCTTTTTCCAGTGCTTCTCTCGCAGAATAAATTCTGGCACAGTTCTCTTTCAGGTTTCTGCTCACCTTAAGCATCCCGTCATCCCTCAGATAGCGTCTGATTTCACCTATGATCATGGGAACAGCATAAGTTGAAAACTTCACATCGTACGAAATATCAAAACGATCTATGGCTTTCAGTAGCCCAATGCTTCCTATCTGCACGATATCTTCCATTTCCACACTGCGCCCGGCAAATCTTTTCGCCATGCTGTACACAAGTCCTGCGTTTTCTTTAAATACAGTATCTCTTGCTTCTTTATCCCCCTGTTGTGACTTCATGATCAGAGCAAGAGTATGGTCCATTCCTACCTCCCGATCGTCTTTTTCATATGGACAACTGTTCCATATCCCACCTGTGATTCTACTGTTACCTCATCCATAAACGCTTCCATAAATGTAAATCCCATCCCGGAACGATCCTTCTCCGGCTTTGTTGTAAAAAGAGGCTCCATAGCTTTTGCAACGTCTCTGATCCCCACTCCCTTATCGATCACATCAACCCATAATTTCTGTCCTTCCCTTCTGCAGAAAATCTCTATTTTCTGCACCTGGCCTTCATAAGCATGAATAATACAGTTTGTCACAGCCTCTGACACAGCAGTTTTCAGATCTGCCACTTCCTCCAGAGTAGGATTCAGCTGTGTGCAGAAAGCTGCCGCCGCAACTCTTGCCAGCCCCTCATTCTCAGGTCTGCTATCAAAAATAATTTTCATTTCATTGGTATTTTCCATAATAGTTTTCTTCCCCCTCTCTTTAGACTTCCCCACAGATTTCGACAAATTTATATACCCCTGACAGATGCAGCAGCTTTTCAATATAGGAATTTACTCCTGTAGCCTGTATACAGTCACCGCGCATCCCCATCATCCGGTATCTCCCCATGATCAGCCCTATCCCTGAACTGTCCATAAACGCTGTTCCTGAAAAATCAAATGTGATCGTTCGTATATATTTTTTCCGTATAATATCATCTGAATCTCTGCGTATCTCGTCTGTCACCATATGATCTACCTCTTTCGGTAAATGAATGATCAGGGAATTTCCCTGTATTTCAAATCTGTTCTCCATCATATCCCTCCTCACTTTTTGTCAGGCGAATGTTCGCAATCCACTTTGCAGTGTAGCTCTACACCAAATAACTGTTTATTGCTTTTCGCAGCCTCCTACTTGATTCGGTAAAAAAAAGAGACACATGACTTCCATGCATCTCTTTTGTATCTTTACATCTTCTTATAATACTTCATGTCTTCTGCCACATCAAAATGAAAACCCGGTATCAGTATCCGGAATCGTCATAATCACCGGTGTCGTAACTTCCATCATCCGCCGAATCACCATCAGAATTATCGTAAGAACCATCATCATATTCCCCACTGTCATAGGAACCATCGTCATAACTTCCATCTTCCGCTGAATCTGAAGAAGCATCTCCCTCTGCGCTGTCAGCACTGCCGGTTCCGTCTGTGACTTTCGCATCTGTAGTTCCTTCGATCCCGGTCGTACCTGTAGTGTTACAGATCGTATTGTAAATCCCTTTCAGATCCGCAGGCAGCAAATCCGCATAAACATTCTGTATCTTCAATGCCGCTTCATCTGTATTCTGTTGCTGCAATGCTGAGTACGCCTCGATCAGAGCCTCATAACTGCTGCTTTTTTTCTTCTCTTCCTCTATCTGTTTGGAGGCCGCCTCAACTGTGTCTCCAGATTCCTGAGCCTGACTCTGTGCCTTGGTCAGCTCAGCTCCCTGACTGGACACTGCATCACTGTATTTCATAATCTGCTGATTCGCTTCCCTGTAGATTCCCTGACGTATGGCAGGAACAGCCAGAAGATAAAACGCCAGCAATCCTGCACAAAATCCGGCAACCAGTGTAAAAAACAGCGGAATCCTTCCTTTTTCTTTATACTGAGGAATCTGGATTGCCATATCATTCTCACTGCTGTCCACAGCTTTCCTGTTTCTTTTATTCTGACGTTCCAGACGTGTGGATACTCCTGTCTGTTCGTCAATCTCTCTCAAAAAACGAAGGGTTGTTGTATTTGTTTTATCAATCCGCGCGGCTTTCCTTAACGTCTTTCTTGCCTTGTTATATTCCCCCTCTTTCATCTGCACAAGTGCCAGAAGATGGTAACCTTTGATCAGTTTTGGATTCTGTATGAGAATCTTCTTCAGCCTGATCGCAGCCATATCCTCATGACCTTCCCTGCACAGGTTTAAGGCATCATTATACTTTCTGATCGTTTCATTGATCGCCTCAAGCTTATTGGAGTTCGCCTGCAGCTTGTTAATATATTCTGATGCCAGATTTCTGGATGGCTGAAGATTCTTACTGATCACCCATTCACTGAGTGCGGCAACCACCTCCCCTGTCTCAAAATATACCAGTCCAAGAAGATTTCTCGCCTGAATATTATGCTTATTATAAATAAGACTCTGCTTCAGACAGTCAATCGCCCCTGAAAGATCGCGGACACTGGCTTTCTCAAGCCCCCGGTTGTAATACTGTCTGGAAAGGTAATCTACCTTTTTCTGGATCAGCACATTACATCCACATTTCGGGCAGTAATCCAGATCTTTGTCCACCAGAAATGCGCCACAATTCATACAATTCATGTGTATCTCCTTATTTTACCCGTCTGCCACTCTTGGCTTCGCGGAGAACTTCTTGAAGAATATCCAGGATATCCGTCAGTTCTCTCTCATAAATCGCACCCTCCGCATCTGCCACATCCAGACAAGGTTCAAATTTCTTCAGTTCCTCTTCATAATCTATCATTTCTTATTTCTCCTGATTACATCTTTAATCTCACCGACAAGATACAGGGAACCCACGCAGAAGAGCATTCCGTCATCCCCCTTCACTTCCAGTGCTCTACCAAAGGCTTTCTCAACATCCTCCACTACTTCCACAGAAGAAGCACCTGCTTCTGTAAAAAGCTTTGCAAATCTCTCAGCAGGAACCTGGCGATATCCGCCAACAGAGGTTACTACCACTTGACGGAACGTGATCCTGCTGCAGATCGTATGTATCATATCTGTATAATCTTTGTCATCTACTGCTGAAAAAAGCAAAGTCAGCGGACATTCTTTCTGAAAGTGTTCTGCTGTCTCTACAAATTTCTCTACCCCGTCCTCATTGTGAGCACCGTCCACGATCACACCCGGAAGCACTGTTTCCATTCTTCCCTGCCAGCGTGTTCCGGCAATTCCCACATGGATCTGATCCATAGATACAGAAATCACATTCTGCAGAACCTCAATCGTCTTTAATGCAAGTGCACTGTTCATCACCTGATACTTTGCAATAAACGGAATGGAGAAAACCATATCCTTATAATACTCATTCCGAAATGCAAAATCAATTCCCGCCGAAGTATTTCTGAGCACTTCTGTATCTGATCTCTTCACTTCATAAGCAGGGCTTCCCAGTTCTTCTGCTCTGGCACGGATCACTTCTGCTGCATCCGGGTCGTTTCCGTCATAGATTACCGGTACCCCCGGCACAATGATCCCGGCCTTTTCTCCTGCGATTTTGGCAACTGTATCTCCCAGATACTGCATATGATCCAGACTGATCGATGTGATCACACAGGCAACAGGATTCTCCACAGCAGTAGTCGCATCCATTCTTCCGCCCAGTCCTGTTTCCAGAGTCACATAATCAACACCTGCCTCTGCAAAGATCACCATTCCCATCAGAAAAAGCATCTCAAAATAAGTCGGATGATAGCTGCCTTCTGCAACCAGTTCATCCGCAAGTACCTTTACTTTCTCAAAGGCCTTCAGGAAAGTATCATTATCAATATTCACCTCATTGATCTGGAAGCGTTCATTGATCTCCACCAGATGAGGAGAAGTAAATAATCCGCAGGAATATCCCGCCTCTCTCAGAACAGAGGTCAGAAACGCACATGTACTTCCCTTTCCATTAGTTCCTGCCACATGGATCACCTTAAACTTATCCTGAGGATTACCAAGTCTTCTCAGACATTCCTTTGTGTGATCTAGACTGTTCTTCTTTGTAAATTTCGGAGTTTCATCAATATAAGCAACTGCTTCTTCGTAATTCATCAAAAAAATTCCACCACTTATCTATAATGTATTTAGTTACTCTAACATTATATAATAGTGGTGGAAGATGTCCAGTACCAATCGTAATATTTTATCCGACAAAATTATGGATTAATTTTCATTCGTACCGGCACTTTCTGTTAATTTCCATTTATTATTTGAATAAAGTGCATAGCAGGACCGGTCATAGCTCTTGCTCAGCGGTTTTCGCGTCGAACTGTTGCTTCGCTGGATCACCGCCAGTCTGTCGAAATCATTCAGCTCCGCACCTGTGATCATCAACGTAGTCGGATTGATATAGACCGTATCATACCATTCTCCGTTCAGTTTGATTTCACTGGACGGCGTAAATTCCGTTCCCTTAATGTAATATGTATGATCTGCCTCAGAGATACATTGAATGGAATCCAGAGTCACATCATAGATTCCCATACGCATTCTGGTACGCAGATAAGGACTTTCGCCGCTTTCCCCGTAGGAATATCTCTTTCCATAAAGGAGGTCATACTGCAGGGTTTCCAGATCCACCTGATAATTTCTGGTATTTCTTCTTGCCTGATGATAGCGGAAAACAGTTCCCTCATGGATTCCCACACGATCCATAACCTCTGCCGCCATCTGGTATGCTGCAAGATTTTCATTCTTTTTCTTAAGTCCGAAGTTATCCCACATCACATACTCTGTCTGGAACAGATACTTGTTCTTCAGGTCCTCCACAGTCAGTCCCATAGTCGGAAGGTGGTCACCGTACATAACAAGGACCACATCCTCAGGATAATCTGCAAGCTTGTCTGTCAGCTCTTTGACAAAATTATCCATCTCATGGATCTCATTTACGTAATATTCCCATTTATTGTTCTCTTCCTCAGTCGGTGCACCGGAAACTGTGATCTCAGGATCTTCCAGAATCTGCTCATCCGGATATGCACCATGTCCCTGTACGGAAATAGTATATACATAATCCGGCCCCTCAGTAGAATCCAGACATTTCAGGATTTCATCTGTCAGAACCTCATCCTTTACCCAGCCATTTGGATTCTTCTCGTTCTCTCTTGCCATGTACTCTTCAGAAGTAAAAGTATCAAATCCGAGATTCGGGAAAATAGATCTTCTTCCATAGAAGTTTGCCTCATTATTATGAACCGCATGGGTGGTATAGCCCAGATTCTTCAGTACATAAGGTGCACTCTCACAGGTAGTCTCTCTCAGAATACTCTTATAAGGATATTCCCCGGGTCCAAAATAATGCATACTCATTCCTGTAATGGATTCAAATTCCGTATTGGCAGTACCTGCACCGACAGACGGAACCTTATAATATCCTGAAGAATATTCCTTCATCAGCTTACGGAAGGTCGGAATCGGGTCTTCTGAAATATCCAGGTAATTAACCAGCGTAGGATCAAAGAATGATTCTAACTGCAAAAACAGAATATTCGGCCGCTTTTCTTCCTGCGTTTCCGGAAGATTCTTTTCCGTCTTCTCAATTCTTTTGATTTCTTTCTCAGAATAATCTCTCGGACAGCTGATTCCCGTATTAAAAATCGTAGTTGCCAGACAGTAAGGATATCCATAATCCTCATATGCAAAAGCAATATTTCCAAAGTAATTGGAAAGTACCCTCTTCTCCAGTGCCAGTTGTGTACTTCCTGCAAAAAGAGCAACAGCCAGCAGGATCAGAGGAATATTGTAGCGATATTTAATCTTTTTCTGATACTTCGGTCCTTTAATAAGCAGCATCAGCAGTAAAATAACAAGAATCCCAAACAGGATGCAGACTGCCACAACGCCTGCAACAGGCAGATATTTGTTGGCAATCTTCATTGCATCTGTGATCAGATGCAGATCCGGTCCGGTAAACGGTGTAACACGGTTCAGCAGGAGAACACCGTTAATAATGGCCAGTATCAGCCAGAACAACGTAACCAGTACTCTCCAGAATACTCTCCTGTGAAACAGATAAACAATTAGTGACGAGGTAAAAAATGAATGCCGCATTATATGCAAAAACCAGAGGTCTCTGTGTCATATAATTCCAGGCTTCTATAAACGAGTGACGGCAGATTGCCTCCATAACAAAATATCCCGCTGCGCTGGCAAGTACATGGAGTAAAAGGGAGATTTTGTTACAAATCTTATACAATTTCATCTAAACACTCCCTTATTTCTTAAGCTGCTCTAACTGTCCTTTAACCTTATCCATCATTTCTTTATATTTCGCAAGTTTGTCTTTCTCCGCATCCACCTTGGCAGCAGGTGCCTTGTTTACGAAGTTCGGATTATTCAGCATACCTTCACATCTTGCGATCTCTTTTGTGAGACGTTCTGTTTCTTTTGTAAGACGTTCAATCTCTTTATCTTTGTCAATCAGGTCTTCCAACGGCATATATACAACCGCATTGGAAACAACTACGGAAACTGCATCTTCACTGATTCCGTTCTTGTCTGTCTGTACCAGAATCTCTTTTGCAAATGCAAGATTTACAAAGGATTTCTTGCTGTTCTCATACATTGCTGCTGTTTCAGCATCCTTTGCCACAATATGCAGGCTTGTCTTGCGGTTATTCGGAACATTCATCTCTGTTCTGGTATTACGGATACCTCTTACAACCTCTTTGAAGCCCTCGATTGCTTTCTCAGCATCCGGGAAGTTTCTCTCTTCTCTGTATACAGGCCATTCGGAGATCATAATAGACTCTTCTTCAGGAAGAAGTGTGCAGTAGATTTCCTCTGTGATAAACGGCATATACGGATGAAGAAGCTTCAGGCCTTCTGTCAGCGCTGTTCTTAATGTCCAGAGTGCATCATTTGCTGCCTTCGGATCTTCCTCTGCCTTCCACAGACGAACCTTAGCCATCTCAATATACCAGTCGCAGAGTTCATCCCACAGGAAGTCATAAACCTTCTGTACTGCAATACCAAGTTCATATTTTTCCATGTTCTCTGTAGCTTCGCGGATCACTGTATTTAAGTGAGACAGAATCCATTTATCCTCTGCACAGAGATCATTTAAGTTCTCCGGCTCTGTCACTGTCTTGCCTTCCAGGTTCATCATGATGAAACGGGAAGCATTCCAGATCTTGTTTGCGAAGTTACGGCTTGCTTCTACCTTTTCCCAGTAGAAACGCATATCATTTCCAGGTGCATTACCTGTCATCAGAGTAAGACGAAGAGCATCTGCGCCGTATTTATCAATAACCTCCAGAGGATCGATACCGTTTCCAAGAGACTTACTCATCTTACGTCCCTGGGAGTCACGTACCAGACCATGGATCAGTACATGATGGAACGGAACCTGATCAGTCTGCTCCAGAGCAGAGAATACCATACGGATAACCCAGAAGAAGATAATGTCATATCCTGTAACAAGTACATCTGTCGGATAGAAATATTCCAGTTCCGGTGTTTTCTCCGGCCAGCCAAGTGTGGAGAATGGCCATAATGCAGAACTGAACCAGGTATCCAGTGTATCCTCATCCTGATGAAGATGTGTACATCCGCATTTCGGGCATTTCTCAGGCATTTCTCTTGCAACAACTACTTCACCGCACTCATCACAGTAATAAGCCGGAATTCTGTGTCCCCACCATAACTGTCTGGAAATACACCAGTCGCGGATATTCTCAAGCCAGTGAAGATACGTCTTGTCAAAACGGGACGGAACGAATTTCAGATCTCCGTCATCCAGAGCTTTGATCGCAGCCTTTGCCATCTCGTCCATCTTTACAAACCACTGTGGCTTGATCATAGGCTCTACCGTTGTGCCGCAGCGGTCATGAGTTCCAACGCTGTGGTTGTGAGGAACTACTTTTACCAGAAGTCCAAGTTTTTCCAAATCTGCTACCATTGCCTTACGTGCTTCGTAACGGTCCATACCAGCGTATTTTCCACCAAGCTCGTTGATAGTCGCATCGTCATTCATAATGTTGATCTCTTCCAGATTGTGACGGCGTCCAACCTCAAAGTCGTTAGGGTCATGAGCAGGTGTGATCTTTACACATCCTGTTCCGAATTCTTTGTCTACATATTCATCGGCGATCACCGGAATCTCTCTGTCTGTGAGAGGAAGCTTCAGCATCTTGCCGATGAGATCCTTGTAGCGCTCATCTTCCGGATTTACGGCAACAGCAGTATCACCCAGCAGGGTTTCCGGACGTGTAGTTGCGATCTCTACGAAACGTCCCTCTTCCCCTACGATCGGGTAATTAATGTGCCAGAAAAATCCGTCCTGATCCTCATGCTCAACCTCTGCATCAGAGATGGAAGTCTGGCATACAGGACACCAGTTGATGATTCTGGAACCTTTGTAGATATAGCCTTTTTCATATAATTTGATAAATACTTCCTGTACTGCTTTGGAACATCCCTCATCCATTGTGAAACGTTCTCTCTCCCAGTCTGCGGAAGCACCCAGTTTCTTTAACTGATTGATGATCTTTCCGCCGTACTCCTCTTTCCATGCCCACGCATGTTTTAAGAATTCCTCACGGCCGATATCGTGTTTGTCGATGCCTTCTTTTTTCAGCTTGTCGATAACCTTAACCTCTGTAGCGATAGCTGCATGGTCAGTTCCCGGCTGCCATAATGCTTCATAGCCCTGCATTCTCTTGAAACGGATCAGGATATCCTGCATAGTTTCATCCAGCGCATGTCCCATATGAAGCTGGCCAGTTACGTTTGGCGGCGGCATAACAATAGTAAACGGTTTCTTGTCCGGATTTACTTTTGCATGGAAATATCCATTGTCCATCCATTTTGTGTAAAGACGCTCTTCGATTCCCTTAGGATCGTAAGTTTTTGCAAGTTCTTTGCTCATAATGTCCTCCTGATATTCTATCTCTGTAATAAAAGTATCTGCGGATCACTCCGCTGTAAAGCAGCCCACAGCTCTATAAGCTTATTCGATTAAAAAAGCGCCCTTTACACGCATTATACGTGCAAAGGGCGATATAAATCGCGGTACCACCTTAGTTTGTCTCTCATTCCCTTAACGCGGGATACGTGAAAGCCTACCATGCGCGTATATGAATCTCAGTATTATCATACCACTCACTTCAGCCTCCCGGCTCCAAAGCTACCTTCAGCGCTTCTGTTTCCGGGAAACCTTCCAGCTTATAAGCTTCCCTCTCTGTGGGACATTACCGCCTACTCCTCTTTTTCACAGCCTTTTTCTGGATTCTACTATAATGAAAAAAGGCTTTCTTGTCAAGAATGTTTCTCCGGATTTCACAAATTTATCTGATGTCATACGTATATTTTTCCCGCATTGTCGAACAAAATTTTATCAATAATATCCTTTGCATTATTTACGGAAAGATATCCGTCCTCTATTTTTTCTCTCAGAACACTACACAGTGAAAAACGGAATGCAAGAAGGGAGCCATAACTTTCCTCTACTGTCCACGTATCACATCCCCAGCAGATTTTATCAATCTGGGACATCTCGATCAACTGATGCATTACACGTTTTGATGCGGTGTAGGATAAGATTGGAAGCCATGTCAGATCCGGATATAGATTCGGATATCCGTCTACTATGGAAAAAAGATCATCCACCCATGGAAAGCCACAATGCAGTAGCACAAATTTCGTTTCCGGATTATTTTTTATCACATTGTTCAACTGCAGTATATTCGTATCTATAACTTGCCCCATTCCTGTGTGACATTGTAATGGAAGTGACACTTCCGCCGCAATTTCACATATTTTCCAGAACAAATAGTCCTGAAAATCATCTGATATCTTCCTGGGTTATATCCGACTCTTTTAAATCGGAATACCCTTTCAGCCTGCTCCCGCGTCACTTTTTCAAAATGAAGACTACGCTCATAGGCCATCGCTATTTTAAGGCCACACAGCCCTCACTCTTTTTTTCGTATGATCCACTTTCTCGACCCACTCCACAAATCCTGTAAATTGTCCGGCAGCTCACCGAGTTCTCTTCCAGTGATACACCGTCAATGATTGCGAATGTCCTTTTTTTAAT
>ENA-OQES01000781-OQES01000781.1-human-gut-metagenome-genome-assembly--contig:-NODE-781-length-12760-cov-2.728410_pt1 | contig 12760 bp, 17 predicted proteins | sample MGYA00242798_ERZ504641 | MGnify/ENA primary metagenome ERZ504641 (study PRJEB26092, sample SAMD00036327) | human gut metagenome | host: Homo sapiens | study: EMG produced TPA metagenomics assembly of... | reverse complement strand
GGATAAAAGAAAAGATGAAAGGAATCGGGAGTCAGATTATTCTAACTCCCGATTCCTTTCATCTTTTTACGCGAACAACAAGCGGATCCGGGTTGATACTTGCTTAATAAGTACCACTTCGTATCTTTTCACGGTACTGTCTTGGTGTCATGCCGATCTGCTGTCGAAAATGATAGCAGAAAGCAGCGGAATCACGGAAGCCACAGGAATAAGCAATCTCTGTCACGTTATAATTTTGTGTCTGTAAAACGTTTTGCTGCAGCACGGATCCGGTATTGAAGGAGATACTGTTTCGGAGAAATCTGCGCTTCCCGCATAAAATTTTCGTAAAGATAAGTTCTGTCCACGCCGATATAATCTGCTATATCCTGAATCTTAAGATTATAGGAGTAATTATTGCTGATATATTCCAGTGCCTGCTGATAATACTGTTCATTGTGATCATTTCGACCGGAAGTGTCCAGACGAGTCATACAGGAGAGTAGCCGGAGAAAAGCAGATGCCAGTCCCAGTGGATTCTTTTCGGGAGCAAAAAACAGGGCATTCAGCCGGATCATGGGCTGAATACACAGAGCAGAGTCCGTGGTAAAGACAGGGGAAGATTGGAAAATTGTGGAGGAGAGAACCTCTTCCACGCAGCTTCCGTCGAATCCAACCCAGGCATATTCCCAGGGATCTTTTTTGTCTGCCTGATAATAATGGGTCTGCATCGGTTCGATTAAAAAGGCATCGCCGGCAGAAAGCTCATACTTTTTCTCCTGATAAAAGAATTCTCCTTTTCCATGCAAAACAACGTGAAGCAAATAATGGGGGCGGATAGCCGGCCCCCAAAAGTGTCCGGGAGCACATTGCTCCCTTCCGCAATAATAGATACGAAGTGCAGTAGTATTCTCTGTGTTTGAATGTTCCACAGTCATCACGGTCCTCATTTTTATTTATTACGGTGTCCTCTGTATTTTTTCTTCACAGTATTTGCAACGGTATACTTCCTTTTCCCGGATCGGTCAGGATAAATACCTGATCCAGTTCCTGTTCGATAGAAGTGATACAGCGAGGGTTTTTGCAACGGATCACATTGACTACCTGAGACGGAAGATGCAGTTCTTTCTTTGAGGTAATCTTGCCGTTCTGGATCACGTTCACAGTGATGTTGTGATCGATAAATCCGAGAATATCAAGATCCAGCATATCTACGCTGCATTCTACTTTGATGATATCTTTTTTTCCCCAATTTTCGTTGCTGCGGGCGATTTTTGATGATGGCAACACAGCAGTCCAGCTTGTCAAGTTTCAGATCATGATAAATTGTCATGGATTTGCCGGCTTTGATGTGGTCCAGAACAAATCCCTCTTCGATACGTCCTACATTTAACATACTTTTACCTCCAGTAAAGTCAGGATCAGTGCCATACGGACATAGACGCCGTACTGTACCTGTTTAAAATATGCAGCTCTCGGGTCAGAATCTACTTCTGTGGAGATTTCATTGACACGTGGCAGTGGATGCAGAACCAGCATATCCGGTCCGGCAAGTTTCATTTTTTCCCTTGTCCAGAATATAGAAGTCTTTCATACGAACATAATCATCTTCATTGAAGAAACGTTCTTTCTGTACACGCGTCATGTAAAGAACATCCAGTTTTGGCAGTGCGTCTTCGAGACGGGTTACTTCCTCAAACTCATGACCACTGGCTTTCAGCACATCTTCACGGATATAGTCCGGGATACAGAGTTCTTCCGGAGAGATCAGGACGAATTTTACATTTGGATAACGAACCAGAGCTTCAATCAGAGAGTGTACGGTACGTCCAAACTTCAGATCGCCGCAAAGACCGATCGTAATGTTATCCAGCCGTCCCTTAAGAGAACGAATCGTCAATAAATCAGTTAATGTCTGAGTAGGATGTTGATGTCCGCCGTCACCGGCATTGATCACGGGAATTTTAGAAGCCAAAGAAGCGACCAGCGGGGCACCCTCTTTTGGATGACGCATGGCACAGATGTCTGCAAAACAGGAAACAACGCGAATGGTGTCAGAAACGCTTTCACCTTTGGAAGCGGAACTGGAATCGGCGGAAGAAAAACCAAGAGCTTTTCCGCCAAGATTCATCATGGCAGCTTCGAAACTGAGACGAGTACGGGTACTTGGTTCATAGAACAAAGTAGCAATCTTTTTACCATCACAGGCGTGTGCGTATTTTTCAGGGTTTTGTTCAATGTCATTTGCCAGATCCAGCAGATGCTCAAGCTCCTCAACGGAGAGATCCAGAGGACTCATCAGATGTCTCATCATATACCTCCTTGTATGTTATAAAACTATAAAGAGTACCATCGATTTTTACTCTGCCTAACATCATATAATAAATACTTTTGGATTGCAAGAGAAAAATAAAGGATTTTGTCGGATTTTCAGGAATAACTGTTCCTTGTCAAATGGTGTCGTTTGTACTATAATAACAACAGTTTACTCGCAATAGGAGGTTCCATATTTTATGGATTATATAAAAGCAAGAACATATATAGATGAAAGTCATCGGTTCGGCGGTGAAATGGGACTGGAAGCAATTACCTGCCTGCTGGAAAAAACTGGGGAATCCACAGGAAACTCTGCAGTTTATCCATATCGCCGGAACCAATGGGAAAGGCAGTGTTGGTGCGTATCTGGCAGCAGTCCTTCAGGAAGCAGGTTACCGGATCGGCAGATTTATCTCCCCCACACTGTATGAATACCGGGAAAGGATCCAGATCAACGGAGTATATATCGAAGAAGAAGCTTTCGGTCGACTGATGGATCCCGTGGTGAAAGCTATCGGGGAACTGGAAGAAGAGCATAAGCCGCTGCCGTCTCCTTTTGAGATTGAGACTGCCATTTCTTTTCTATATTATAAGGAAAAGAAATGTGATTTTGTCCTGCTGGAGTGTGGCATGGGCGGAAAGACAGATGCAACGAATGTGATCAGAAATACAAAACTGGCGGTGATCACATCCATCAGTATGGATCATATGGAGTATCTGGGGAATACGCTGGGAGAAATCGCCGGTCAGAAAGCCGGTATTATCAAACTCGGCAGCCGTGTTGTCACCTGCAGACAGGAAAAAGAGGCGATGGATGTCATCGAACGGGAAAGTAAGAAGCTGGGATGCCCGCTGTATGTTGGGGATAAAACAGAGGCAGAGCTTGTAACAGCAGATCTAGACCACATGGTATTCCGTTATCAGAAAGAGACCTATACCATTCATCTGGCCGGTTCACATCAGCTGGAAAATGCAGTGCTTGCACTGGCGGGTATTCGGGCTCTGCAGGATACAGGGTATCAGATTTTCCGGGGAGCAGATCCGAAGTGGTATGGAAAAAGCACGATGGAATGGTCGATTTACCATTCTGAAAAAAGACCCTTATCTTGTAGTAGATGGTGCACATAATCCGGATGCGGCCAGAAAACTGCAGGAATCTTTAAGAATGTATTTTCCGAACAGGGAGTTTGTTTTCCTGATGGGAGTTTTTCGGGACAAACAGTATGAAACCATTGCAGAAAGAATGGCACCGATGGCAAGGGAGATCATTGCGATGGAAACCCCGGATAATCCCCGGGCACTTCCCGCCAAAGAGCTGGGAGAGGTTCTTTGCAGATATAAGACACCGAAACAGGTATATGTGGCAGATTCTCTGGAGAAAGCCCTGCAGCTTGGCATGAAGCTGGCCGGAAAAGAAGATGTGATCGTGGCATTCGGTTCGCTGTCTTTTATCGGTGATCTGACGAAATTAAGTGAAAATTTGGAATAGGAAAAGAAAAAATGGATAATAAAGTATTGGATTTACTCGAGATCAGAGATCAGATTGATGGTATTGATAAAGAAATCGTAGAACTTTTTGAAAAACGGATGCAGCTGAGTGCAGAGGTGGCGGAATATAAGATTTCCAACAATAAAGCAGTACTGGATCCACAGCGGGAAAAAGAAAAACTGAATACACTGGAAAAGTATGCATCCAACTCCTTTAACCGTGTAGGTGTCTACGAGCTGTTCCGGCAGATGATGGCGATGAGCCGGAAACTGCAGTACCGGATACTGGCAGAAAAAGGGCAAAGCAGAAAACGATTCCGTTCCGGAAAGTTTCTTCTTTGCCGATGCAGAAGGCCAAAGTAGTATTTCAGGGTGTCGAAGGAGCATACAGTTTTAACTGCGATGCATAGTTTTTTCCGGGGCAATCCATTGAAAATTTACAATGTGGAAACCTGGCGGGATGCTATGGAAGCGATCAAAAACGGAGATGCGGATTACGCGGTACTGCCAATCGAGAATTCTACTGCCGGTATCGTTGCAGATATTTATGATCTTCTGGTGGAATACCATCACAGCATCGTGGGTGAACAGATCATTCAGGTGGATCATGCTCTGATGGGTCTGAAAAATGCCACACTGGAAGATATCAAGACCGTGTATTCTCATCCGCAGGCACTGTCTCAGTGCAGAAAGTTTCTGGAGCAGCATCCGGAATGGAAAGCGGAAGAGTATCTGAACACCGCAATGGCAGCAAAGAAAGTAAAAGAAGACGGAGATCTGACTCAGGCGGCAATTGCCAGCCCATATGCGGCACAGTGTTTCGGACTTCAGATTTTAAAACCACATGTATTCTCCAGTCGGCAGAATTCCACACGGTTTATTATCGTATCCAAAGAAGAGATTTATCAGGAAGAAGCAGGAAAAATCAGTGTATGTTTTGAGATTCCACATGAGAGTGGAAGTCTGTATAACACACTGTCCCATTTTATCTATAATGATCTGAATATGACAAAGATCGAATCCCGTCCGATTCCGGAAAAAAAGTGGGAATATCGTTTCTTTGTTGACTTTGAAGGAAATCTGAGTGACAGCGGTGTGAAGAATGCGCTGTATGGTATTTCCAGAGAGGTGAACAATCTGCGGATTCTTGGAAATTATTAATGATACATGAAACTGTCCGGATGCGAAGACAGGGAACAGCCGGAATAAGTAATTACATATTGAGAAGTAAGAAAGACAGGTAAAGACAATGACAGGAATAAGAGAATGCATTTTATATCGTGATTTTGAACAGGGAGAATTGCTGGAGAAGATGACCATGCTGATGGAAGATATCTCTCATCCGAAGGTACTCTACGGAAAGGACGGGGAGTATTTTGCATGTATTCATCAGCTGGTAGAGATGGCAGGAACCTACGGGTTTGCGGGAAACCTGTGGCATGATTATCTGACCTATCTGCTGGTCAATCATGAAAATGCGTTCAGTACGGCCTGTGAGATCGTAGGTCCGGTGGAAGGCACTATTAATGCATTCGCGATGCATGATTTTGAAATCTTTAAACAGTTGTATGATTTTGATCTGAAAGAACTGGAGAAGATTTATCCGTCGGTGGACAGCAGTCTGATCACCGATTATCAGAATATCAATGAAGGCAGCAAGGTCTTTAATAAACGGATCCGTGACCGGATCTGTACACTGGCGCAGAAACTGGCAAAAGCAGAGTCCACGGAAGAATTCATGGATGATATGGTACAGTTTTATAAAGAATTCGGTGTTGGTAAACTGGGACTTCACAAGGCATTCCGTATCGACGGAACGGTGACTCCTGCCCGGATCGTGCCGATTACCAATATTGCCCATGTGCATCTGGACGACCTGGTCGGCTATGAGATTGCCAAGAAAAAACTGATCGATAATACAGAGGCATTTGTACAGGGGCGGCCGGCCAATAACTGTCTGCTGTTTGGTGATGCCGGTACAGGAAAATCTTCAAGCATCAAGGGTATCCTGAATCAGTATTATGATCAGGGACTTCGTATTATAGAGGCGTACAAACACCAGTTCAAGGATCTGAATGATATTATCGCACAGGTGAAAAACCGGAATTACAAGTTTATTATCTATATGGATGATCTGTCTTTCGAAGAATTTGAAATCGAATATAAGTATCTGAAGGCTGTGATCGAGGGCGGTCTGGAGAAAAAACCGGATAATATTCTGATCTATGCGACCTCTAATCGAAGACATCTGGTTCGGGAGAAATTCTCGGATAAAGAAGAGAGAAGAGATGATCTGCATTCTTCCGATACTGTTCAGGAGAAACTGTCTCTGGTTGCAAGATTTGGTGTGTCGATTTTCTTCTGCGCGCCGGATAAAAAGCAGTTCCAGAATATCGTGAAGACGCTTGCAGAAAGACATCAGGTGGAGATGCCGGAGGAGGAACTTCTGCTTGAGGCCAATAAGTGGGAATTGCAGCATGGTGGACTGTCGGGCAGGACGGCACAGCAGTTTATTGATTATCTTTGCGGCAAGAATGAAAATGAGTAAATAAAATACAGATATAGGTTTCGGCTAAGGGGACGCGGCTGACCTGTGATTCCTTGGGTGAACAACGTGGGCAGGGCAACTTTGAACTAGCCACTAACTGCGACTATATTCACTTGGGTCAGCTGACCCAAGCGAAAGTCTCCGTAAGTGTCGGATTTCAAAGCTTGCCCTAAACGCCCACAAAGTGTTGTTCACCCAAGGAATCACAGGTCAGCCGCTGTTTGTTGTAGTGCATATTAAAATAATCCAGTGTTCCGTTTTTGTTTGACGCAAGTGATGAACCAAAGTCCGTGCTTGAACGAGAACTTGGCGACTGCCGCGATAATGAGTAAAATTCGCGAAGCGTGTTTTATCACGTTGGTAGAAACTGATTCTTGGCAGTGGTACTTGCCGGTGGGGACGGAGTTTGGTGGTTCTGTCTGGGAAAGGTTTGTGAGATTTTAAGTTTTTGGTAAGGACTTTGGTGAGGGGATGGTGGTACACTGTAGGGGAATGGGTGAACGAATGCCCGATGGAGTACAGAAAAAAGGAGTCGGAAGTAACTGTCTGGCAGGAGAGAGCCTGTGAGATGAACTGTGGAAGAGTTACATTTTAAAGTTAGATTCTGAGAAATACATAAGGGGACATGGAGGAAATATAAGATGGAAGAAACCAGAATTTTAGTTGTGGATGATGAGCAGGAAATTGCGGATCTGCTGGAACTGTATCTGATCAGTGACGGGTATCAGGTAATTAAGAGTGAGGATGCTCTTGAGGGACTTGCGATTATGGAACGTGAGAAGATTGATCTGGTGCTGCTGGATATTATGATGCCGAAGATGGATGGGCTTGAGATGTGCAGGAAGATACGGGAGAAGCATAACGTGCCGATTATCATGGTCAGCGCAAAGACACAGGAGTTAGATAAGATCGTGGGGCCTTACGACGGGGGACGGATGATTATGTGACAAAACCCTTCAACCCTCTGGAGCTGATGGCAAGAGTGAAGTCACAGCTTCGGCGTTACCGGGATCTGAATCCGGCGAATGAAAAAGAAAGGGGTCTGAGGACAGCACAATCCGTCTGAATCACGTGACTATTATCAAGGAAACATATCAGGTATTTGTGGATGGAGAGAGTATTAAGCTTACGCCAATCGAATTTGACATTCTGTATCTTCTGGCTTCTCAGTCCGGGTCGGGTGTTCAGTACGGATGAGATTTTTCGAAAAATGTATGGAATGAGAGGTATATGAGGCCAATAATACCGTTATGGTACATATCCGTCGGCTTCGTGGCAAGATGAAGGATGATACCAGAACCGATAAGATCATTACGACAGTCTGGGGGGTTGGATATAAAATTGAGCAGTAGATGGATTCAGACATTCGAAGGAAGAATCGCATGGTATACGATCATCAGCCTGGCAGCTACCGGAATCGTGGAAGTTGTGATGGCGTTTCTGATCTATAAAGTGGCAGGAAAGCTGCGTTATATGGGATATCGAAGTGCCATGCTGGGGCCGGACGGGCTGTATCCCGGTTATCGCCTGATGATTCTCGGGGTTTGCGGAGCACTTACTTTTTTGTTTACTTTTTACGCCCTGATCCACAAATATATGAGTTATGTGCGGATGCTGGAACGTGCCATGCGGGATATTGCAAACGGAAATCTAGATCAGGAGATTCCCGTAGAGAATAAGGACGAATTCGGAGAAATTGCCAGGTATATGAACCAGATGGAACGCCATGTAAAGGATCTGATGGAGAGGGAACGGGAATCGGAACGTACCAAAAATGATCTGGTGACAAGTGTGGCTCACGATCTGCGTACACCGCTGACATCGGTGATCGGTTATCTGGACTGGGTGAAGAGCAGACCTGATCTGGATGAACAGACCAGACAACAGTACCTTGATATTGCATACCGGAAAGCATTGCATCTGGAACAGCTGACGAACGAACTTTTTGGCTTTGTGAAGATGGAACATAAGGAGATGAGTCTGCATCTGGAACAACTGGATTTGCAGAAATTACTGGAACAGCTGTTGGATGAAGCGTGGCCAAGTTTTGAAAAAAAGCGGTCTGGAAGCCCAGTTCAGCTGCGTGGAACATGGGATTCCCATGGAGGGGGACGGCAATCTGCTGGCACGCCTTTTTGAAAATCTTCTGAATAATGCGGTCAAATACGGAAAAGACGGAAAAATCATCCGTGTGGCAGCAAAAGTGGTACATGAACATGTTCTGGTACAGGTGATCAACTATGGGTATGTGATCCCGAAAGAAGACCTGGAAAAGTTATTTCAGAAGTTTTACCGGGTGGAACAGTCGCGTTCACAGAATACGGGAGGAACCGGTCTTGGACTGGCTATCGTTCATCAGATCGCAGTGCTTCATGGCGGAGACGTACAGGTGAAAAAGTGATCTTGACGGAACGGTATTTTCTGTATGGCTTCCGTTGCAACAGAAAAAGGAGAGACAGACATGAGAAAACATATCCGGGGGAATAGTACTGGTACTGCTGATCTTGCTGCTGCCCTGCCTGGTATGGGCAGAAGATGAGCCGGAGAACGACATTGAGATAACATTAAACTGGGGATTTAACGGCAAGGCGGGAAACAGTGATGCCTGCCTGCCGGTTACGGCAACACTGACAAATCATGGGGAAGCATTTGAAGGACAGCTGGAGATGGAAGTGCCGGTTGCCGGCAATCAGGAATCTGATCTGGGAGAGAGTCTGACGATGATCGGCAATGATATGGACTATACCAGAAGTAAAGTGTGCGTATGGAAGGAAAAATATAGCACTCGCTGCAGGGGAAACACGGCAGGAAACGTTTTATCTGACCTTTCCATGGGCTAATGGTACAGTACAGGCGTATCTGAAAGATGGGTCCCGAACAGTACAGACAGCATCACTGAGTAAGAACTTTTCTGCAAACCAGGACATTGCACTGATCGGAGTTATAGGAGCACAGCCGGAAGACGTGCAACAGCTTGACGGGATACAGATTTCTGAGGAAACTACCGAAGGCATGGGTGATATTTTTGTGTCTGTTTATCAGATGGATCCATCGGAGATTCCGGACAGCTGGAAAGATCTGGGTCAACTGGATGCACTGCTGATCGGACCGGAGGCTGCGATTTCCGGAGAACAGTGGGTGACACTCCATCGCTGGCAGCAGGAAGGAGGTATCTTGCTTACTGTTGAAGACGGGCAGGATTTTTTTCGAAGTATTTGAGAATTTTCTGAATGGAGAATCACGACCAACATTTTTTGACAGACTCAGTGAAAAATGGGGCTATGTTGTATATACCGGCTATGACACCAGTCAGATTCCGGTACGAAAACGCCCCAGTCTGATCAAATATTTTATACTGATTCTTTTTTGATGCCTGTCTGGCAGGACCGGGACTGTACCTGATCCTGAAAAAACAGGGAAAAAGAAAATATTTCTGGTCAGGAGTTACAATGCTTTCTGTTCTTTTCCTTGGTATTGTAGCTTTGCTGGGAACCGGCACCAGACTGACTGCCCCGGTTCTTACCATGAGACGGATGTATACCCAGCAGGATCATATCTGGGGAGAAACGCTGCAGCTGGGTGTGCAGGCGCCATATAACAATACATATCAGCTGTATCTGGATAAAAGTTATCATCTGACAATGCCTTCAGAAAGCGGATACAGTGCAGAAAATGTCAATACAAATATCACGGATAAAGTGGAAATCTATGAAAAAGAAGACTGTTACAAACTGACATTCAGCAGGCTGCCGGTGTTTGCAGGCAATGCATTCTTTTTGAACAGGGATCATGCAGTATCACCGGAAGAAGAAATACAGATCCATGCATCCGGGGACAATGAGCATATCGAAGGCAGATGGAAGAACCCTACAGGATACAGAATCGAGAATGCGATTCTTGTACTCACGAACCGTATCGTATTTCTGGGAGATCTGGAACCGGGAGAAGAAGGTACTTTTTCCGAAAAAATCCATTCCTATGGAAATGGAGGCCTGGAAAAAATTCTGAGAAAATATCTGGATTTGAAAGATACAGAGTATCCGGATTATGCGGTGAACGCTGTGACGGAGCAGATATGGGATGCACAAAGGAAAGAAATCGAAGGTGTCTGCCTCCTCGGAACGATTTCCAACAGTGATACTTCTTTTGAGATGAATTCCGGTTATGAAGTAGACGGAATCACGCAATTTTTATATGCCGGTGGATATCAGCTGGCAAAAGGAAGAGGGAACCATATTTTCTGTCCGAACGGAGAAGTGCTGGCTTCTGTGGAAAGTGGAAGTGCGACCGCAGGAACGAATCTGATGTACGGACAGGATGCAGTCCTTGACTATGATCTTTCCGGACTGGGAGAAATTACAGGAATAAATTCTTTAACCGGAATATGATGATCCGAAATATTTTGAATCATTTCGTGGGCAGGTTGCATTTTTATTGCTGGTCCAGTGGAGAATATGAGACGATTTCGAAATGGGAAAAAGTGTTTGACAGGACGGAACTGGAAAAATATCTGTCGGCAGATGGGACGTTGCGGGTTCGCTATCAGGTGGCGGACGACATGGATGTGACGGATAAAAACTGTACACTTCCCTGTCTGCAGATCACAGGAAAGGTGGTGAACCCGGATGCTTAAGATTGAAAGTCTGACCAGAAGGTATCCTCACGTAACGGCGTTGGACGGACTGAATATGGAAATCGGACATGGACAGCTGTATGGATTTGTAGGACCAAACGGTGCCGGAAAAACGACTACGATCCGAATCATATCCGGATTACTGCGGCCGACTTCAGGAAAAGTGTGGATCGATGGTATCCGGGCAGAAAAGGAGACACGCGTCTTAAAAAGCAAGATTGGCTATGTGCCGGAATTTTTTCGGTGTCTATGATAATCTGACGGTGATGGAATATCTGGAATTTTATTCGGCTGCCTATGGAATCGATGAAAAAGAGGGACGCTTAAGGGCTTCGGAGGTACTGGAACGGGTACAGCTCTTTCATATTGAAGACCGTATGGTAGATGAATTATCCAGAGGGATGCAGCAGAGGCTCTGTCTTGCCCGTGCCATGATTCACCGGCCACAGCTTCTGGTGATGGATGAGCCGGCATCCGGACTGGATCCGGGTGCAAGGAGGATCTTTAAAGAAGTTTTGCGGAGTTTGTGTGAAGAGGGATATACGGTACTGATCAGTTCACATATTCTGTCTGATCTGGCAGATATGTGCAGCAATATCGGAGTTATCCATCAGGGGAAAATGGTACTGGAAGGCCCCATCGATGAAATCATGACATCTATCGACAGTTCTAATCCGATCCTGATCGAGGTATATCAGAATCTGGAGACTGCCGTTCACCTGCTGAACCGGCACCCACTGGTATCCAGAATAGCAATCGATAAAAATATGATTTCCATTCTTTTTACCGGAAGCAGGGAAGAAGAGGCGCAGCTTCTGAGACAACTGGTGGAGCAAAAGGTGCTGGTAACTTCTTTTCGCAGAGAACACAATAATCTGGAATCTGTATTTTTCCATCTTACAGATCCGGTACAGGGAGGAACAACAGTATGAGGAAGAATCCGGTTCTGGAAAATGAAATGAAACGTTACACAAGAAATATGAAATGTGCCTGGATTATTCTTGGCGTGAATCTGGTTCTGGCATTGTTTGCCCTGATCGCACAGATGGGATTGAGCGGAAGAGAAAATTATATGACGATCCTGCAGTACCGTTTTCCGATTCAGTGTTATGTCCTGATGGGATATGGTCTGTTCCTTGCCATCTGTATACTGATCCCGGGACTGGCAGGAGGTTCCATTGCGGGGGAACGTGAGAGGAAGACTCTGGATCTGCTTCTCACTACTCATCTGAGTCCCTGGAAAATTATTCTGGGAAAACTGGAATCTTCTCTCTGCCTGATTTTCCTTATTTCCTTTTCGACACTTCCTGTAATAGGACTGGTGCTGATCTACGGAGGAATTACCCTGGTAAATCTGTTCCAGCTGATCCTGAATCTTGTCATCACCGGTATATTTATAGGAAGTATCGGTATCTTTTATTCGGCGATCATGCGCAAAACTACGGTTGCGGTGATTTTAAGTTATGTGACGGTGATACTTCTGGTGCTCGGAACGGTGGGTATCCTGTTTGGAATCGGCTATATTCAGCAGATGCGGGGAATGTACCGGGAAGACTTTGCAGGCATCCGGCTTGGCGGGCTGGTTTATCTTCTGTATTTCAATCCGGCAGTCACACTTTATGGACTGATCGGACAGCAGACAACCAACGCCTACGGACTGGTACGGCTGTGTGGCCATTTTGGAGATTACAGCCATTCCTTTGGGGTGGAACATATGGTAGAACTGTCGATTCTGGTACAACTGGGCTGTTCCGCTCTTCTCCTGATCGCTGCAGGACGGCATATTCACCCGATGC
>ENA-OQES01000780-OQES01000780.1-human-gut-metagenome-genome-assembly--contig:-NODE-780-length-12761-cov-2.082792_pt1 | contig 12761 bp, 22 predicted proteins | sample MGYA00242798_ERZ504641 | MGnify/ENA primary metagenome ERZ504641 (study PRJEB26092, sample SAMD00036327) | human gut metagenome | host: Homo sapiens | study: EMG produced TPA metagenomics assembly of... | reverse complement strand
TCTCTCTTCTGCTTATTATCTGCAGTTAATGGGCCATCAGGTCACTGTTTATGAGATGCTGCCAAAACTGGGCGGTATGCTGCGCTACGGTATTCCCAAACTACCGTCTGCCGAAAAGACCGTCTGGAAGAAGATACAGATGCGATCCTGGAAACCGGTATCCAGGTACATTACAATGTAAAGATCGGTGAAGATATTAAACTGGACGAACTGAGAAAAGTATATGATGCAGTGCTTATTACAGTAGGTGCTTCTACAGATAAGAAACTGGGACTTCCTAATGAAGATGCAGAAGGCATCACCTCTGCTGTTGGTTTCCTTAGAAATGTAAGTCTCGGGGACTGCCCGGATCTTACCGGACAGGAAGTCGCTGTTATTGGTGGCGGAAACGTATCCATGGACGCTGTCCGCACTGCCATCCGTCTGGGTGCAAAGAAAGTCAGCATCGTATACCGCCGTCGTGTAGCTGATATGACAGCTCTCCCGGCTGAGATCGAGGCAGCTGTCGCTGAAGGTGTGGAACTGCTTACTTTAGTTGCTCCTGCCGGTATTGAAGTAGATGAAAATGGACATGTATCCGGTGTCCGTGTTACCCCGCAGATGATCAGCACCATCAAAGACGGCCGCGCAAGCGTAATTGCCAGCGGCGAACCGGAGTATGTGATCCCATGTCAGACCATGATCGTTGCTATCGGACAGAATATCGAGACAAAGCACTATGAAGAGTCTGGCATTCCTGTATCCCGCGGAAAGATCGTTACTCTTCCAAACGGCGGAATTTGCAGATATTCCTGGTGTATTTGCAGGTGGTGACTGTGCTTCCGGTCCTGCTACTGTTATCAAAGCTGTAGCTGCTGCCAAGGTAACTGCTGCTAATATTGATGAATATTTAGGCTATCATCACGAAATCACCTGTAATGTAGAGATCCCGCTGCCAAATAACGCTGACCACACACCTTGCGGTCGTGTAGAGCTGTCTGAACGGGAAGCAAGTGAACGAAAACATGATTTTGAAGGTGTTGAAAACTGCATGAACAAAAAAGAAATTGCGCAGGAATCCGGACGCTGCCTCCGCTGCGATCATTTCGGCTTTGGAATCTTCAAAGGAGGGCGTGAGAAATTATGGTAAATTTAACGATCGACAGACTGCCTGTATCTGTAAAAGAAGGAACTACCCTGATGGAAGCTGCCGAATCTATCGGCATCCATATCCCACACTTATGCTACTGGAAAGGTTTAAACGAGATCGCTGCCTGCCGCGTATGTGTTATTGAACTGGAAGGACGTGACCACCTGATCACCGCCTGCAACACAAAGGTAGAAGAAGGTATGGTCATTTACACCAACAGTCCAAAAGTGCGCTTAGACCGCCGTCTTACCGTTCAGCTGATCTTATCCCAGCATGACTGCCGGTGCGCTACCTGTGTAAGAAGCGGTAACTGTTCTCTTCAGAAGATCGCAACAGATCTGAATGTCCAGGACGGTCTTTTTGAGGAACGTCTGGAAAAACAGCCATGGGATAAAACTTTCCCACTGATCCGTCAGTCTGAAAATGTATTAAATGTATGCGCTGCGTTCAGGTCTGTGACAAGATCCAGAGCTTGAATATCTGGGATCTGGAAGGTACCGGTTCCCGTTCTACCATTAATGTAACCGGAAACCGCACGATCAATGAAGCGGACTGTTCTCTCTGCGGCCAGTGTATCACCCACTGTCCAGTTGGCGCCCTTCATGAGCGTGACGATACGGAAAAACTGTGGAGAGCTTTAGCGGATCCTAACAAGACCGTCGTTGTACAGGTTGCTCCTGCTGTCCGTGCTGCATGGGGTGAAGACCTTGGATTTACAAGGGAAGAAGCTACTATTGGAAAGATCTTTGACGCTTTAAAGAAAATGGGCGCTGATTATGTATTTGACTCCTGCTTTACTGCTGACCTTACCATTATGGAAGAGGCAAATGAGCTGTTAGTGCGCCTTGGCAAGGGAGAACTAAAGGACCGTCCTATGTTCACCTCCTGCTGTCCTGGCTGGGTACGCTTTGTAAAGAGCGAGTTCCCACAGTTTGTAAAGCAGTTATCTACTGCCAAGTCTCCGATGCAGATGTTTGGCGCTGTAATGAAGAGCTATTTTGCAGAGCAGATCGGCAAAAGCCGGAAGATATCTTCTCCGTTGCCATTATGCCTTGTCTGGCTAAAAGGGCGAAGCAAATATGGAGCTGTTCTACAAGGAATATGCAGGCCATGATACAGACTGCGTCATCACTACCCGCGAGCTGATCCGTATGATCAAAGGTTCCAGCATCATTACTGACCGTCTCACTGATATTGAACCGGACCGTATCTTCCACGACGCTTCCGGTGCCGGTGTGATCTTTGGAGCTACAGGCGGTGTTATGGAAGCAGCTCTTCGTACTGCTTACTATGCCATCATGGGTGAAAACTGCGCACCTGATGCCTTTAAAAATGTACGTGCTTCCTCTCAGGAGACCGGCGTTACAGAAGCAGAATTTGAATTAAATGGACAGATCCTGCGTATTGCTGCTGTCAGCGGGCCTTGGAAAATACCAGAAATCTGTTAAAAGCCATTGAACGTGGTGAAAAGCATTACGAATTTGTAGAAGTCATGGCATGCCCGGGCGGCTGCGTTGGCGGAGGCGGACAGCCTCAGCATGACGGTATGGAAATGGCCTTTGAGCGTGGAAAGAACCTGTATTTCCTGGATGAGAATGCTGATATCCGCCGTTCCCATGAAAATCCGGATGTAAAGGCTCTTTATGACAACTACTTTGAACAGCCATTAAGCCATAAGTCCCATATGCTGCTGCATACTGACCATAACAAGTGGCAGATGCCGCCAAGTCCTCAGAGAAACCGCAATGGATATGTTATTAATCCCAATGCGAAATTACAGGGATAAGATGTGAGATCTGACCCCCTTTTGGGGGGATTTGCGAAAATCATAAAAACAAAAAATCTCCGGTGTTGGAATTTTTCCATACCGGAAGATTTTTTTCATATCATTTTTTCGTTACATGATAAATCCTGCGATCACGTATAGTACAAAACTGATCACTGCAATACTGCACACATAAGGGAACTGGGTCTTTATATGGTCTATGATATCGCAGCCCGTAGTGGAACAGGTCATAATGGTGGTATCGGAGATAGGTGATGCGTGGTCACCGAAGATACTTCCACCAAACATAGCTCCTGCTACTAACGGAATGCTGTTGCCCATGGAATATGCCATAGGAAGTGCAATAACTGCCATAATAGCCATAGTTCCCATAGAAGTTCCTGTTGCAAAGGAGATCAGGACTGCGATCAGGAAGGTCAAGGCAGGAAGAAGAGCCGGGCTTAAGAACTGCTGGAAAATACTGGAAAGATAAGTACCTGTATCCAGAGACTTAACTACATTACCCATGGTAAATCCAAACAGAAGAACAAAGGTAATAGGAAGCATGCCGCTCATGCCCTTGAAGATCTCGTCAATTACCTGGCTGACGGTAAATACTTTTTGCTGCTACGCAAAGAACAGATGCTACTAATAAGGCTATGATAACTGCCCAGATCAGAGCCTTCATACCAGAACCGTTCATCAGGTTTCCATTACCAGTAATGATCAGTGCTGCAAACATAACTGCGATCAGAGTACCTACCGGAAGAAGCAGGTTGATGGCTCTTGGAGTGAAACCAGATACTGCTTTAGAAGTATCGGAGTCCGCCTTTTTGTGGATCGGATCATCCAGTTCGCCGGTTGTTGCTGCTCTGGCTTCTGCCTTCGCCATTGGTCCAAAGTCTTTCTGTGTTAATGCCAGTACCAGAACCAGAAGGATCGCCAGGATACAGTAGAAGTTCATAAACAGGGACTGGAACAGAACGGATACAGACTGATCTTCCGGTACACCACCGGTTACCAGATAACCTGCCATAGCTGCCAGCCAGCCGCTGAATGGGAATAATACACACCATGGTGTGGAAGTGGTATGTACGATAAAAGCTGCTTTCTCATGAGGTACTTTTAAAGCGTCATTTACAGGTCTTGCAACAGAACCTGTTACCATACAGCTTAAGGTCCCGGAAGTAAATACCACCAGACCTAACAGCCAGGTGAAAAGGTTCGCCCCTCTTTTAGACTTGATGAGCCCCTGTTTCTTTACAACAACATTTACGAAGCCCTCAATACCGCCGGACTTCTCTGCCAGATGGATCACTGCTGCTGTGATCAGTACAGAGCCGATGATCAGGGTGTTGCTCTCTGTCATGGTATCCAGGATGCTGTAAATACCTGCATTTAAGCCTGTAAATACTGCAAAATGGTTCAATACCAAGTTTCCTGTAAGGATACCGATCAAAAGTGAGATAAATACGTTTTTCGTTGTCAGTGCCAGCGCAATGGTAAGGACTGGCGGCACAAGTGACCATACACCAAATTCCATACTGTTTTCCCCTTTCACTTTTCCTTTTTGTATTATGTACTTTTGTATTTTCAGTCGCCTTTTTCAGACGTTTCTGACCATATTTTTAAAAATCTTATGACACTTTCTATCATACTTTTTATGACAGCTTTCTCAGTGCAGTTCCCAGATCTCCCTTTACGATCTTGCAGTCTTTTGCTGCCACTTCACCACCGATCAGCACATAGTCAATACCTGTTGGCGGGATCATAGGATCGTCAAAGTTTGCTCCGTCCTGGATCTTTTCCATATCAAAGATAACTACATCTGCGTCAGCGCCTACATTTAAGCGGCCCTTGTTAGAAAGTCCCAGACGTTTTGCAGGAGCTGCTGTCAGTTTTTTCAATTCCGTCATACAGAGAAATGTCCCCTTTTCTTACAAACTCTGAAAGGAATCTTGGGAAAGTACCGGCTGCTCTTGGATGGCCGTGGCCATTGTCGATGAGGCCGTCGCTTCCTACCATAACGCCAGGATCTGCAAATGCCATTCGGATGTCATTTTCATCCATTACATAGCATACCGTCAGGCACTCCGGGAAGTCACGGCGCATTTCCGCAAAGGTCTCCGGTGTACATCTCTGTCCTTTATACTTTCCTTCTGTCAGCTGGCATGCACTGTAATCACAGTGATAACGCTCCAGCCAGCCATCATCATAGGTAGTTGCGCCAATTCTGGTGGAAAATGCAAAGTATGGATAGCAGTCGCAGGCAACATCAATACCGTTCATGCGGTAACCATCTACCTGGCGCAGCAGCTGTTTCATCTGTCCGAAACCGGCCATGCTGCCGATATGGGATACCTGCACCGGAATGTTGTATAATTTTCCTGCCTCTGCCACTTCTGCTACTGCTCCAAACACTCTGTCCTCGTCATCTCTTACATGAGCGGAGATCATTCTGTGTTCCTTTTCACAGCAGGAAGCAGTATCTAAGAATTCGTCACGGCCTGTTCCCGGAACATAGCGAAGTCCGTAGGAAATTCCCACACAGCCTGCTTCAAGGGCTTTTTCAAGGCCTTTTTTCATATGTTCCTGCTGCTCTTTTGTAACAGGTGCATATTTATCCAGGGCGCCTGCTGCCTCTCTGAAATACTGATGGCCTGCAAAAAGCATTACATTCACTGGTGCGCCGTCTTTTTCTACCATATCCAGATATTTCACCGGATCATACACATTGATACCGCAGTTTCCGCCTACTGCTGTGGTAACGCCCATACGCAGCATGGCATCAAAGATACAGAATTCAATTTTTTCCGTCTTTTACCGGGTCCTCATGCATATGAATGTCGATAAAACCAGGAGCCACTACTTTTCCTGTGGCATCAATAACCCTGTCAGCCTCAGGTTCTTCTTCTGTTACAGCCACTACCTTTCCGTCTTCCAGTATCAAGTTTAAATAAGCCTGTACCTGGTTTGGCCGGATCGATGAGAAGGCCGTTTTTTGATCAGTGTTTTTCACGACCTTATCCCTCCTTTTATCTACTCACAAATCCCGCACTTACGTGCTCTATTGCCTGCTTACGCAGGCGATTCGTTCGTTAATGGTTTGCGAAAAGCAAATGTCTGCTTACGCAGCCGCTTGTTTTTTCGCTGCACACATTAAATCATACGATAAATGATCAGGGCAATGGCAATGCCGATAATACTTGCCATAGTGATCTTGATGGTAAGTCCCAGAGTAATGACCAGTATGCCAAAGTTAATGACTAAAGGTGAATCAAGACCAAATGACTGGCCAAAATTCAACCAGCTCAGCCATGAAATGCCGTTGGCAAGCTGTCCCATAAAGCCTCCTAATACAATGCCTGCAAGTAACATGATCAGAAGGATCCAGAAATTCTTACGTCCCATAAACACTCTCCTTAAGTTATCAGTTTACCATAAGTTGTTTTTCATGTCATCTTAAGTTTTTCAAAACTCCATCGTCTAAAAGCTGTTGTAAAGACTTAAGAATTCCCAGTTTTGCATGGTACCAGGTAAGTCCACCCTGGAAGTAAACGGCATATGGAGGCTTAATAGGACCATCAGCACTTAATTCAATGGAAGATCCCTGGACAAATGCACCGCAGCCATAATGACCTGACTGTCATAACCTGGCATATCCCATGGCTCTGGTGTTACAAAGCTGTCTACAGGAGCAGCTGCCTGAATTCCTTTGCAGAAAGAGATCACACCCTGGGCAGAACCGAAGGTGAATCGCCTGGATAATATCGTGACGGGAATTCACTGCCATTTGGAACAACGCCGTATCCCAGTCTTTCGTATACATTAGCTGCAAAGATCGCACCTTTTAAGGCACCTGCAACTACAGTCGGGGATAAGAAAAATCCCTGATACAGCTGCTGGTTTAAACCAAGGCTTGCGCCTACTTCTTTTCCAAGGCCTGGAGCGCTTAAACGGTAAGATGCACGGTCTACGCACTCTTTCTTTCCTGCAATATAACCGCCGATAGGAGCAAGGCCGCCTCCCGGGTTTTTGATCAGGGAACCTACGATCATATCAGCTCCAACATCGGTAGGTTCAATGGTCTCTACAAATTCACCATAGCAGTTATCTACCATACAGATAACTTCCGGTTTGATCTTCTTTACAAAAGCGATCAGCTCGCCGATCTGTTTTACAGAAAAAGTAGGACGAGGATCATAACCTTTGGAACGCTGGATGGTCACTAATTTTGTCTTTTCATTAATGGCTTTTGCGATATTTTCATAATCAAAGGTGCCATCCGGCAGAAGATCTACCTGGCGGTAGCTTACGCCGTATTCTTTTTAAAGAACCTACGGAGTCGCGGATACCGATGACTTCTTCCAAAAGTATCATATGGCTTGCCAACAGGGGAAAGCAGTTCATCTCCCGGACGTAAGTTTCCGGATAATGCAATGTGAAGGGCATGGGTTCCGGAGATCAGCTGAGGACGTACCAGGGCGCTTTCAGCATGGAAAACACTGGCATAAACATCCTCTAATGTATCACGGCCAAGGTCATTGTAACCATAACCGGTGGTTGCAGCGAAATGGATATCGCTGACTTTATTATCCTGCATTCCTTTTAAGACCTTTAACTGGTTGTATTCTGCAGTCTGGTCGATCCGCTCAAAACGCTCCTTCAGACTTTTTTCTATATCTGCGGCATAATCAAGAACTTCTTTGCTGATACCCAGCTGTTCATACATACCGTCTAAAACATTCTGTTCCATTATGTGATAACTCCTATCTTTATTAAATTGCCTTTTTTTTCGGTTTGCTATTTTAGCACGATTTCTGCCTGTTCGCAATCCTTTAATATATCTGCAAGGATAAGGTCTGCATTTCCCTGATACTGGTCTAAGTCCAGCCAGCGCACATCCTTTTCCCTGCGAAACCATGTAAGCTGCCGCTTGGCAAAATGTCTGGTATCCCGTTTCAGGATATATACGGCTTCTTCTAACGTGCAGCCACCATCCAGATAATCAAGGATCTCCTTATATCCAAGCCCCTGCATGGAAGTCTGTCCCCTGTGACAGCCCATATCTTTTAATTTCTTTACTTCATCTACCAGACCGTTTTCCATCATAATATCCACACGCCGGTCAATGCGCTCGTATAAAACTTTGCGGTCCCTGGTGAGAACATAGTATAAGAAATTATAGGGAGAGTCTTTCTGGTGCATTTCTTCGTTGTGCTGTGAGATTTTTTGCTCCTGTCTGTTTGAAATATTCAATTGCACGGATTCACACGCTTTATATTGTTTGCATGGATCTGTGCAGCAGCTTCCGGATCCACTTCCTGCAGTTTTTGATGAAGGACCTGAGGCGCATTCTCACCCAGTTTTTCTGCCAGCTGTTCTAACTCTTCACGAACAGGATTTTTCTCATCATTTTCTTTAAAATCAATATCATAAAGCAGAGCCTGGATATAAAATCCTGTGCCTCCGGTAAATGATCGGGATTTTGTTGTGAGAATAAATCTCATTCATTGCCTGTTTGGCCATTGTCTGAAATGTTACTACATTAAAATCGTCCTGAGGATCTAAAACGTCGATGAGATAATGAGGAATTCCCTCCATTTCTTCTTTCGTTACCTTTGCAGAACCAATATCCATATGGCGGTATACCTGCATGGAGTCTGCGCTGATGATCTCTCCTCCTACTGCTTTTGCAAGTTCAATCGAAAGAGCTGTTTTTTCCTACAGCCGTAGGTCCTGTAAGGATGATAAGAGGCTGTTTTACTGATGTCATGGTCTCTCCTTTATACAATGCGCTTAAATTTCTTTTCCAGTTCGTAACGGCTCATGGAGATGATGGTGGGGCGTCCATGAGGGCAGGCATAGGGATTGTCCAGCTTTAACAGCTGATCGATCAGTTCATTTGCTTCCATGGCGGATAAGTGGTTGCCGCCTTTTACAGCTGCTTTGCAGGACATGGAAGCAATCTTTTCATAAATACTGTCCGGGTTGTGAGCTGCGATCTCATCGGAAAGACCATCGATCATTTCCAGAAGAAGTTCTTTCTTTGCAATGGAAAACAGGTTGGCAGGTACTGCACGGACTGCAAATTCACGACCGCCAAATGGCTCGATTTCAAAATCCGATCCTTGTAAAATATTCCATATACTTATTTAAAAGAAATTCCTCATTTGGATTTAAAGTCAGGATGATCGGCGGCTCCACCATCTGGGAGCTGTAGTCCCTGTCTTTTAAGCTTTTTACTGTCTTTTCATAGAGAACTTTTTCATGGGCCGCATGCTGGTCGATGATATATAAATGATCGTTGTATTCGATCAGCCAGTAAGTGTCAAATAATTGACCGATCAGCTTGTGTTTCAGACGGGACGCCGGATCCAAGAGTTTTTCTCCGAAAAAGTCCAGCTGCTTGGGAGCTGTAACTGGTCTGGTATCAGAAACCGGTTTTGAACTGTCAGGGACAGTATTGCTATCATTTTTTCTTTTCTCTGTTTCAGATGCAGAAACCGGGATCTTGCTGCCGTTTGCAGGCTGCAAAAAAGCCTTCCGGTTCTCTTCTTCTGCGTTTTTTCCTCTCCTTTAACCAGTCTGGCATCATATCCGAAATATCCGGTTCTTTTACCAAAGACGGTTTAGGCGGTGCGATCTGGCGGTAGCTGACAGTATTTAAAGCTGCCGCACATTTTTTCACCAGGGCGCTCTCCCTGATGCTCCAAAACATCCTTCCTCTTTGTCTCAAAAGGTTCCGGCCTTGGAGCATTTTTTCTCCTCAAAGCGCTTAACATCCCGCTCTTCTTTTTCGTTTAAGTTCACATCCGGGATCAGTTCCTTATGAGCTAAGGCATTCGCCACTGCATTCATAGCCTGGTTGTAAATAAACTCCCCATCGCTGAAACGAAGTTCCATTTTCGTAGGATGTACATTTACATCCAGTGTCTGGGGATCGATCTGGAAATTGCAGCATGGTAAAAGGATATTTGTGCTGCATCATAAATGGCTTGTAGGCCTCTTCAATGGCTTTTGAAAGGATATTGCTGCGCACATACCGGCCATTGACAAAATAATTTTCATAATTCCGGTTAGAACGGGCAATTACCGGCTTTCCAATATATCCGGTGATCGTAACACCCGGGCAGCTGGCGGAAACCTCTAACAGATTGGCTGTGATCTCACGGCCAAATACTGTATAGATCAGATCTTTCAGGTTATTATTTCCGGACGTATACAGCTTGTTCTGGTTGTTCTGGATAAAAGCGGATGGAGATATCCGGATGAGATAAGGCAATCTTTTCCACAACCGATGCCACATGAGTTCCTTCTGTAACAGGTGTCTTTAAAAATCTTCTTTCTGGCTGGTGTATTAAAAAGCAGATTTCTTGCAATGATGGTCGTTCCATTCCGGAGCTCCGATCTCTTGCCAGGCTCTTTCTCTTCCACCTTCGATCTGATATCTGGTACCTGTAAGGGTCTGGGCTGTTTTTAGAGATCAGTTCCACCTGGGATACAGCTGCAATACTTGCAAGAGCCTCTCCGCGAAAGCCTAAAGATCCAATGGTCATCAGGTCATCTACTGTATGGATCTTGCTGGTTGCATGCCTTAAAAATCGCAGTGGCAACCTGATCTTTTGGAATACCACAGCCATTGTCTGTAATACGGATCAGGCTGCACCCGCCGTCACGGATCTCCACGGTTACAGCTGTTGCCTGGGCATCAATGGCATTTTCCAGAAGCTCTTTTACAACAGAAGCCGGGCGTTCGATCACTTCCCCGGCAGCGATCTTGTTGATCGTAGTCTCATCTAAAACAGAGATTGTAGGCATGATTTCCATCCTTTCTGTGGAATATTTTCCCTGGATCTTTCCATTACAGATCTTTCTGCTACAGATCCATCAGACCATCCAGTATATGTACGGTCATTTCACCAGCTTCTATATCCACATTTAAAATTACAGTCTTTGATCGCAGGCAAAAGAAGCTCCTTGCCATTTGGCAGAGCCACTACATATACGTCATTGGCGCCTGTTTCCAGTACATCTTTTACAGTTCCTACTTCTGCTCCTGTATCATCCTTTACCAGAAGGCCGATCAGGTCTGTGATAAAGTACTCATCCGGCTGTAAGGTAACAGCCTGTTCTCTGGTGATCAGAAGATCTTTCTGTCGCCAGGTCTCTACGTCATTGATATTGTCATATCCTTTAAATTTCAGGATGACCATATTTTTGAAGAATTTTACCTGTTCGATCTCTAACGTAGTCTGTCCCTTTCCTGTGTCCAGGATCACTGTCTTCAGCTTTTTAAAGCGCTTTGCATCGTCCGTGGTAGGAAAAACCTTTACTTCGCCTCTTACACCGTGGGTAGAGGTGATCACACCTACACGCAGCATGTTTTCCATAAATAAAATTCCTTTCTATGAACATATGAAAATCTATGAAAAAAAGGGTCTGCCGCAAAATGGCTAAGCCTATTCTGCGACAACCCTCCTCTTTTTACTGAATTTCTACGATTACTTTCTTATCTTCCTTAGAGGCAGCGGCCTTGACTACGGAACGGATTGCTTTTGCGATCCTGCCTTGCTTGCCAATGACCTTGCCCATATCGGCAGGAGCTACCTTAAGTTCGATCAGTGTGTCGTCACCCTTTAGTGATTCACTGACTACTACCTCTTCAGGGTTATCGACTAATGCTTTCGCAATCACTTCGACTAATTCCTTCATCTCTCCACCTCTTTTGATTAAAGATTACTGGATGCCAGCGATCTTTAACAGCTTTCCTACAGTTTCGGTTGGCTGAGCGCCGTTAGCTAACCACTTCTTGGTAGCTTCTTCGTCAAACTTGATTACGCTAGGATCCTTGGTGGAATCATAGTATCCAACTTCTTCGATAAATCTTCCGTCTCTTGGGGATCTGGAATCTGAAACTACGATTCTATAAAAAGGAGCCTTCTTCTGTCCCATTCTTCTTAATCTCATCTTTACTGCCATTGTTACATACCTCCGTAAAATAATCTTTTCTATTTGTTTTCGTTTTTTATATTAGACATACAGGAGCACCTGTCTGACTATCAATGTTTGCCAGAAGCTTAAAATGGAAGCTTCATCTTGCCGCCCATAAGGCCGCCTAAACCGCCCAGGCCTTTCATGCCTTTGCGCTTGCCGCCGCCCATAAGGCCCGGCATCTGTTTCATCATTTTCTTCATCTGGTCAAACTGTTTTACCAGACGGTTTACTTCGCCAATGTCCACACCAGCGCCTTTTGCAATACGCTGCTTGCGGGAAGGATTCATAAGTCCCGGATTGGCCCGCTCTTCTTTTGTCATGGAAAGGATAATAGACTCTACACGGTGCATGGAACGCTCGCCTTCATCCATATCTACACCAGCTAACTGGCTTCCCACACCAGGCATCATGGAAAGGATACTTCCCATACCACCCATTTTCTTGATCTGCTGCATCTGGGAAAGGAAATCGTTGTAATCGAATTCCGCCTTGCGCAGCTTCTGGGATAACTCTTTGGCCTGTTCTTCATCTACCTGGGCAGCAGCCTTCTCGATCAGAGACTGGATATCGCCCATTCCAAGAATTCTTGAAGCCATGCGGTCCGGATAAAACTGCTCCAGATCAGAGAGCTTCTCACCCATACCAATGTATAAAATAGGTTTTCCGGTGACTGAACGAATGGAGAGGGCTGCACCGCCTCGGGTTATCGCCATCTAACTTTCGTAAGAATAACACCGTCAATACCGATCTTATCGTTAAATGTTCCGGAAACATTGACTGCATCCTGACCAGTCATGGCATCAACTACCAGAATGGTCTGATATACATTTACCGTTTCCTTGATCTGCTCCAGCTCTTCCATCATGCCTT
>ENA-OQES01000779-OQES01000779.1-human-gut-metagenome-genome-assembly--contig:-NODE-779-length-12762-cov-2.507717_pt1 | contig 12762 bp, 21 predicted proteins | sample MGYA00242798_ERZ504641 | MGnify/ENA primary metagenome ERZ504641 (study PRJEB26092, sample SAMD00036327) | human gut metagenome | host: Homo sapiens | study: EMG produced TPA metagenomics assembly of... | reverse complement strand
TAAAGTTTCAGGAACATCCGGATATTATCGAATTGGCTCCTCTTCTTGAAAGACAGCAAAGAATGGGGCTGAAACTCACACAATCTTAGTAGAAAGGAAAAACTAAATGAGAACAAAGAAAATTTCAGCAGTTATGTGCATGGTATTCGTACTGGTAGTTTTGTTCTGCGTTCCGGTATATGCATCGGGCGATGTAGCCGGTGCGATTGAGGGAACTTGGCAGACGGCATCCCAACAGATTAAAACAGTTGTCGATCATGTTGTATTTCCCGCTATAGATCTGATCCTTGCCGTGTTCTTTTTTCGGAAAACTGGGAACGGCATACTTTGATTATCGGAAGCACGGACAGTTTGAATGGGACAGCACCTGCAATTCTGTTTGCCTGTCTGGTATTTACCCTAACTGCACCGCTTTATATCTGGCAGATTCTCGGAATTTAGGAGGGATGTCATGGGATGTTGGGGAATTACTGCGTTTGAGTCTGATACTGGGCTGGATGCCATTGGTCTTATACGGAACCATCTTCCGGAACAAGGAGATGTGAAGCTTCAGCAGATGATTGACTGGTTGAGGGCAGATTCTTGGAATGCCCCTCCGGAAGTGTCAGAATGGGGTGTCTCATACAAGCCCAATGGCAGTGGCAGAACTAATTGTAAAAATTCCAGGAGAAGGGAATTTTTCTGCACTGGATGGAATCAGGGGGGATAAAAAGTTTTCCTCCCTGTCTTCTTTTACAGCATCAAAAGAATCCCTTCAGTGGGTAAGGGAATATCTGTCGGAAACTCTTTTTTACAGCCGTAAATGTGCAAAAGAGCAGGAGAAGTCGGGAGTTTTGTGGGGCGGTTGGTTTCAGGAACGGGATTGGAAGCACTGGCAGGCGCATATGGAAAGACTGATTGGAAGGATGGATGAACTGCTTACAAGAGAGGGAGAAACAGTTGCATTATGGACAGGAAGCGTTTGCCAGAAGGTGGAACCAGGTAAAATGGCAGGAAAGAAAGAAGGGGAAGAACGTGAGAACCCACATAGGTCGGAGGAGGAAAGCATGACGATTTTTTGAGAGAGAACTTCAAAAAATTATTTGGAACGGGAGCGAACTTTTCAGAACCAAGGTTTGTCGGGAATTGTTGTTATGGAAGGCTGACGGATCAGATCCGTGTCAAAATCAACTTTCAGACAGGCATGGTTGCGGATCATTATGACCGATTGAAAGTGACCCTTTTGAATCGGAATGAAGGAATGATCGACAGCATGGTTGTGAAAATTTGGAGATGTGTGGGGGCTGTAAAAAAACGACTAATCCCAAATTTTCGCGACGGGGTAAATCCCCACATCTGGTCCTATGGAAAGGAGATCGGCTGGTATGTATATCAGCCCGGAAAAGAGGATTATAAAGTACTCAGCGAAGCGATAAAAACCTATCTGCAAGTGTTTCAGGAACCGGAGGAAACTATGCAAATGGGACAGAAGATGTGTTAAGGGGAGGTGGTTAAAACTTGTTTATCTGGGATTTTGTTGCAGACACGGTTCTGGGACAGATCATTGACTGGCTGTATGGTCAGATTGTTGGATTTCTGGGGGATTTTTTCATGCAGATGGGAAGCATGGGGGCTGAACTGTTTGAAATGAGCTGGGTACAGTCTGTTGTGCTTCTTTTTTATTATCTGGCATGGGCACTTTATGTGACGGGAATCGTAGTGGCAGCCTTTGAATGCGGAATTGAATATCAGAATGGCAGGGGAAGCATACGCGATACTGCCCTGAATGTAATCAAAGGATTCCTGGCAGCCAGCCTTTTTACGACTGTTCCAGTGGAACTTTATAAGCTCAGTATTTCACTTCAGGGGAGTTTTACAGCCGGTATTACAGGATTGGGAGAAGATATTGGGACAGTTGCGGCAGGGATTGTGCAGTCTCTTCAGGATGCTGCTACCTGGCAAGAAGCTGCCACATCTGGAGTTTTTTGGTGGAATCGGAAGTATCAGCAGCCCGATTTTTATGATTTTTCTCCTGATCCTCATGGGTTATGCGGTAATCAAAGTGTTCTTTGCGAACTTAAAACGGGGCGGGATCCTGCTGATCCAGATTGCAGTAGGGAGCCTTTATTTATTCAGTGTGCCAAGGGGATATATTGATGGATTTGTTGGCTGGTGCAAGCAGGTAATCGGTCTGTGCCTGACCGCATTTTTACAGGCGACGGTCCTGATCGCAGGTCTGATGGTCGTTAAGGATCAGGCACTGCTTGGTCTGGGACTTATGTTATCGGCAGGTGAGATTCCTCGGATTGCGGGGCAGTTTGGGTTGGAAACGGGAACCAAAGCAAATGTGATGGGAGCAGTCTATGCAGCGCAGGGAGCTATGAACCTAACAAGGACGGTTGTGCAAGTGGTTTCTAAGTAGAGAGGACGGTGAAGGATGGAACACAACAAACTGGTGTATATTGCATCTCCGTATTCTGGAGATGTTGAGCGGAATGTAGCATTTGCAAAGGCAGCCTGTCGTTATGCCATGAACCAGGGGGTTACGCCAATTGCCTCCCATCTGTTATATCCGCAGATGCTGGATGATGGAGTCCCAGAAGAGAGGAAGCTGGGAACAGATATGGGGCTTCGGATTTTGAAGGTGTGTGAGGAAGTCTGGGTGTGTGGAAGTGAACTGTCTTCAGGAATGGAGCAGGAAATCCGTGCAGCAAGGCAGCTTCAGATTCCGCTTAGACGGGTCAGCGAACAGGAGATTGGATGGGAACTATGTGAAGTACCGATACAAAAGGGAATGGAGATGGGCGGATGATGACACTGGGGAGTCTGTTTGACGGGATTGGAGGATTCCCTTTGGCGGCAGTTCACTGTGGAGGTGTACCGGTATGGGCCAGTGAGATAGAACCGTTTCCCATGAGGGTAACCAAACTCCGGTTTCCAGATATGATCCATGTAGGGGACATTACAAAACTGGATGGAGCAAAATTGCCGCCTGTGGATGTAATCTGCGGAGGCAGCCCCCTGTCAGGATTTGTCAGTAGCCGGATTACGGAAAGGATTGGCAGGGGAGCGCTCCGGTCTGTTTATGGACCAGGTACGCATAGTAAAGGAGATGAGAGCAGAGGATGAAAGACGAGGGGTATCAGATGACTTTATTCGACCTCGATACCTCGTTTGGGAAAATGTCCCTGGAGCATTCAGTTCCGCAAATGGAGAAGATTTCCGGGCGGTCATCGAGGAGATTGTCCATATCAAGGACAGTACCTGTCATGTGCCTCGACCTGACACCGGGCGCTGGGAATCTGCTGGGGCTGCCATTTGGGAGATCAATTCAGCCTGGCTTGGAGAGTCTTGGATGCTCAATACTGGGGAGTCGCCCAGCGCCGCCGTAGAATCTTCCTTGTCGCAGATTTTGGAGGACTCACCGCACCAAAGATATTATTTGAGCAGGAACGCCTGCCTGGGGATCCTGCGGAGGGCCAAGATCAGGGGAAAGGAGTTACCGCCGCAGCTGGAAACAGCTCTGCGGATTCAGGCGGGAGTAGAGTAGCAGAGGAAAAACAGGTGGATATTTTTGCGGTTCATATTGATCAGAGGGAAGAAACAATCAACCTTAATGGAATATCCGGAGCTTTGATGGCAACGACCAATTTGCAGATGCAGACCTTTGTGGCAGGGGGGATGAGGAAGTTTGAAAGTGCAGAAAAAGAAGAGTGTCTGTGCCTCAATGACCAAGGAGGAGAGCGTATGGATGTTTCGGTCGATGTAACAGCAACCCTGCGGGCAGGGATGAGTGGTCATCCGCCTTTGGTGATGGGCATCCAGCAGGGGAGTGCTGGGGCAGAGGAAACTCCGGATCTAGCCCTTACAGAGGAGGCAGAAACCGGCGGGAACAATTACCAGATTCTGTTTGAGAATCACGGGATTGATGCCAGATATACAGGTCCGCATGAGGTGGCCCCTACCATGTCAGCCCGGTATGGAACAGGAGGAAACAATGTCCCACTGGTTTCAGATATGCCGGAGAGTTATTGTATTGCCGGAAATATCATTGATCGGGAAGTACAAAATGGAGGAAATGGTCTGGGATGCCAGCCGGATATATCCTATACTCTTACGAGCGCAGACCGTCATGCAGTGTTCAGCCGCCAGAGAAGTGATGAATTTCTGCAAAATCGGGTAACAGCGACTCAGAGTGCCAGACAGCATAAGGATGCTACGGATCTGGTGTGTGAGCCGTATCAGAATACGGTAGGAACCATTGGATATACAGATCATAAGGGGATTTAATAATCAATATGTCAGCGAAGATAAATGTATTGTTGAGAACCGGAAACTGATCCGGAGACTGACGCCTTTGGAGTGTGAACGGTTGCAGGGTTTTTCCGGATCACTGGACAGATATCCCTGGTGCCTCGGACAGTGCCCGTTATAAAGCTCTTGGAAATAGCGTAGCGATACCGTGTGTGGATTTTGTTCTCCGTGGTATCGCTTATTTTTGCGCAAGATGAAGGAGGAGAAAGAACCATAAGATTGGTAGTTCTGCTTCCGTTTTCAGGCAATCTTTGTTGGGTATCGTCATAGCTATCTCATCTCTTTATGGATATACTTGGTTTGTAAAAACGAGGAAAGGAGAGTCAAAATGGAAGAGCGTAAGCAAAAATTTATGCGCCATGATTCCAGAATCCCTGCATAAGAAAGTTCGGGAAGAACAGGAAGAATGGGGAATCAAGCTGAACGAGTATATGGAACGGATTCTAAAAGACCACTTTGAGAAGGGAGAAAGAGAGATGGCAAACGGAACCAGGACACTGGCATTTCAGGTATCAGAGGAGCTTTTTTCAGAGGTTTAAAAAAAATACCTCCAAAAAGACAGGACAGAGCCAGAAAGAATTTGTGATCGGACTGATTGAAGATGTACTTTCGCAGGAAGAACATGTAGTATCTGGAGAGATGCAGGAGACAGAGGGAAAGGCAGAACTTGAGGAAACTGAATAAGAGGAAGGATCGAACATACCGCCGGCAGAGCTTCATCATGCCGGCGGTTATTATTTGGAGGTGATCGGTTGTATATTTATCCGGACCATTTGAAATCAAAAGCAACACTTTGGTTATGGCAGCTTCGGGACATTGGGATTCTTGGTATTTGCGGATTGGTCTCCATTTTAGCAGCTACGCAGGCGGGATTTATGTTCCCTTGTGTTCTGACAGGGGTATATGGATTTCTGACGATCCGCTTTGAAGATACCAGCATTCTGGATTTTATCCGGTATGCCTGTGCGTATTTTTTGATGCGTCAGCAATTTTTTAGAGTGGAGGTATGAATGAGCAGGGAGAAACGAAAAGCGAAAAAATGAGGCAGAGAAGCGCCTCTCCACACGGCAGTTCATTGGTGCAAAGGAGATTACAGACTACAGTCTGGTGACCTACGGACAGGGGGAGCTGGTGTATTTTATTGTAAAACCAACGAATATTTCTGTTTTGTCCGAATCTAGTGTCGGGGCAAGAATCTATGCTCTTATGACTGTACTAAAAGGAGTGGCAGAGATTGAGATGCTGTGTCTAAACAGCAGGGAAAGCTTTGAAGACAACAAGCGGTTTCTGAAAAGTCAGATGGAGCAGGAAGAGAATCCAGTCATACGCCGTCTTTTGGAACAGGATCAGACCCATCTGGACCGGATTCAGGTGCAGATGGCGACAGCCCGTGAATTTCTGATTATGCTGCGGTTAAAAGATGAAAAGGAATCGGATATTTTCCGTACCTTTCCAGGATGAAAATCCTGAAGGAACAGAGTTTTTCTGTTAAACGGGCAGATAAAGAGGATATCAAACGTATCCTGGCTGTTTACTATGAGCAGAACGTGACCACAGAGAAGTTTGAAGACTTTGACGGGGAGCGGTGGATCATACCAGAGATTTAGAGTGAGGAGGAGATGACTTGAAAAAAGGAAGAACAGCAGTTGATGACAGGGAAGATAATGTGCGTATCCAGGAATTTCTGGATATGATTGCCCCGTCTGTCATTAAATTTGAAACAGATCATTTTATTTGCGGTAACACCTATCGTTGTGTCTGGGCACTGCGGGAGTACCCGACTGCTACGGAAGAGCAGGCAATTCTTTCACATTTAGGGGAGAAAGATGGTGTAACCTTGCGGATCTATACCCGTCATGTGACACCCGTTGAGGAGCGGAAGATCATCAGTAATGCAGCCAACAAAAACCGGATGGATCGGAGCAATACCAGTGATTTACAGCAGACTGTTTTGGCTGAAAGTAATTTACAGGATGTAACTACCATCGTAGCCCAGATGCACCGTAACCGAGAACCCCTCCTCCATACGGCAGTATATCTGGAGTTGTGTGCCCATGATCTGGAGCATTTGAAGCTTCTTCAAACAGAAGTACTAACGGAACTGATCCGGTCAAAATTGAATGTAGACCGACTGATCCTCCGTCAACAACAGGGGTTCCGGTGTGTAATGCCAAGCGGTTATAACCTGTTTAAGGATCAGTTTGAGAGAGTGCTTCCGGCCAGCAGTGTGGCGAATCTGTATCCCTTTAACTATTCAGGAAAGACGGATCCTCATGGGTTCTATATTGGGAGAGATAAATTTGGGAGTAATGTACTGGTGGATTTTAACCGGAGAGCAGATGATAAGACGAATGCCAATATCCTGATTCTGGGAAACAGCGGACAGGGAAAAAGCTATCTGCTTAAATTGCTGCTGACGAATTTAAGGGAGTCCGGAATGCATATCTGCGCTCTGGATCCGGAAATGGAGTATGAAGATCTGACCAATAATCTGGGAGGGTGTTTTATCGACTTAATGAGTGGGGAGTTCATTATCAACCCTCTGGAACCGAAAACCTGGGACGAAGCGGGAAGCCCGGAGGATCTGGATGCACCTCAGACCTTTCGCATCCGGTCCAGATTATCCCAGCATATCAGTTTCTTAAAGGACTTTTTCCGAAGCTACAAGGATTTTTCCGACAGGGAAATCGATGTGATTGAGATCATGCTGCAGAAGTTATATACCAGATGGGGGATTACAGACGAAAGTGATTTTGAATGCCTGGCTGCGGAGGATTACCCAGTTCTCTCCGATCTTTATGCGTTCATTGAGGAAGAATATCAGGGATTTGACGAAAACAGAAGACAGCTTTATACAGCAGAAATGATTCAGAGTATTCTTCTTGGGCTGAATTCTATGTGTGTGGGAGCTGAGAGCAAGTTCTTTAATGGACATACCAATATCACCGATGATGGCTTCATTACCTTTGGGGGATAAAAGGACTGTTACAGGCCAGCAGGAGCCTTAAAATGCATTGCTTTTAATGTGCTTTCGTTTATGAGCGATGTTCTTTTGACACAAGGCAATACGGCAGCCAGTCTGGATGAGTTTTATCTGTTCCTTTCCAACCTGACTGCAGTAGAGTATGTTAGAAATTTTATGAAGCGTGTGCGAAAAAAAGATTCTGCAGTTATCATAGCCAGCCAGAACCTAGAGGATTTTAATCTGGATGGCGTGAGGGAGTATACCAAGCCGCTGTTTTCCATCCCGACGCATCAGTTTCTGTTCAATGCGGGGAGCATTGATGCCAAGTTTTATACGGATACCCTGCAGCTGGAGGATAGTGAGTATAACCTGATCCGGTATCCACAACGGGGAGTCTGCCTGTATAAATGTGGAAATGAGCGATATAACTTAATGGTAAATGCCCCGGAACACAAAGCCAGACTGTTCGGAAAGGCAGGAGGACGCTAAAAGGGGAGACTATGAATGGAGTTAAAGGAGCAGAAATTTGGCATTGAGATTGAGATGACCGGCATTACCCGTGCGAAAGCGGCTGAGGTAACGGCAGAGTATTTTGGAACTAGAGTCAAATATCTGGGAACCTATTACGATACCTATGCAGCCATTGACACGGAGGGGCGGCAGTGGAAGTTTATGAGTGATGGGAGTATAACAGCGCAGAAAAAATCGAATGGGAGAAAGATCAATGCAGGGAGAGAATATCAGACGGAGATGGTAAGTCCCATCTGTCGCTATGAGGATATTGTGACGATTCAGGAGATCATCCGGAAGCTGAAAGAGCATGGGGCACTGACGAATGGAAGCTGCGGTATCCATGTGCATATCAATGCGGAACCGTTTGATGCCAGAACCCTTCGTAATATCACTAATATCATGGCAGCCAAGGAAGATCTGATCTATAAAGCTCTGGGGGTGTCCGTGGATCGACAGCATCGGTGGTGTCAGCCAGTAGACACACGATTTTTTGGAAGAATTAAACAGAAGAAAACCAAAGAGTATGGAGGCAGTGGAACGGATCTGGTATAACGGGGAGAGCCGCAGAGACCAGCATTATGATGATAGCCGCTATCATTGTCTGAACCTTCATTCTGTTTTTCAGAAAGGAACAGTGGAATTTCGTCTGTTCAATGGGACGCTTCATGCAGGCAAGATTAAGGCCTATATCCAGTTTTGTCTGGCGATTGGCGCCCAAGCGCTGAATCAGTCCTGCGCCAGCAGAAGAAAAACCTCAGACCAGCAATTGAGAAGTATACATTCCGCACTTGGCTTTTACGGCTAGGATTAAATGGGGAAGAATTCGCCACAGCTCGTCAACATCTGCTGGCAAATCTGCCGGGCTGTATTGCCTGGAAGGATCCGGCTCAGGCGGAAGCACAAAAGGAAAGAATGCGACAGAAGCGGGAGAAGGAATTGGCAGAACGGATCCAGAGACAGGAAACCATTCATCCAATTGAGGAATTAGAATCAGCTGGGGAAGCACAGGAATCCCCGGCTTTTTGGTATGCGAATGTGACAGGAGGAAGCAAATTGAAAGGAAAACAAAGACTTTATATTGCCTATGGGAGCAATCTGAATCTGGAGCAGATGGCATTTCGTTGTCCGACTGCGAAGGTAGTAGGAAAGAGTGAATTAAAGGATTACGAACTGTTATTTCGGGGAGGCCGCAGGGGGGTCTGTGGCAACCGTAGAACCTAAAGCAGGGAGTACTGTGCCGATACTGGTCTGGGAGATTCAGAAGAAAGACGAGGCATCGCTGGATCTTTATGAAGGGTATCCGAATTTCTATGATAAGCAGATGCTGGAGATTGAACTGGATGGAAAAATTGTTCCGGCCATGGTTTATGTGATGACACCAGGGCATTCATTTGGAATTCCCTCTGACTATTATTCCAATGTAATCTGGCAAGGGTACGAAACGGCAGGGTTTGAAACCCAGTTTCTGGAGGACGCAATCGAACATGCTTATCAGCTTGTACAGAAACAGGAAAGAGAGGGAGACTTCTATCAGCAGAGCCTGTTTCATATGGGGGGCTATGATGGAATGAAATAAATCCTGATGCGTCAGATGAATATCTCGATAAAAAGTGTGGAAGGAGTGATTTTATGGCCGTCTCAGCTGCCGCTGTGACAGCAAAACTGGTAGCGCTTACCCTATCTGACCGGAATGGGCGGACTGTGGATTTTTTCTGTTATTGCAGCATTAGTAACCCCTGTTATTTTAATTGCCACCATGATTATGTGCACGCTTTCTGGGACTGTAGACCATAACATTTCTGCTGTCCAGCTGTCCTTTCATGGAGGGTATTTGTCCTCAAAGGTGCCAGCAGAGTATCGGATGTACATCGAAAATATGCAGGACAGTTTTGAAAAACTGGATGGGGTGTTAAATGAAATTAATGGTATGGCAGAAGCCGAAGAAGTAGATCCCTACCAGGTAAAAGCGATTTTTTATGCCCTGTTTTTTGGTAAGGAGTACCCTCGGATGGATGAGGGGGACTATCGGGCATTCGCAGATTGTTTTGTAGAGTATGAGGAGAGGGAGGATGAAGAGGGAGAAACCTATACAGTTGCAATTCCAATCCAAAGCCTGAATATGGTCTACGGAAATCTTGCTGCAGAATTAAACCAGGAGGTTTCTCTGGAAGATAAAACGAATGTACAGCGCATCTATATGCTGGCAAAATACGGTGTGAGTGTACCAGGTGGAAATGGTCTTCCTCCCGGACAGGCTATGGGAGATGGGAGTTTTTCCGCGCTGATGGCAGAGGCAACCCGTTATATTGGTTATCCCTATGTATGGGGCGGTAGTTCTCCAGACACCAGTTTCGACTGCAGTGGATATATCTGTTGGGTCTACACGAGATCCGGGGTGTATCACCTTTCCCGAACAACAGCTCAGGGGATTTATGACCAGTGTGCGATTGTGTCAAGAGAGGAAGCTAGACCCGGAGATCTGGTGTTTTTTACGGGAACTTATGCATCTGCAGGGGCGGTCAGCCATGTGGGGATTTATGTTGGAGGCTCTAGGATGCTGCATTGTGGTTCGCCTATTGGCTATGCGGACCTTACTTCTCCTTACTGGAACAGCCATCTGTATGCTTTTGGAAGGCTGGCAACTATTCCGGAATGAGGCAGCTGAAAAATGAAATTTGTGCAGATTTGCCTGGACAGTTTATGGATATGTGATATCGACTTTTAGAAAAAAGTTCGGTATTGTGTGTGGCTGAAAGGAGGGAAGTAACCGATGGATGAGATTATGGATCAGTTAAATCAGGTAATCGAAGAACGAGTTCTGGAGCTGAAGAGAAAAAGTGAAGAGGACAAGGTTCCCGCTTATTGCACAGAGACCAAGGAACATGTCCTCCGCATGGATCGAATTCTCAATAGCCTTTCAGAGGATGACCGGCAATGGTTGGATGACCAGCTTATGGCTAAAATGGATATACCGGAACAGGAGCGTTTGAGGTATTATAAGGCGGGTCTTGCAGATGCCATTGAACTAATCCATTATTTAAGAACCTGATGAAACGAGATCGGGCGGCTGTGTGAGCAGCCGCCTGATTTGCTTTCTGAAAGAAAAAGGAGATTTGAAATGAGAAATACTACGATCAATGTCAGTTTTAACACAGAAAAATTGGATGCGTTAAAGTTCCACATGGCAAAAAAGGGACACCGATCTTCAGGGGGGAATTAAATGATACAGTACAGAAACTGTATGAAAAATATGTCCCGCAGGCTACCCGTGAATATATTGATGACAAGGTGGCAAGAGAAATATCCACCAGAGAACGTACCCGTAGAGCTGATCGGACTGTAAGACGGGAGGAGTCCCAGCTGGAAGAATCAGAAATCGTATGATAACCAGAATAAAGAAAACGGAATCCCCAGTCATCCATGATATCCCCGTGTAGACCCCCTGTGTGCCCCTGTGTCGGGCTTTGGACAGCTAGGTGGCATCGTGGTACCCATACGAGGATTTTAAGCGGTGTTGGGCAAATGTGAGAGAAGGTTATGGAAACAGCAAGAACACGGGGATATGGGATTCCTGAGTGGTTGGCAGGGTCGAAACGTGTGCAGGTTAAAGGGGGGTATGCTGCTTTTGGCAGCCTACCCCTGGAAAACACCGACCGGCAAAAGCCGTTCGGGAAATCTGGTTTGAATACCTTTTTGGAAAAGGCGGTCGAAAGAATGGTGCTGGAATTTTTGAAAGTGGCAGGATTTTGGAGGAAATGAGAGAGATTTTGTGAATACCTGGTAAGGAGGGAACGATGGGGAGCGAAAATGCGAAAGTCCGTGTTGGGATTTATATTGAAAAAGCTATATTAGAACAGGCAGACGGGTTGTTGGAGACTGCCAATGTGCGTTCCAGAAACGAATTTGTAGCAGAAAGCACTTAAATTCTATATGGGGTATCTTCTTGCAGGAAAAGCAGAAAATTACTTTTTTGCAGTCACTGGCTTCTGTGCTTACGGGAACCGTTCAGGATAGTGAGAACCGTCTGGCCAGGATGGACTTTAAGATAGCAGTGGAATTGTCCAAGCTCTCACAGGTAATTGCCTACACCCATGATGTGGATGAAGAATCTTTAAACAGGCTGCACGTGAAAATGTGTTGATGAAGTGAGACGGATCAATGGAACTGTGAAGTTTGAAGATGCGTATCATTATCAAAAGCGGGATGTGTAGATATTGATTGGAAAGGAAACGATGGAAAGAGAATTTATTTGTACTTCCCTCTAGTTGTGTGATGAATTTTCAGAAGAGATCAAAAAATAGATTTGTCCTTTACGATGCAATAACTCATCGATTATAATATACTAAGAAATGAATCGAGGTGTAGAATTTTGAATGAGAGAGAACAAATCATTCAACTATGGTTCAAAATGTGGCTTACACAACAGGATCTTGGTATGGATGACATTTTTGCGGAAGACGTGATTTATACTGAAAGCTGGAGTCCAAAATATAATAACCGTCAAGTTGTAAAACATTGGTTTAATGAATGGAATACACGTGGCAAGGTGATGGAGTGGAAGATCAAGCAGTTCTTTCATAAAGATAACCAGACGGTTGTAGAGTGGTATTTTAAAAATGAAATGAATAATGGGAATATAGAGGAATTTGACGGAATGTCCTTGATTGTATGGACAGCAGATAATAAAATAAAATCATTAAAGGAGTTTGGATGTAACTTAAACAATTATAATCCTTATGAGGATAGTGATACGCCTAAATTTAGAGATGAAAAGACTAGTTGGTTTTAATCAGAAACAGAAAAAGTTATATGTGTTAATCTGGCCGAGGAGGCTTGATTATAAAAGTAAAGATAAAAACGCAACGTATGCAGTGATGCATACCAGAGCCGGTAGGTAGCCCGGCCGTCCTGCATATTAGGGTAAGTAACCTGCCCCTCCGGGTTGTCCATTCTTTGCTCATTTCAATCATTAAGGAGGGATTGCCATGAGT
>ENA-OQES01000778-OQES01000778.1-human-gut-metagenome-genome-assembly--contig:-NODE-778-length-12777-cov-4.505771_pt1 | contig 12777 bp, 16 predicted proteins | sample MGYA00242798_ERZ504641 | MGnify/ENA primary metagenome ERZ504641 (study PRJEB26092, sample SAMD00036327) | human gut metagenome | host: Homo sapiens | study: EMG produced TPA metagenomics assembly of... | reverse complement strand
TTTTCTTGGCATGAAGCGCACGGATCCGATCTCCGAAGCTGATGCAAAGGTAGCAGAAATGATAGCCCGATATCTGACCTTCACTATGAACAATTGATGATATACAATGTAACAACAAGGCGGAACACCAGCATCTTTTGCCGGCGTCCCGCCTTGTTTTATTTCTGCTCATAATATTCTTCCAATGTCAGCCCTGTAAGTGTCAGATACAACGCCAGCGACCGGGTTACATACCGGATATGCCAGGGTTCCCATCCATATCCGGTTATATGCTCTTTCCCTTTCGGATAGCGCAGGATAAAGCCATATAAGGGTGCACACCGTTTCAGCCACCGACCTTCCCGGGTTTCTCCGAAACGCTCATCCAGTTGATAGTCAACCGCCTGGCAGGAAACATCCAGTGCCAGACCCGTCTGATGCTCACTGGCTCCCGGCGGTGCTATCCAATGCACATGATCTCCGGTTTCTTTCAGCTGTTCCCGCCGTTTCTTTTGATAGAGTTCTTCCTGTCTTTCGTAGCTTCGGTAGCCAGATACTCCGCACAGATAGATTCCTTCCTCTTTTCCTCTCGCAAAAAGCGCCTCCACTCCCTTCGCCGCACTGACTGCAAGTAATCTTTTCCTGTCCCCGACAGGTGCATCAAAGATGATTTCCGGCTCAACTAAGGTCTGTGGTATCGCTTTTCGCGGTAAGCGGTGTGTACGGTTTACCAGAATCGTGGCATCCATCTTTTCCCCTCCTTTGTTTCGTTGCTATGAAACTATCTGCATTCTATGCAGCCGGAAGCCGGATTATGAACAGGGAAGCCGTCTCCTGTAAGCGAAAAAAATGAGAGTGCAGACACGTTTCCCGTATCCTGCACTCTCTGTTCTTATTTTCTCTAGTTCACCTGATACACATCTGCATATTTCATACCAAAGTTCAATGCCTGGCTGTGGCTTCCCATGAAGATGTCCACATGTCCGTATGCGGTTCCTCTGTCTTCTACGGTATAGATCTGACCGTTGATGGAAAGTTTGGTTCCGAATGGAACTCCCGCCATCGCGATGGTACGTCCCGGTGTCGGAGTGGTTCCGCTGGCTGTACCGCCGCCGGACCATTTTCCGCAACAGATGGGACAGTTACAATATGCTGTCAGTTTGAATCTTCCCAGGTATTTGCCCTGTGAAGTATCGATGGTATCGTCGGAGCTGTCTGTTGTAGTTGTTGAAGTTGTTGTATTCGCAGCAGTATTACTTGTCGTTGTAGTCGTTGTTGTACTGCTGTTTGATTTTTTCTGTGTCGCTGACGCTGCCTGCTGCGCTGCTTTCTGCTGTGCTGCCTTTTGTGCTGCTGCATCTTCTGCTGCTTTTTTGTCTGCCGCTTCTTTTGCTGCCGCTTCCTGTGCTGCTTTCTCAGCTGCTGCCTGTGCCGCCTGCTGTGCTGCTAATCTGGCTGCTGCTTCTTCCTCTTTTGCCTGACGAAGAAGGTCGTTGATCGCATCTTCCTGACTGCTGATCTTGGTCAACAGATCATTCTCTGCTGTCTGCTGACTCTGAATATCTTCCTGATATTCACGGATCTGCTGGTAAGTTGCCTCCACCAGTTCTTCTACTGCTGCCTGCTTGTCCGCGCTCTCCTGCTGAAGAGCCACAATCTCTTCTTTTTCCTGTGCCACCTGTTCCTCTTTGGTCTGGATGGCTTCTTTTGTTTCTCTGTATGTATCCAGCATGTCTCTGTCATACTTTGACATCTGGGAAATGTTCTCAGCCTGATTTAAGAAATCAGAAATACTTCCTGATTCGAACAGCAGGTTCATATAATTGCTGGCTGAGTTTTCGTACATATAGCGGATACGGAGTTTCATCGCTTCATACTGCTGCGCTTCATCCGCTTTCGCATCTTCAAGGTCACTTTGCAGCTGTGTCAGTTCTTCCTGCTTCGCATCGTAATCGTTCTGCAGATTTTTCCAGACTGCTGCGAAGATCGTCCAACTGAGTGTTCAGATCTGCAAGATATGTTTCGGATTCACCATTTTTTTGATTCCAGTTCCTGAATCTTTTCCTGGGTCTGTTGCAGGGAAGACTGATTCGCCTGCTGCTGTGCCTTCGCATCGGAGATCTTCTCCTGCGTGGTAGCAGCTCCACCCTGTACCGCACTTCCCACGATAAGACATGCGGAAAGTACCAGGCTTATGATTCTTTTTCTTCTCATATTAATTCCTCTCACTTTCTCAGGCAAGAGTCATTATAGCATGATTTTGTAGCATTGTGAAGTAGTTTTTTAACATCTCGTAATATTTGCGTAATAATTAGTGGAATTTTGGCGAATTTCTGCATGAAAGCGCGGATTATGTCAACTCTTTAGCCGCCAGCCGCTCCAGTATTTATTCTTCAGCACTCCGTTCACAAGTTTTCCCCACCCGAGTGCATACTGATCCACACAGACCAGGATCCAGCCTTTCTCTCTGGTCGCCTCCCCCGGTTCCAAAAGCAGGGTTTCTCCACGCAGATACCGTCCGATCCGTTCATCCTCCGGTGAAAGGGATACGCTTCCCGCATAGTCGGAAGCCTTCAGCGTCATCGCCAGCTGCTGGGATGGTTCAAAACGGTTTTTCTTCAAATCTCCCAGATACAGTCCGTTTCGTAAGAAATGGATCCCGTTCAACTTTGCCGGAAGTTCCGGTACCAGGTAGACTTTCTCGCCCTTGATCTGTACCCGCTCCCAGCCCGGCTTCCACTGACAGTCCTTGAAGAATTCTTCCAGAACTGCTTTATTTTTCTTATCCATCCGTGTCGGCGGTTCCAGTCTGATCCTTGTCTCGGGCGCATCCTCAGACTTTTTCAGCAGAGCCAGAAAATGCCCCTCTCCTTTCATCTTATGCGGCCAGATCCGCACACAGCGGCGCAGTTCCTCTCTTCCATCACCCCACGCAGGGTTACCCTCGGAGAATCCTTCATATCCTTCGATGGGAATCAGTTCCATCTCCGGACACTGCTCCAGGATCCAGGAGATACTTCCCTCGTTTTCTACCGGAGCAAAGGTACAGGTGGAATACAGCAGTTTTCCACCCGGGCGCAGCATCCGCACACCATTTTTCAGAATATCTTTCTGCAGTTTTGCAAAGTACTCCGGGCGTTCTTCCTCCCAGGTTTTGATCACTGCCGGATCTTTGCGGAACATCCCCTCCCCGGAGCACGGTGCATCGATCAGCACTTTTATCGAAAAAAATCCTTCAAACCGCTCTGCCAGGTTCTGTGGTACTTCGTTGGTCACAAAGGCGTTGGATATGCCAAATACTTCCAGATTCTTTAACAGTGCTTTGGCCCTGGAATTACTGATATCATTTGCCACCAGTACACCTTTTCCCTGAAGCGCTGCGCCGAGAGCCGTTGCCTTTCCTCCCGGTGCTGCACACAGATCCAGAACTCTCTCCCCCGGTTCCACCGGAAACCTCGCCGCCGGAGTCATGGCACTTGGCTCCTGCAGATAATAAAGACCGGCACTGTAATATGGATGTCTGGCCGGCTGATCTTCTTCTTTATAAAAATACCCGGTCTTTGTCCACGGAATCGGATCCAGAGAAAAACCGGAGCCTTCCGCCAGTTCCTCTTCCGTGATCTTCATCGGATTGATCCGGAGTCCGTACTGTCTGGGGTTATCATAACTTTCGATATACGATTCGTATTCATCCCCCAGCATCTCTTGCATTCTCTTTTCAAAGCTTTCCGGCAGTTCCACTCTCATCACACACCTGTCTCCTCTTTTTCTTTCTCTTCCGTCATTCTCCACGGACATTTTCTACGCTCCACTATAGCAAGACTCTGGCATTTTGTAAAGAAAAAGCGGTGGCCCCCCAGCCACCGCTTTTATCTCGTTTTTGCGTCACCCCATATATATGACAATCCGGTTACGCATTATCTGCAACGGCATCTTCTGCCATTACTTCCTCGTATTTCTCCAAAATCAGACTCTGGATCTTTTCTCTTGTGTTGGAATTGATCGGATGTGCAATATCGCGATACTCTCCATCGGAAGCCTTACGGCTTGGCATAGCGATAAACAGTCCTTTCTCTCCCTCGATTACTTTAATATCATGTACAACAAATTCATCATCAATTGTTATGGAAACAACTGCTTTCATCTTACCTTCTTTTGTCACTTTGCGCACTCTTACGTCTGTAATCTCCATAGCACATGCCCCTTTCATATGTCGTTCTCCTTCCGAACAGTTATAGCCGCTGATTAGTTATTTCTCCGCGAACCACCAGACAGCTGCTCTGTTATTACAGCGCATAGCGCTCGTTCTTTTCCACGACAACTTTTATTTCGCCTTCTCCGCAATAGTAAGAATTGGCCCGGATGGTATCCCGGCTTTCTACGATGCAGTTTTCGATATGGGTATTATCACCCAGATATACGTCGTTCAGAATAATAGAATTCTTGATAACGCAGTTATTTCCCACATATACTTTCTTAAACAGAACAGAATTCTCCACCTGCCCGTTGATGATACAGCCGCTGGATACCAGGCTGTTCTTTACCAGACATCCCGGATTATATTTTGCCGGCGGAAGATCGTCGATCTTGGAGTTAATTCCCGGATACTGACGGAAGAAATAATCTCTCACTTCCGGTTTCAGGAAATCCATATTGGTCTTGTAGTAAGCCTCAACGGTAGAGATGTTGTTCCAGTAATCCTGGATCTTATATCCATAGATCCTCTTCAGATTCTTATAGCGGATCAGAATATCTTTTACAAAATCATGTCTTCCTTCCTGTGCGCAGCGCTCGATCATCTCGATCAGCTGGCGGCGCCGGATCACATAGATTCCTGTGGAGATCGTATGATAATCGGACAACATCGGTTTCTCTTCGAATTCTTCGATCCGGTAGTCTTCATTCATACGAAGCACACCAAATCTGGTCACATCCTCATTGGCATCCACATCCTTGCACACAATAGTCACATCGGCACGATTTTGCGATATGGTATTCCAGAACTTTGTTATAATCCAGTTTATATACACAATCACCGGATGCGATGACCACATAGGGTTCATGGCTTCTCTTCAGAAAATCCAGGTTCTGATAAATCGCATCTGCGGTTCCCTGATACCAGAAGCTGTTATCCGGAGTGATCGTCGGTGTAAACACAAACAAACCTCCCTGCTTTCTTCCGAAATTCCACCATTTGGAAGAGCTCAGATGCTCATTCAACGATCTTGCGTTGTACTGTGTCAGGACTGCAACTTTCGCAATATGAGAATTGGTCATATTACTCAGTGCAAAGTCGATGCTCCGATAGCTTCCCGCTACCGGCATCGCTGCGATGGCACGTCTGTTGGACAGTTCTCTCATCCTGTTGTTATTACCGCCTGCCAGAATAATTCCTAATGCTCTCATATTACTCACCGTCCTTCTTTACAATTGCTCCGCCGCTTACAAGCTCTCCGTCCGGATAATCCTCCACAGTGGTCTCTCCGCTGATGGCTGTGTTCTTTCCAATCTTCACACCTGACGGAATAACAGAATTTTCTGCGATTGTAACAAGGCCAAATCCATAGACAGCCGGTTTCAGAACATTCGGAGCTTCCTCGCCCACACCTGTGACAACATTTTCTCCGATATCCACACTCTCTGCGATAATGGACTTGTCAATCTGGCTTCCGGCGCCGATGCGTGTATGTTTCATAATAATGGAATCCCGCACCACAGCTCCCTTTTCAATCGTTACATCCGCACCGATGACGCAATTATGCACTTCACCATAAATCTCCGCGCCTTCACCGATGATGCTTCTTTCAACAACGGATTCCCCGGATATGTACTGTGGACGGATGATATCACCTTTGGTATAGATTTTCCAGAATTCTTCATACAGGTTAAATTCCGGAATGATATCGATCAGTTCATATTTGCTTCCCAATAAGACCCCAGTGTTCCTACGTCTTTCCAGTATCCGTTGAATTCATAGGCAAACAGTCTCTTTCCATTATCTCTGCAGTATGGCAGGATATGTTTACCGAAGTCACAGTTTGGCTGATCTTTCAGTGCCATCAGAGACTCTTTGAGTGTCTTCCAGGAGAAAATATAAATTCCCATAGATGCCAGATTACTTCTTGGATGTTCCGGTTTTTCTTCAAACTCGGTAATACGTCCCGCGCCGTCAGTGATCATAACACCGAAACGGCTTGCCTCTTCGATCGGCACCGGCATACAGGCAATGGTCACATCTGCCTTATTTGCCTTATGATAATCAAGCATCACTTCGTAATCCATCTTGTAAATATGGTCACCGGAGAGAATCAGAACGTAGTCCGGATTATAGGTCTCCATGTATGCCATATTCTGAAAAATTGCGTTTGCTGTTCCGGTATACCAGTCGCTGTTACCATTTTTTTGCGTAGGGGGGAAGCACGGTAACACCGCCCACATTCCGGTCCAGATCCCACGGAATACCGATTCCGATATGGGTATTCAGACGCAGCGGCTGATACTGGGTCAGAACACCCACGGTATCAATGCCTGAATTAATACAGTTACTCAACGGAAAATCGATAATCCGATATTTTCCTCCAAATGCCACCGCCGGTTTGGCAACTTTCTCGGTAAGTACGCCGAGTCGGCTTCCCTGGCCTCCGGCCAACAGCATTGCAATCATTTCTTTCTTGATCATGCAATCACCTCTTGTCATATATAGTCAAAAAGATTATATCACACTTATCAGATTTAGTGAACATTTTTTACATATTTTTATCAAATCTTTTCGTGTTTTTATGACATTTATACAACGTTTCTTCTCCCTTTCGTCATTTTCTTCTATATCTATTGGTTTTTTTTCTCATCCTTAAAAAAATCTTTCCATTTTCCCCTTTTCCGTCTATAATAAATGTTGTTACAAAATGTCTTTTGTACCCGACTGATGCCTGCAAATCGCCCGCTGAAAGCAGCTTTCGCAATCTTTCCGACCCCGGGAAGCCGGCATCATAAATATGATACAAACGTCTGTAAGAAAGGGAGAACTCCTATGTATACCATTGATTTTACAAAACCTGTTCACATACATTTTATCGGCATCGGCGGTATCAGCATGAGCGGCCTTGCCGAGATTCTTTTAAAAGAGGGATTCACCGTATCCGGCTCTGATTCCAAAGAAAGTGCTCTGACGGATCATCTGACTTCAAACGGTGCACAGATTTTCTACGGACAGCGCGCATCCAATATTATTGACGGTATCGATCTGGTGGTTTACACTGCTGCGATCCATCCGGATAACCCGGAATATGCCTGCGCAAAAGAAAAAAATATTCCGATGATGACCCGTGCCGATCTGCTGGGACAGATCATGAAAAATTACCAGATCCCCATCGCAGTATCCGGAACCCACGGAAAAACCACAACAACTTCCATGGCTTCTCATATTCTGCTGGAAGGTGGTTTTGATCCGACAATCTCTGTCGGCGGTATCCTGCCGGCCATCGGCGGTAATCTGCGTCTGGGACATTCCGGTACTTTCATTACCGAGGCCTGTGAATATACCAACAGCTTTTTAAGCTTTTTCCCGAAAATCAGTATCATCCTGAACATGGATGCCGATCATCTGGATTTCTTTAAGGATATTGACGATATCCGCCATTCCTTCCGGCTGTTTGCAGAAAAACTTCCGGCTGACGGTACCCTGATCATCAACAGTGATACTCCTCATTATGAGGATATCATCAGGGATCTGCCATGCGAAGTCATCACTTACGGACTGGAACATGAAGCTGATTATACAGCAACCGATATTACATACGATACCTTCGGTCACCCGACCTTTACCTGTCTGCATCACGGTGAAACCACAGGAACCTTCTCCCTGAAGGTACCCGGTATCCACAACGTGTCCAACGCCCTTTCCGTGATCGCTCTGGGTGAAAAACTGGGTATGGACGATGCAACGATCCAGAAAGGTCTGATCAACTTCACCGGAACCGACCGCCGTTTCCAGTTCAAAGGAAACATCGGCGATATCACTGTGATCGATGACTATGCCCATCATCCGACAGAGATCAAAGCAACACTGACCTCTGCCAAAAACTATCCACACAAAAAGACCTGGTGTATCTTCCAGCCACATACCTACACCCGTACCAAAGCTCTGCTCCCGGAATTCGCCGAAGCACTGACTCTGGCAGACCATGTAGTACTGGCAAACATCTACGCCGCAAGAGAAACCGACACCCTCGGCATCTCTTCCGCCGACCTTCAAAAAATGAATCCAGGAACTGGGAACTCCTTGTGAATACTTCCCAACCTTCGATGAAATCGAAAACTACCTTCTGGAAAACTGCCAGCCCGGTGACCTCCTGATCACCATGGGCGCCGGCGATGTCTACCAGATCGGCGAAAAACTCCTGGGCAAATAAACACCAAGAAACTTCTTTTACCCCATACAAAAATGGCAACCGAACCTAACATGTCCGGTTGCCATTTTTATATGTAAAACCCCCTGATCCTTTCGCCTGCTCCGTACCCTGTACTTTTCTTAGACTTCCTCCTTCCATCCACAATCTACTTCACCCCTCCCCCACATGAAAACCAGGATCCGAAAGCAGTCCCTTTTCACCACCCTCCCCCACGCAAAAGCCAGAACCCGGAAGAGATCTGCGACACCACGGAGGCGGCAACACTTTGTTGCATTGCATCCGGAGGGAGCTGCCAGTGGCAGGTCCTGTAGGTGGGCGCTTAGGGCAAGCTTTGAGATCCGACGCTTACGTAGGCTTTCGCGAGGGTCCGCTGACCCTCGTGAACTATAGCCGAAGTTAGCGGCTAGCTCAAAGTTGCCCTGCCCACGTTGCCGCCCCGTGGTGTTGCAGACCTCTTCCGGGTTCGTCCCCTTTTCGCCACCCCACCATTTTTTTCTCAACTTATCCACATTATCCACACATTTATCCCCAACCCTCAGTTCCCATCTCTGTGGATTCCCCTGTGCATAACTCTGTTTACATAATCTTACACTCTTCCCTCCGAATTTTCTCTGTTTTTCAAACAATTCCTCCATTTTCCGGTTGCAAATAATCCCCGCACCTCATAATTTTCCACCACTTATCCACATCATCCACATGCTTATCCACCTTACTTACACACCAGCTAATCCCCCATCGCACCTTATTTCCCACCTCCTTCCCATAAAAAACCATGTTTGATTTCTTAAAGAATCATGCTATAATAAGCACGTAACCAGGACATATACCATCACTTTTCTATTACAGGAGAACTATGCAGTTATCTTTACATAATGGAAGCTCCAGCGGAGTTACCATTATTTCCAATATTTTCATAGATTATTATATGCCCCGCGCCAACGGGGAATTCGTTAAAATTTACCTTTATCTGCTCCGCAGTCTGCAAAGCGGCGACACCGCACTGGACCTGGCTGCTGTAGCGGATGTTTTTGACTGCACAGAATCAGATGTGCTTCGCACCCTTCGTTACTGGGAGAATCAAAAACTGGTCGTACTGGCAGGTACCGACACCCAGACTTCCATTGATTTTCTACAGCCCATGGTGCCGGATACGGTGCAAAACACACTGGCAGAACAGGCAATTACTCAGATTTCGCCTGCCACATCGACAAACACCGTCACATCCGGCTCACCGTCGACAGCCGGAGCATCTGTCACACCTGCCAGGAATGCCCCGCAGACAGGCACTCAGCCCTCTCAGACAACAGGGAATAAAAAAAGCAATGAGTGCTGACCGTTTGAAAGAGCTCCGCGAACAGGAAGACGTTCGCCAGATTCTCTTTCTGGCCGAAAGTTACCTTGGTACTACACTATCAAGAACAGTTACCGATGAACTTCTTTATATTTACGAGGAGCTTCATTTTTCTGTGGATCTGTTTGACTATCTGATCGAATACTGTGTTTCCAAGGGAAGCAAAGACATTCATTATATAAAGAAAGTAGCCTTCAGCTGGCACGAGGCAGGTATCGACACAGTTACCCGCGCCAAGCAGGAAACTACGACCTATCACAGAAACTATTTTTCAAGTTTTAAAAGCATTCGGAATCAGCAACCGTAATCCGATCCAGTCGGAAATCCACATGATCGACCACTGGATGAAAGATTACGGATTTACTATGGACATCCTCACGGAAGCCTGTTCCCGTACAGTAGCATCCACCGGGAAAGCCAATTTCCGCTATGCGGACAGGATTCTTTCCGGCTGGAAGGATAAAGGTGTCCGACACCTGACCGATATTCAGGCTCTGGATACTTTGCACAAACAGCTGCAAAGTGACCGTCAGGAACAAAAAACAGCGGCAGGAACAGAAGGGAATCCGTCCATCGGGTTCCGGTAACAGATTCAATAATTTCCAGCAGCGAAATTATGATTACGATCAACTTGAAAATCAGCTTTTAAAATAATAAAGGAGAATTACCGTGGCACTACAAAACAGTCAGTACGATGCACTGATGCGCTATTATCAGCGATTGCAGTTTCGCAATAAACATGAACAAGATGCCCGTATCGCCGAAGCACAGGCCAGGATACCCCGGCTGGCACTGATCGATCAGGAGATTGCAGCGATCAGTGTGAAAAAAGCACGAATCTTACTCGGTGATAAAAACGCCACTGATTTTGACCTGAACGAACAGATTCAGGCTTTATCCAGAGAGCGAACCGATCTGTTAAAAGCCAATGGTTATCCGGAGGATTATCTGAAGATGCATTATACCTGTCCCCTGTGTCAGGACACCGGCTATGTGGACAACCGGAAGTGTATCTGCTTCAGGCGTGCGATCAGTGAACATCTGTATACCCAGTCCAATATCCGGGAATTATTAAAAACAGCCAGCTTCGATGCATTTTCTCTGGATTATTATCCGGAAGATATGGTAAACGAAGCCACAGGACAGACCGCCCGGCAGAGTGCCGCAACCGCATTGCAGCGCTCAAAAGATTTCGTTCAGAACTTTGATCATTCTTTTGAAAATCTTTTCATTTACGGTGATACCGGTGTTGGGAAAACTTTTCTTACGTACTGCATCGCAAAAGAACTTTTGGATTCGATGCACAGCGTGATCTATTATTCTGCTTTCGATCTGTTCGATGCGTTCGCAAGAAACACCTTCTCGAACTCTGATACCACGGAAGGAGAAAATGACTATATTCTCAACTGTGATCTGCTTATCATCGATGATCTTGGAACAGAACTTACCAACAGCTTTGTTGCTTCTCAGTTCTTTTTATGTATCAATGAACGGATCCTCAGAAAGAAATCCACGGTGATTTCCACCAATCTGACACTGGGCAGTTTTATGGATACCTACTCCGAACGGGTATTTTCCAGAGTTTCCAGTAACTACACGATGATCAAACTCATCGGTAAAGATATAAGAATCCAGCAAAAAAATATTAGGAGGAAACTAACAATGTCACACAACAAAAATCACGATTCACAACAGCTTCCTGTAGGACGACTGGGGATCATTTCTCCTTACAGCTGCGCCGAACTCGGTACAAAGGTAGATAACTACCTGGTCAGCTGGAGGAAAAAAACGCCACAATGAAGGTGTTTTATACGAAGGCTACGACAGAGATACTTACCTGATCGGGTCTGATCTTCCCCGTTTCGGTTCCGGAGAAGCAAAAGGTATCCTGAAAGAATCCGTACGTGGTGATGATATCTATATTCTGGTAGATGTCTGCAACTACAGTCTGACATATTCTCTGGCGGGACAGACCAACCATATGTCCCCGGATGATCATTATCAGAACCTGAAACGAATCATTGCTGCCATCGCCGGAAAAGCCAGACGAATCAACGTGATCATGCCATTTTTGTATGAGAGCCGCCAGCATAGACGTACCGGCAGAGAATCCCTCGACTGTGCACTGGCACTGCAGGAACTGATCCAGATGGGTGTGGAAAACATCATCACTTTCGATGCTCACGATCCGAGAATCCAGAATGCGATCCCACTGCATGGATTTGAAACTGTACAGTCCGCATACCAGTTTATCAAAATCTCTTAAGAAAGAAAAAGATCTGAAACTGGATAAAGAACATCTGATGGTCATCAGCCCGGATGAAGGCGGCATGAGCCGTGCCATCTATCTGGCAAACAACCTTGGCGTAGACATGGGTATGTTCTACAAACGCCGTGACTACTCTACTATTGTAGACGGAAGAAACCCTATCGTTGCTCATGAATTCCTGGGAGCTGATGTTCGTGGCAAAGATATGATCATCGTAGACGATATGATCTCCTCCGGTGACAGCATGCTCGAGGTAGCTCAGCTCCTCAAAGACCGGGGAGCCAACAAAATCTTCATGTGTTCCACCTTTGGTCTGTTCACCAACGGCATGACAAAGTTCGATGAAGCCTACGAAAAAGGGACCTTCGACCGCATCCTGACCACCAACCTGATCTACCAGACCCCGGAACTGCTGAGTAAACCTTACTATATCAACTGCGATATGAGCAAATACATCGCCCTGATCATCGACACCCTGAATCACGACGATTCCATCAGCAAACTCCTGAACCCGGTAGAACGCATCCAGAAAGTCCTGACCAAATACAGAAATAACGAGACGATCTGATAAATCAGGTAATGCCAGGCACACCGGCATTACCTGGATTTATGAAATATCCAACACAAAAGAGACATACTAACGAACCCTCACTCTACAGATTTCTTCGTTAATATGTCTCTTTTTCTTTTCATAACCTACCCAAAAAGGCGCGGGAAGGATCACTTCCCACAACCGTAATCCTTCCCGTGCCCTTTTCCCTAAACCT
>ENA-OQES01000777-OQES01000777.1-human-gut-metagenome-genome-assembly--contig:-NODE-777-length-12781-cov-3.532559_pt1 | contig 12781 bp, 10 predicted proteins | sample MGYA00242798_ERZ504641 | MGnify/ENA primary metagenome ERZ504641 (study PRJEB26092, sample SAMD00036327) | human gut metagenome | host: Homo sapiens | study: EMG produced TPA metagenomics assembly of... | reverse complement strand
GTTCTGCTGGGGCGCAGTGCGCATCTCGGAGCCTTTCAGCAACCCGGCAAAGAGGAAATCGAAATGGCGGAAGCCATGATGGAACGAGTGGGGATCACCCGTCTTGCCAACAAGGACTGCAACCGGATGAGCGGCGGTGAACTACAAATGGTGCTCATTGCCCGTGCCCTCATCAATGAGCCGAAGCTCATCATTCTGGACGAGCCGGAGACCGGTCTGGATTTCCACAACCAGATCCTTGTCCTGAACATGGTGGAGCGGCTGGCGCATGAGGAAGGCATCAGCGCCATTATGAACACCCATTATCCCACCAACGCCATGAGCGTGGCAGACGAAGCACTGATGCTCAACCGCAAGGGTGAATTTTTCTACGGTCCGGCCGCTGCCATCCTGAACGAACAGAACATTTCCTATTCCTTTGATGTTCAGGTCATCGTGGACGAGTTGAATTATCAGGGACGCGCCGTGCGCAGCATTGTGCCAGTGGCCTTGCGAGGGAATGCCGTATGAAGATGCCATTTACGCTTTCCCAGCTGCGTCCCATCCGGGAGGTCATGACAGTTTCCCGCCCAGCAAAACTGGGCGAGAGTGTACCTGTTACCTGGTTCTCGCTGGGCGGCGGCACCTCCATCACCCCGGAGTATTACGACTGCACTACCCTGTATCTGTGCGGGGAAGGTTGCGGCATATTTCTTCTGGGTGGAGAGAGCCGTACTGTCCCGCTGCATCCCGGCCAGCTGCTGGCCGTTCCGCCCAAAACGCTCTGTGGCTGTCTGACCGACAGCGGCATGATCTATACTGAAATCATTCTGAAAAAGGAGAACTTCACCATGAACAACATTCTCAAAGCAGGCCAGCCCACCGAACTGAAAGATCTCATTTCTTACGAGGACGGCAGCATTGCAAACCTCGACCTCGTCCACGCCGACAACATGAAATTCGTGCTGATGGCCTTTGACGAGGGCACCGGCCTGACCCCGCACCGTGCACCCGGCAACGCCATCCTGACCGCGCTGGAAGGCAAGGCCATCATCGGCTATGAGGGTCAGGACTATGAGCTGAACGCAGGCGAGAGCTTCCGCTTCGATAAGAACGGCCTGCACAGCGTTACCGCACAGGGCAAATTCAAAATGAGCCTGCTGCTGGTCATCGAATAAGCGATTTTCTGTTTCATAACTGACGCAAAGAACCCGTCCGGTACGTCCGGACGGGTTCTTTGCGTCTGCCAGATTCAGCAGTAGTAGAGGAACGAACGCAGGCGGCTCCATGCAGTTTCATCCCAGTCATTATCAAGGGAAATCTGGAACAGCGGAGCCCGACAGGCATCGTGCAGGCCGCGCATATCCAGAATCATCGCGGTATTTTCATACCGGGGTGCAAGGGTCAGCACTGCATTGGTACGGCCAGAAAGCTCCACGGCCTTGGCGTACCGATATCGACCGTTCCCGCCTGAAAAATTCGGCAAGGCAGAGTCCGCAATGAGGAACAGTGTTTCAGCGTCTTCCGCAAAGGCACTGTGCGCTCCAAGTTCATTCCCAAGGGTCTGCATCTGCCTCTGCATCTGGTCAAGCCAACCAGCCGATGGTTTGTTTTCATCCAAATTGTCTTTCCACAGAAACCAGAGTGCCTCGCTGAGTGGGGCCGCGAAGCACCTGTTCGCCTTCGGCTTCCAGCGCGGCAAGTACGCCGCTGTCCAGTTCTGTCAGGCAGAGCGGCGTACCAACAGCGGCAATGCGGCGGCCTTTGGTGAGAAGTGCTCCGATCTCTCTCGCCGCTGTGTGCAGCTGCTCCCAGCCGGGCAGAGCATCCCACTGTGCCGAAATGTCTGCACGTTTATCTGCCGGAGCAGCATAGAGGATATCTCCCGCCAACAGTGCGCGGAAGAGTGCGTCACAGTTCTGCGCCATTTCGGGCAGTGTTTCCAGCATTGGGCTGATAAGTTGAGCATTCTGCTCTTTTCTGCGGTCCAACACAGCACGGATGACACGGGCGTACTGACCGTCTGCCTCCGCACCCTGCGTCTGCGGAATCAGGAACTGCGCATGTGCGTGGTCGTTTTTACGCTCAGCAAGGATACTGCCTAGCAGTGCCGGGAAAGGCAGGTATTCTTTTGCACTCGTCTCCGCTCGGCCAAGGCTCAGAATATCGTCCGTCAGGTGCGGCAGCTCGTAGGGGTCTGCCCCTTGCTGTTTGAAATATGCGGCCAGATAGGGCGTATAAGCACCCATCGCCGGAAGATAGAGTGGCACATTGGGGGATGGTGTCTGTGCCAGACGACAGGGGTGAATATCGACCTGCTCGATGTTGAAATCTGTCGGCAGAGCCACCGCCGGGCGGTGTTGCAGGCTGTTCAGGAACGCTTCAATGCGAGTGATGACACCCACATTGGAAAAATGCTCATCCACTTCGATTTGCAGGTAGGGTTTATCGCCCATCTCCTGCTTGAACAGGTGGGAGAGCATGGTGTCCGGGCCGCAGCCGTGGTTCGTCAGGTAGACAGCGTAGAGGTTCGGGTGGTGAGCAATCAGCTTTGCTCCGGACAGGATATGCTGCCCGAACGGATAATAAAGATTATCGTATTCATCGGAGATGTCCAGCGCATGACCGGGCAGGTGGCTCAGCGTGATGACTTTATAGCCGCGTTCCAACAGCAGTTCCGGGATGCCCATGTTCAGGATGGGGTCGGAAACGCCGTAGTTGCGGGTGATGAGCACCAACACTTTATCGTCCGGTCTCAGGGTCGCCAGCAGAGCTTTGCCCTGTTTTTCCACGGCGGCGGTATGGCGGCGCACCGCCATGGCACCACTGAGCAGAGCTTTGGCACAAAACGGTTTCGGGATTCCTAAAATCTTGCTCAGTCCCAGCATTGCAGATGCCATAGCTTCCTGCCCAAAATCGAGATCGAATACCGGACTGAGCAGAGTGATGCCCTTGCTCTCAATGTCCAGAGCTTTGGCAATGGATGCGGCTGCCGTCTGCATATAGACGCAGCCGTAGTTGTGTTTCACACGGCTCTTTTCGTGCTTCATCGTGTGGATGGTGGGCAGGAAGATATAATCTACTTTTTGGTCGATGAGCTGCTGCATATGGCCGTAAATAAGTTTGACCGGGTAGCAGGTCTCCCCTTGTGCGGTCTGCTGAGCCAGCCGGATCGTTTCCTCACTGGTGGGGTCAGTCAGGACGACATTGAAGCCCAACGAGGTAAAGAAGGCATTCGCCATCGGGAAGAACTTGTGAATCATCAACGCAAAAGGCACACCTACGGTCTTTTTTACGTGGGTCACGTTTGCCAGTGTAACCCTCCAAAAGCAGTTTGTCTGCCTGCTTGTAGAAGTCAATATTCTTCTGGATCTCCGCGCTGCGGCTGTCCTCTGCATCCTTTGCCGGGCTGTCAAATCCCACAAATCGGCTGGGTGCGTCGCCCACAGCTTCCTGTGCCAGCAAAGCCGCGCCATACGCACCACTGATGGAAAAGATCGGGCTGACCTGTATGCGGTCGCCGTATGCGGATTGGAATGCCGCCACAATGCCGGGGTTGTAATCGACACCGCCCTGCAAAACGATGTGCTGCCCCACAGGTTTAGAACCAACCACTTTATGCAGATAGTTCTGTACGATGGAGTGACAAAGGCCTGCGGCAATATCCGCCTGTGAAATACCTTCAGCGGAAGCGGACGCAATGGCCGTTTCGATAAACACCGTGCACCGTTCTCCCAAGGATGCCGGATGCTCAGAGGATAAGGCCAATGGGCCAAACTCCGCCAGTGGGATGCCCATACGGGCAGCTTGTTCTTCCACAAAAGAACCGGTACCGGCAGCGCAGATCTTGTTCATCTGAAAATCCACAACTTCACCGTTCTGGATGCTGATGTATTTGCTATCCTGTCCGCCGATCTCAAACACGGTATCGACTTCCGGCACCCAATGAGCAGCTCCCTTGGCTTGCGCAGTGATCTCATCCCGGACAGCATCTGCTCCGATACGTTTGCCGATGCGCTCTCGTCCTGAACCGGTCACACCGACTGCGGTGAACCGGATATCACCAAACCGCTGGCGAATACTTGCAAGGCCTTTGCGGACAGCTCCTTCCGGGTCACCTGCGGTGCGCAGATATTGAAAGTCTACCAGTTCGCCGTCAGCACCAACCAGAACGAGATCGGTACTGGTAGAACCGATGTCGATGCCCAATGCGCAGCCACTTTCTGGAATGATCTTGGTAGCGTTTGGCTCCGCAAGGCTCGTGCCGGGGCGGAGTTCCAGTTTGGGCAATGTTCCGACCATGTGGTGTGTTGTTAGTGTACGGTCCAGAGAATCATTCAGTTGACGTAACGTGAACGAGCCGGATGCTTTGAGTGCAGCACCAAGAGCCGCTTCATATCGGGCAAACTCCGGAACGATGAGTTCTTCCTCACTCAGGCCGAACACATCCCGGATGGCTCGAATCACGCCTGCATTGCAGGTAACACCGCCGCAGAATACCACAGGTTTACAGACCGGAAGCCGCCGCACGATGGTCGCCTTATAGTTACGGATCATGGCATAACACAATCCTAGCAGGATATCCGGTGTGGAAACCCCTTCCTGCTGGCGGTGGATGATATCTGTTTTGGCAAAGACCGCACACCGGCCAGAAAGGCGCGGAACACTCTGTGCCTGCTTTACCAGAGAAGAGTAATCCTCCAGCTTGCAGCCCACACGGGACATCTGATCTTCAAAGAACGAGCCCGTGCCGCCTGCACAGTGTTCGTTGACTGCGAACTGCGGTGCACGGCTCTGCAAATCCGTGATGAATCGCGCGCCCTGACTGCCGATTTCAATGACCGAACCAGCCTGCGGAACAATCTGGCGCACACCTTCGACGATAGCTGGGATATCGCCTAAAGAGGGAATGGCTGAATCTTGCTCCAGCAGAGCCTCCGTGTTGCTTCCGGTCACACAGAGTGAAAACGGAGTATCCATCGCCAGTTCTAACGTGGAAAGACCCTTTTTCAGGCAGACAAAAGGGTTGCCGTGATGCACCGCCATCCACTGCTTTTCAATTTCTTGATTTTTCAACAGCACCAATTTGACCGTCGATGTACCGATATCCATTCCCAACGAAAGCATTGTGTCACTCCTTCGATATCAACCCTGAACGTTATAGGGTTTGACATTTCAAACTTTATACCGTATAATAATGATGCCTTTTAATTAGACATCTCTAACCAAGAGTTTAACACAACTACCTCGGAGTGTCCGTTGTTATGGCAACGGCAAAGTAAATTTTAAGATGGAGCAATATTATTCAATTTTACAGCAATGCGGCATGTTCAACGGCATCCAGCCACGAAAATATAGGGAAGTCCTTAGTTGCTTGAATGCGACTGTCCGTGAATATCCTCGTGGTGCGCACATCGTCGAGCTGGGTGAGCAGAGCCACAATACGGGTGTTCTGCTGGATGGCACGATAGAAGAATTTTTGTATGATGAAAATGGCAATCAAATCAGCATCTGCCGTTTTTGTCCCGGAGAAGTATTTGGTGCAGAACTGGCCTGTACTGGCTGGACGACAAGTCCGGTCTGTCTGCGTGCCAGTTCGGACTGTACCGTAATGCTGCTGGATTTCAGCGCATTGATGTCACAGAAGACGCTGACCTGTCCCTGCCGGATGCAAGTCACAGCAAATCTTATGCAGGATATGGCGCAGCAGCTTCTCATTTTTTAACACCAAAGTGCGTATTTTAGCACAAAAACGGCTTCGAGATCGTCTGAAGATTTATCTTCAAACCTTGACACCCGATGAAAAAGGCTGTTACAGTCTACCCTACACCCGGACAGAACTGGCAGATTTCCTCTGTGTGGACCGCAGTGCTCTTTCCCGTGAGCTGTGCCGGATGCGCGATGAGGGTATCCTTGATTTTTGCCGGTTGCAAAGATTCACCTGTTGAACCCAACGTTTTTGTATGGTTGGAACTGACAGTACTTCTAAATCTATGAAAAAAATTGTCTGCCTAACATTTTTGTTCGACAGACAATTACTTTTCAATCTTCTAGTGTACGACTACCGGACACATTCTTCAAATATTTCTCCGAGTCACCGTTCAGAATCAAATCCGCATAGCCCAGTGGGTCATTGTAGATAAGGTAGTCCAGTTCCGTCTGCTGCGCCATGGTCACATCCAGTGCATCCTCAACCCCGGTACAGTCAATGGAAATTTTTCTCCCATCCCGGAGCAGCAGCTCCACGCAGCCGGTGTCCATGTTGAACTTGCAAACGCTTTCATCATACTTCATACTCGTGTCCTTTCTGCCTTACGGCACTCTTACAGTGGTCTGTCGTGCTTTCTTATGATAAGGTCTGGGACGTTTTTCGATGGAAGCAAGAGATTCGTTCTGTTTTCCGAAGAAAACAAAAAAGTCCGAACCCTTCTCCTATCGGAAAAAAAGTTCGGATTTTGTTGTTGTGGTGCACCTCCAGGGACTCGAACCCTGGGCCCACTGATTAAGAGAGCAAGCCGCCGGTTCGTCTCAATTTATGGAAGTTTCGAGTCATCGTCATTTTTTTCAAAGCAACGTGATTTTTGGCGTGGCAATTTCTGCACTCTTTGTCGGATTTGCAACGAAAAGCACCCTCTGCACGGTTTGAAATCCGTGCAAAAACCTGTGCAGAAACCGTGCACTTACTCTCCGACAAATAAATCGCCTATCCTCACCGGCTTGACGGCATTGGTTTGAGTGGCCGCACACCAAAAATCAAGTCTAGGAGGATCTTACTATGATGCAACTGCTTTCCTGCCGCTACAACATGGACACCAACCGGGTGGAAGCCCAGTTCGAGGATGAAATCACTCTTGCCATCGACTGCATAGCCATTGAGAACGAATACGGCAACACCCCGGCACAGCGGGCAGAGCTGGACTGGCTGCTGTATAATAAGCCCTTGGAGTATGCACAGCTCGTGCTCCCAACAGTCTCGCTTTTGTGCACACCTTGCACACCGTGAGAAAAGGAAAATCAACGCATATTCGTCTATATAAAATATTCTGCCATCCCAACGACCTTTCTCTCTCGCAAGTATGCTTTCCAAGCCGCTGATTTTCAAGATGATGCAGTTTGGGGCGTAATATGGTTGGCGGACAAGTGAGCTACAGGCCCTTGAGATGCAACTCACATGGGGTTCAGATGTATCGCATCCTAATTTACAATAAAATACGATGTAACGTAAAAGCGCAACTTCTACTCGGAAAGAATGAAAGCTGCGCTTTTTACATTTGGCATCAAGTTATAGATTGACAATAGGACACATACACGATAAACTTTATATAGTATCATGTAAATCAGAAGGAGGGCAGGCCAAACCATGAGTGTCAAGTACACTACCCCTGCCCAGCACAAGAGCAACCTCCGCAATGTGTATGGCACCTTTGCCATTGAGGGCATGACTATCAGCAAAGATACACGCAGCAACCTTGACCGCATTGGCAGCGGTCAGGCCAGCTATCAGCAGGTCGTGAATGAACTGCGTGCAAAGTACGCGAAGAAAGGCTGATTATGTTCTCAAAGTATGATGTCTACACCACAGTGCAGTCCATGTACTGCTATTTTCCCTTGCGCTTTTGCTGGAAAACAGGTATAATATTCTCTGGATAAAAGGGAGTAAGGGGCGTACTTTAGTTGAAAAACGGGTGCGCTGTGCTGCAGCGACACCCCCGGTAGAAATACCCGATGCAGTACCGGATGCTTGAGACTTTTATCACATTTTCCCGTTTTGGGCTGAATGTGATAAAGGTCTTTTTTTGTGCCTCTGCCGTTATTATTAAAAAGGGAGAGATATTATGCTGATCCCTGTTCTGTTATTTATCGTGGGTCTGCTGTGCCTGATTAAGGGCGGCGACTGGTTTGTGGACGGTGCCACCGGCATCGCCCGCCGCTTCCATGTGCCGGAGCTGCTCATCGGTGCCACGGTGGTGTCCATCGGTACCACCCTGCCGGAGGTCATGGTGTCCACCACCTCTGCCCTCACCGGTCACGGCGAGATCGCCTACGGCAACGCCATCGGCTCGGTCATCTGCAACGCTGCACTGATCGCCGCCATCACCATTGCGGTGCGCCCGGGCAAGGTTGACCCCAAGAGCCTACGCACCCCGGTGGCCTTCTTCTTTGTGGCTGCCGCTTTCTATGCCGGTGTGGCCTACATCACCGGCTCCTTCACCCGCCCGGTGGGCCTGATCCTGCTGGCCATGTTCGTGGCTTACATCGTGTGCAACGTGCTGGCTATGAAAAATGCCCCCGCCCCGGAAGAAGCGGAGGAGACCGATGAAAATGGATCCCTTGCCAAGGAGCTGGGTCTGCTGGCCGTGGGCGCGGTGCTCATTGCCGTGGGCGCGAACCTGCTGGTGGATAACGGCACACTGATCGCGCAGGCACTGGGCGTGCCGGAGTCGGTGATCGCGCTCACCTTTGTGGCGCTGGGCACCTCGCTGCCGGAGCTGGTCACGGCCATCACCTCGCTGGCCAAGGGCCACGGTGCGCTGTCTCTGGGCAATGTCATCGGCGCAAACGTGTTCAATCTGGTGCTGGTGAGCGGTGTTTCCGCAGTGGTGGCACCCTTTACCATCCCGCAGAACTCCATGCTGTTCGGACACAACGCATCGCTGGTGCTGGAGTTCCCGGTGATGTTTGCCGTGATGCTGCTGCTGACGGTGCCGGCCCTCATCAAAGGCAGGCTCAGCCGCCCGCAGGGCATCGCTCTGCTGTGCATCTATGCCGCCTTCTGCGCCGTGCAGTTCAGCATCTGATCTGTTGTAAACGTAAAATATTTAAGGCTGCTGCACATGGGTTTTGTGCAGCAGCCTTTTATGTGGGATGATTTTGAATGCGCTCCGCGACATCTTACCCCCCGGAGCGGATGGAAGTCTTTCCTCAAAGGGAGAGCCAAGAGCACTGCCGAAAGTCTCCTCATGATGCCTAATACTTTAGCAATGGGCTTTAAACCTTGGCTACCCCCTTCGGGGGAGCTGGTGCTGCCCCTCATCCGGCGCTCCGCGACATCTTCCCCCGGTGGGTGAAGGCTTAAGCGGGGCGGTACAGTTCCCGGCTGACCCGTAAAGTTTCCGGGCGTGTCCGCTCTCCCCTTGGGGGAGCGGACACGGGAGCGCCTGAGAGGGTAAAAAAGTGGGTCAGAAGCGCCCACAGGCGTTTCTGACCCACAAATAGAACGATATTTTTGTTTTACAGCTGGCAGGCGGTATCGTAGCCGGTGCGGATGGCGTTGGAGATATCCGCAGCCTTGCCGGCGGCATCGCCAATGGAATACACCGGGATGCTGGCAGCTTCCAGCGCAGCAGCGTCAAATTCGTTGGAGCGTGCGCCCATGGCCAGTACGATGTGATCGCAGGGGATGGTCACCTCTGCGCCGTCCTTGTTCTCGCAGACGACGGCGTCCATGCGGAACTCCTTGACCTTGTGGTTGGGGTACTGCTCCACGCCGTAGGTCTTGTAGTTTTCCAGCAGGGTGGGCAGAATGGTGGTGCTCTCGCCTGCGGCGATCTTGTCCATCATCTCGATAACGGACACCTTGCAGCCGCGGGCAGCCAGATACTCTGCGGTCTCGCAGCCCACCATGCCGCCGCCGATGACGGCAACCGTGCCGTACACCTGCTGCTCACCGGCCAGAACCTTCCATGCATCGGCCACATTCACGCTGTCGATGCCGGGGATGCGGGGTGCGGCGCTGTGTGCGCCCACAGCGTTGATGACTGCCTCAAAACCGGCATCCTTCAGCTGCTCTGCGGTGCGGGTCTGACCCATGCACAGGTGCACACCGGCGTTGCAGACTGCATGGATCAGATCCTGTGCGGCGCGGCGCATCTCCTCCTTGCGGGGAGGCACGCAGGCGATGTTCAGCTGACCGCCCAGAGAGGTGGTCTTCTCAAACAGAGTCACATCGTGACCGCGCAGGGCTGCCACACGGGCAGCTTCCAGACCGGCAGGGCCGCCGCCCAGAACAGCCACCTTCTTTTTCTGTGCGGCAGGCTGGATACTGCGGCTGTTCTCATAGCCATTTTCGGCATTGAGCACGCAGGACAGGAACTGGCGGTTCTGGATAGCATCGGTGCAGCCCTTGTTGCAGCTGATGCAGCGGCGAATATCGCAGGCCTTACCGGCAGCGATCTTTGCGCCCCAATCAGGGTCTGCCAGCAGCGGACGGCCAACAGCCACCATATCAGCCATGCCGCTCTCGATGACACGCTCTGCCATCTCGGCATCCACGATACGACCCACGGCGCTGACCGGCACATTGACAGCCTTTTTGATGTCCCCGGCGATCCTGACAAAGAAGCCGTAGGGCTGCACACCCATGGGAGGAATGGTATCGGCCATGTTGCCGGTGTGGTTGGCCTGGGCAACATGGAACATATCCACGCCGTCCTCCACCAGCCACTGGGCAAACTGCACGGCATCCGCCTCGTCAATGCCGCCCTTGCCGCGCTGCGGGGTAACGATGGACAGCTTGTAGTCGATGATCATATCCGGCACAGCCTTGCGGATGGCACGGGTCAGCATCCGGGCAAAGCGGACCCGGTTCTCCAAACTGCCGCCGAACTTATCGGTGCGGTGGTTCATGCGGGTGGAGCACAGGCAGCCGTTCAGGCGGTCGCCGTGGATCTGGATCACGTCCACACCGGCCTTCTGTGCACGCACTGCGCAGGCACACATCTTATCGATGATAGCCATCAGCATCTCCTCGCTGGCCTCATCGGTAAAGAACATCATGTCGTGGTGCAGGCGCTGACGCATCTCGTCAAACTTCTTCTGCATAAACAGGTTGTTGATGGCGTCCACATCGTACTCCGGGTGGAAGATCTGGATGCCCAGCTTGGTGCCGTAGGCGTGCACGCTGTCGGCCAGTGCCTTGAAGGCAGGGATCTGGCTGTCGTCAAACAGCTTAGGGGTGGGAGAAAAGCTGTTGATGGGTGCAACGTCGCCCAGAACGATGTAACCCACGCCGCCCTTGGCCAGGCGGGTGTAAAAAACCCATGTCCTGCTCGCTGATCATGCCGTTCTTCTCGTAGCCGGTGGTCAGCCGGGGGGAACATGATGCGGTTCTTAAAGGTCTGTCCGCCCACTACAATGGGCTGCAGGATCATGTTTTCCATACAAATGCCTCCTTACAGATGTGCTTTGATGAATGCGGCGGTCTTTTCCTCCACGGCGGCACGAGCGGTCAGCGTGGCAAAGTTGTGTCCGCCGCCTGCAATGGTATCCACCTCGGGTGCGGTGTACCCCTCGGCATAGCGGCTGCAGGTGCCCTCGTCCACCAGACGGTCATCGTCGGCCCGCAGCAGAAGCACCGGGCCGTTGTAGCCCTTGGCCTCGGTAAAGGGATCAGGGTGCTTGGCCATCTCATAGTTGAAGGCCATCTTGTAGCACAGACCCTCCATGTCGGCGTAGTCCTTGCCGGTCTGGGTCACGCCGTCGGCGCGCTGGGCGCAGCCGAACCACATCCCTGCGCCCGGGCACAGCAGGATCAGGCCGTGGGGCTGGATCACCGGAGCGCAGGAGGCAGCAATGTAGCCGCCCATGCTCTGGCCGGAGAGGAACAGCTTTTCGCTGTCCACATAGGGCTGCTGGGCTGCCCATGCAAAGATATCCTGTGCATCGGTGTGCAGGCCATCGAAGCTCATATCCTCGAACTCGCCGTCGCTCTCGCCGTTGCCGTAGAAATCGAACCGGGCGCTGCCGATGCCCTGCGCTGCCAGAGCGCGGGACAGGTGGGTGTACATGGATTTGTAGCCGCTGCAGCTGCCGGCAAAGCCGTGCAGATGCACCACAAAGGGTACCTTGCCCTCGGTGTCGGGCAGGGTCACGATGCCGCGCAGGGTGTGACCATTGCGGTTTTGAAACTGGACCTGTAAGATCTTCATTTACTTGCTCTCCTTTGCGGCGCGGCGAGCCTTCAGCTCGGTCAGCATCTCAGCAGTCTTCTGCTTGGTCACGGGGGTAGACGAAGAACAGGATGGCAACTGCAATGCCGTAGCCCAGGAAGTAGACGCCGGTGTAGCTCTTCCAGATAGCGTTCACAACGCCTGCGGTCTGCACAGCGCCAGCGGTAACGTTGTAGCCGATGGCACCCAGCACAAAGCTGGACAGGCTGCCGGAAATGGCGCTTGCAAGCTTGCGGAAGAAGGAATAGGTGGAGTAAACGATGCCCTCGTTGCGCTCGCCGGTCTGCAGCTCGTGGTAGTCGATGGCGTCGTTGACCATAGCCCAGATCAGCACCTGCATGCCGGAAGCGCCCAGATAGCAGATACCGTTGATGACGATGAAGGCCACGGGGTTATGGACGGGGAAGAAGAACAGGATGCCGAACACGATGGCGGCAAAGCCGGCACCCATGCAGCACCACTCCTTCTTGCCGAACTTGTTGGCCAGAGGCTGGGTGATGGCAAAGGAGAGCACAGCGTACAGCACGCTCAGCATGCCGGAGACAGCCTGGATCTTGACGTTGCCGAAGAAGTCCTTGTACAGATAGGTGTTCAGGCCGTTGACCACGGATGCACCGATCATGCCGGTCAGGCTGAAGAACATCACGCCCAGCAGAGCCTTGTTGTGAGAGATCTCCTTGAGCACGTGCAGGTAGTTCAGCTTTTCGCCCTGCGGACGCTCGGGCACTTCCACGCGCTCCTTGCACCACACGCAGGTGATCTGCAGGCACAGCAGACCCAGCATAGCGCAGATGCAGGCCAGCATCAGGAAGCGGCCAGCCACGGGCTTGTTGTCCACATACAGGAACAGGGGG
>ENA-OQES01000776-OQES01000776.1-human-gut-metagenome-genome-assembly--contig:-NODE-776-length-12788-cov-4.660532_pt1 | contig 12788 bp, 26 predicted proteins | sample MGYA00242798_ERZ504641 | MGnify/ENA primary metagenome ERZ504641 (study PRJEB26092, sample SAMD00036327) | human gut metagenome | host: Homo sapiens | study: EMG produced TPA metagenomics assembly of... | reverse complement strand
ATTCCGTAAGCTGCTTAATTCACTGCTGCATAGTTCTTACTAAGCGCTATGTAAGTTTCTGCCTCTGGGCTTTTCTTTGTTCCCCACTGGTTCTGCCCGTTCTGGTACTCACTCGTCCAGCCGTCTTTTTCAAGTTTCGCCTGCAAGTCGTCCAGCTCAATGCTCATAAATGCAGCCTTTTCTATCAGCGGCGTTACTAATTTTCTTTTGTTTTCGTCTAAGTCCTTGAAAATTCCCTTAAGTCTGGTCTTTTCGGTCTTTATCCTCTGTTCTTTGGTTTTCTCTTTCTTTGTTGCCATTCCTTTACCCCGCTTTCCATTCCTGCGCCGCACCACACCCCCTACACCACCCGTGCGCACGCCCGTAGGGTAATTTTAGGGTATCCCCCTCGGTATTCGCCCCCTTTAATTATTTTTGCTGATATTGGGGGGAGTATGCCGCCGTTCTCGTCGAACTGATACCGCTTATGCCTCTCCTGTTTGTGGTGTTCCTTGTTGTGGCAGTCTTGGCACAACGCCTCTAAGTTATCCCAGCACAACGTAACGCTTATGTCGTTTATGTTCTCTCTGTTAAGCCAGCGCTTATGATGCACTATCTTTGCGGGCTGCCCGCAGCGTTCACAAATATAATCTTGTGACATTAAATAAGCGGCTCTGGGTTTTTTCCCATGCCGCTGATAAATAAAAACTCTTAGCCCATGCTTTCATACTGTCCCCTCTCTTTCTTCATTCCCCAGCGCCCTAAGTTTCATGCGCTGGGTGGAGGCTAAAGAATGAATAGAAAAAGAGTAGGCAACTGCTGCCGCACATGGCTTAAGCTATCGCCTACTCATTTCATGCTACCATTGTATCTCTTTTGTTTTCCCATGTAAACACCACGTTTTTACCACGATATTACCCGCTGCTGCTCTGTTATCATTTCTCTTACTGGCACGCCTGCTGCTCTTAGCTGCTCGTATATACTCCTTATCTCGTGTCTAAACCAGCCTACATACTGCATGGGTACTGGCTGATATTGCCGCCCCATAAATGGGTTATCTGCATACGCTGCCACCTGTGAAAACTCATATAGCAGCAGTGGCTTACTCTGGTCTAATAATAGCCGCAATATATATGCTGTCGTTCTTCCGTGTAGCCGTCCCTCTGGCGGCTGCCATATCCCAGTTATTATATATAACCTCTGCCACTCGTAAAGCTCAAATCCTAACGCCTGCTCTATATGCTTTATCAACCTGTCTGCCGCCTGCTGTTCTCTCGCTGTTTCCCGCTTTCTTTTATCCATGCTTTATTTTTCAAACACTTACTTTACCCTCTCTTCGTCAATCCCCCACAATAATACTGACAGCTCGTTTATGATGCCCGTAACCCAGCGCCTCGGTGTGTTCTTTCCTGTGTCCAGTTCCTCTGCAATTTCCGCATAGTCCATACCCTGCATGAAATACATTTCAAAAGCCTTGTACTCTACGCCTCTGCCTGCTGCCTCTCTGCGACGCTCTATCTCTTCTACTGCCTTGTCTATATGTGCTGTCATTATCAATGTCTTAAAGCGTGTGCGTCTGATACTCTCTAAGTATGTACGCTGCTGCTCGTCCGTTCATGGCCCTTAAGCTCTAACTGCTGCCCGTCGCTTATGGCGTTCTCGATATGGAAAACCGCATCACGGTAACATTTCATAAGCGTAAAAGTGTTGTGGTATTTCTCTTTCTTCCTCTCCTGCTTTTCCTGTCGTTTCAGTTCCGTTATTGCAGCCTTTGCCTGTTTCTGCATCAGCTCTGTTAATTCGCTTTCATGCAGTTGTACCCAGCTTTCAGCCTCTGGCGGCATTTCTACCCCTGCCGCCGCTGTTGTCTTTGTTTCTTCCTGCTCCATGTTCTGTACCTCGCTTTCTGTTAATTAAACGGCAGCTCTTCGTCTGCTCCCTCTGGGATATTCATAAACCCGTCACTCTCCGGCAGCTGCTGCCCTCTCGCCTCTGCCTCTGCTTTGCTCTCTCCAAAGCCTACGCTATTTGCCACAACCTCTGTGTAATATACCTTACTGCCCGTGCGCTGGCTCTCGTAGCTGCCTGTTTTAATCTTGCCAGTAACCTCTGCCCTACTGCCTTTGCTTAACCATTTCTGCGCCCATTCCGCAGTACGTCCGAAACACTTAATATTTATAAAATCTGTGTCTTTCCCGTCGTCTACCGCAAGCGTAAAGCGGGTAATAGCTGTGCTATTGTCCTGACCGCCATATCTAAGCTCTGGCTCTCTTGTAAGCCGCCCTGTAAGTGATACGTTATTCATTCTCTCTGCCCCTCTCTTCCAGTTTGTCCAGCTTTGAAAATATAGCCAGCAATTCCAGTGCTATAATTCCCAGTTAAAATATTAGTCATTTTCTACCGCCTCGCTTTCTTCTCTCGATCCCGCTGCCATATTGCTAAACGCCGCTGCTACGTTCTCGCATAATGTCGCCAGTGCTGGCTTTATACTCTGCACCCAGCTGTTAATAGCTGCCGTCAATGTTTCTGCTGCTGTTGGCAATGTTTTATTTATCTGTCTTGCCAGTTTTTCTTGCAAGCCTGCGCTGTTTTCGCTTGTCCAGCTCTAACGGCGGGTTTACTCCGTGCCTTTTTCTTGTAGTTCCTTTTTCCACTGTCTGTATTTCATTCCTTGCGCCCCTTTCTCCACATTTTATACGGCAGTAGCCATACTGGCGCTGTTATTATCAACGCCAGTTTTGCTACACATATCAGCATATATACCGCTATGTCTACTGCTGCCTGTCCAAATTCTTCCACTGCATTTACTATGCCGTCCATATACTCAAACATTTACTACCCCGTTTTCCTGCTTAATCTCAATATTTCTGCCGCCTCGCTGTTTTATGATTGCCTCTACGTGCAAGTATGCAGGCAGCATAACCACGCTGCCTGTTCGTAACTGATATTCTACGCTTTTCCGCATCTTCTCGTATTGCTCTGCCTTGCAAAACGCCGTACAGCCCAGAATAATTGTAAATACCTGTGCTTTCTTCTTTTTCCGCTGCCGTCTATTCATGTTCTGCCCCGCTTTCCGTGTCCGTTTCGGACACCTTACCTGTATAGTCTGTTACTCTGATACCCAGAATACAGTAGCCCTCTGTAAGCCCTGTATAATCTTCCAGCATATAAATAATATCTGCATCAATCGTGCGCCCTGTATGCTTACCGTCCTTAAATTCCAGCATTTTAAGGCTGTCGCCCTGTTTATAGCCTCTGTCATTCTTCCGTAGCTCAAAGCCTTTTTTCCCGCTTACTACGTCCTCGTAATAAGATGCCACTATTTTTATCTCATGCTGCTTATGCTCTGTGTTTCCCTCGCTTGGCAGATGCTCCATTTTTTCTGCGTCTGCCCGCTCCTGCAATTTCTTCTTTGTCTGGCGGTCTATAGCGTCCTGCTCTTCGTTGTACCGCTGTTCGTCCGTCTTTTCAGCCTCTGCCTTGTTTATGTACTGGTCGCATTTCTGGCACGTTCCCGTTTTTACGTTGCAGTCCTTGTATTTCTGGCAGGAATAGCACAAAGACGTTATGCTTTCTGGGTGCGGTGTTTCGTAATCGTCCCCTGCCTTTTTCTCTGCTACCTTTTCCGCTAATTTTCCCTTTTGCCCTCACATTTTTGCCCGCTGCTGCTTTTTCCGCTATTTCTTTCTGCTCGTCCTCGTCCAGCTTTGCTGCCTCGTATGCAGCAGTGATACCTAAATTGCCCTCTTTCAGCTGCTCTTTAATCTCCGGCGTTGCGTTGTTGTTGATTGCGTCCATCCTGGCTACGTTTGTGCTGCTTTCGTTTATCATAGCCGCCACTAAATCACGCATTTTGCCTTGTATCTCTAAGCCGTCCTCTTCCTTGGCTCTGATAAGCGCCGCTTTTGTACGCTCTACTAATCTGGGTTTTTTCATAGGCTGTAAGCTCCTGCGTAAATCCGTTGCCAGCCAATAAGCGCAGCTCATACATTGCCTCGCTCATATCCATAAAGCGGTAAAGCACTTTCTCATACTCCTTATGCCCCCGCTCTAAGTTCAAAATATTTGCCGCATTACGTCTGTGTCCGTCGATTATACGGTATTCCCCATTTACTCTCGCCAATACTGTAGGCTGTTCCTGTCCTACGTGTAAAAAGCTGTCTGCCAGCTCTTCTATGTTCTCTAATTTCTGGTGTGTATTCTCCTGCGCTGCCTTTACCTCATAAGGGCTTAAATAAATCTCTTTGTATCCCTCTGTCTGTGCCTGTTGCCCTGCCGCTTTCGTCTTTGCGTTCAGAATGTCGTTAATGCCAAACTTTGCCATATTCTCTACCTCGCTTTCTTCTCTGTTCCCGTTCCCAGTCTTAAGCAGCCGCCGTTTTTATATGCCATGCACTTACTGCCGCTGCATCTTACAAACAAATTACGCACATTCCTTGCACCGTTCCTGTAATCTACCTGCATACTGCTTTTGAACGGGCAAAACCGTTTTTCTTTATCCATGCCCGCTACCTCTCTTTCCCTGTATACGCTGTTACAAATTTCTTGTATCCCTGCGCCGCTCCGCAGCATGGGCTATACTCATAAATCGGCTTACGCATGAAAGTATTTTCTGCTACTTTCTTGGAATACCGAATAATACCCAAAATATTAAAATCTGTCTTTTGTTCCAGCCACTCTACGCCTGCTGCCTCGCCGTCTGTGTTCTGGTATGACGTAATCAGCACGCCTGCCAGCTTTAATGCTGGGTTAAATGCCTTTGCGTCCTCTATCTGCTCTGTCACAATGTCCAGCCCCTCTAAAGCGTCCTCGTCCACCTTTACGGGTACTATTACCTCGTCCGTGATTGCCAGCGCATTTACAACATTAAGCCCAATATCCGGCGGGTTATCAATGATACAGTAATCATACGCCCGCTCTGTTTCTATGTAGTCAAATTTTGCATACCCGAACCCCAGCACTTTCGCTGTTACCAGCGCTTTGTATCTCTCTATCTGGTTTTCGCTGTCCTCTTTGGTCAAATTCCATGTAGCCCCAAATAGTGACATATTCGCCGTTACAATGTCGATACCCTCATACTCTGTATGCTGTATCAGCTCGTCTGCGTTTTCCCAATCCCCAGCCAGTAGCCTTGTGGCTGGTGCTACGTTCTCTGCATCATATCTGCTGTACGCCTTGCTTAAGTTTCCCTGCTTATCGTTGTCAATCAGCAGCACCTTATAACCTCGCCTGTAAAGCTCATACGCCATGTTTGCCGCTGTAAAGGTCTTGGCTACGCCGCCCTTTAAATTCAAAATGCTTATTGTTTTCATTCTTTGCCTCTCTTTCCTGCGTCGCCCCTAACGCATGGTTACTGTTTCCTGTTCTTTTGTAAGCTCGTCTGAATGTAATAAATACTGCTCTATCAGCTGCGCTGCTGGCTGCCAGCCGTAGCAGACGGCGGTATAATAGCCCTGCTGCCGCAGATACTCTAACCACTCTTTCTGTTTCTTGGTCGTCGTGTTCTCGCCTGCCTTAAGCTCTATGTAAAGCCCATGATACCCAGCCCTTGCGGCTGGTAGCATAATGTCTGGCACGCCAGCCTTTACGCCCTGCCTCTTAAGCACCGCTGCTGTTGCTTTATCACGTTTGCCGCCGTTTGGCACATGATACATATATTGCAGTTCCGGCATAATCTCTGTTCTGTATGCAGCCCAGCTAAATAATGCCTCTTGATGCCCGCTTTCGTCGTCCAGTCTAAAGTTTCTCATTTTCTCGCCTCGCTCTCTGCTTAAATTCTACATACTGGCAAATTCTAAAAAGTAGCCCGTCCTTATGCGGCTTGCTGTTCTCTATCGCCAAAAAGCGTTATTGTTTCCTCGCTTTGTAGTCCTGCATTTCCCAGTACGTCCCAGCGGCATATATCGTAGTATCTGCACCGCAGGCAGCAGCGCTTACAGTCCTTGCCTTTCTGGAATAACCAGTATTTAATTTTTTCCTATCATGTTTTCTGCCCTTTCTGCTGCCGCTGTCTTTCCAGCTCTCTTGCTGCTCAAAAATAGCCGCCGCAATTCTAAATACCAGATATGCTGCCACAATCAGCGCCAGCAGTCCGGCTATTATCAACACTGCTGCAATGGCAATGCCCTTGATTATCTGCATTTCAGCCCCCCTTATCTGTTATTTTTACTAAGGTGTATCTTAAATACCCATAGCCGTAATACTCTGGACTGTGTACGCCCATGCTTACGCTGTTCTTGTCCACGTAATAGCCCTTTATTGCTTTTGGCTCTTTCTTGAAATACTCACGGTCTGAAATTATGTGGTACTCTGGTTCTGGTCTTACTAAATTCTTGCTGCAATTCCAGCGCTTGCCCTGTAATGCTCCGTCAGTACCCTTTTTTGTGAGTTCCTGTGTACTTGATTAAATAGCTTGCCAGTTCTGCATAGTTACCGCTGTCGTCCAGAGGGAATACCTTTACTCTGTTATGCCCCTCGTATGCCTTATACCAGCAGCGCTGTAAAATCTCTGTGTCAATTTTATTTACTACAAGGTGGTGATGCCTCGCACCTTTCTTGCCTATCTCCATAACGTGTATGTATTTGAACTCTAACCCTGCTTTTCTGTACTCCTTTCTGCACTCCCTCAAAAATACGTCTATGTCCTGCCGCATCTGCTCCGGCTTTCTGTCCGGCTCTCCTTTCCTGCGGATATAGTCAAGCACTAAATGGTAGTCCCCATAGCCATAGTTTGCATTTATGAGTATCCTTAACTTTCTCTCTGCCTGTCTGGTGTTTACTTTCTCCTGCTCTTCTTTTGTTGGCTTTACTTTATCCCCTCTGCTGATACCTTTCTTTTTGTATCTGCTGGTAAAGTACCTCTCTATCTCTATCGTATTTCCTGCTTTTGTTACCCTCTCTACGTATGGCATATATCTACCTCTCTGTCGGTTCGTTAATACTTTTATCAAGTGTTAAAACGGGCTGCCTGCCCGTTAAATTTCTTGACTTTGCGCCATACATAGCTTATAATTTTTATAGTATTTCAAAGCTGTATAGCTTAGCGCCTATGGTGTTTCCCCACCGTAGGCGCTTTTATTTTTCATGTTTTCTGCCACTCTCTTATGCGGCTTAAGGCATACTCATAAGCCCGTTTATATGCAGCTGTGCAAGCGCTGGCGGTACAGCAGTTCTTATACCCCATAAGGCTACATAATCTACACTCGTAACAATGCTTGCACTTATGCAGCTTTGCGTAGTCGCTCGCTACCCGCTCCTGTCGCTTTTCCTCATATTCCAGATGCCGTTTAATCTGGTTTGCATCTATAACCGCAATTCCCAGCATATTTGCTGTATGTATTTCTCTGTCCATTCCCTCTGTTATGCCGTATTTCACACCAGCAATAACAAAATCGCAGCCTTTCAGCAGCGCAAGCCCCGCAGCCATGCCCCTTGCCCGCTCTTCCGGCTTTTTATCGTCCATGCACTGCGTCATATATAAATGCGGCGTAATGGGTGCTAAGCCCGCCTCTAACGCCTGCCGTGTCAGCTGCTGCGCATAATCTATGTTTCTGTCCAGCTCTGCGCCGTCTTTCGCCCTGTATGGGCTGCATATATAAACCTTTCTCATGCCTTTTTACCCGCTTTCTGTTGTACCTCTGCCCGTGCCTGTTCATTTCCTGCCAGATATGCTGCTAAGCACATCAGCTCGTCTGCTCCCTTTTGGTCTATAAAATTACAATCAACGCAGCATTTACAGTACCCCTTAATCTGTAAATATCTGTCGTATACTTCCTGTGGTGTCTGGCACTGCTTTAAGCTGTCCACCATGCCTGCAAGCTGCTGTATTGCCTTTATGCCTGCCTCGCCGCCCTTTCCGTGTATCCCTACTGTAATCTGCTGCATTTTTGTTGCGCCGTCTGCTCCTAAAATTGTTTTACTCTTCATTCTGTGCCTCGCTTTCTTCCTTAAACCCAGCCAAAAGCATAGTCATTGCATCTATCGCTGTATCAAAATGTTTTCCCAGCTCTGCTGCGTCAATAAGCCCCTGCTTTGTGTTTCTTCCGTTCCCTTTCATTGCTTGCGTTTGCAAAATAGGTTTTAACTGGCTAAGCCCAGCTATGCTGTTCTCTAACTCTTCCTCACTCACGCAGATTTTTACATAGCCCTTGCCGATATGTTCAACACTCATTTTCTACCTCTTCCTTTCTTCTAATCAGCCGTACCGATACCTCATAAGCTGTGCGCTGTTCTCTTTCTCCTGTGGCTGTATCAAGCACCTTTTCATACTGGCGGCTCTGATACCGTCCCAGCAGCTCTACAGTGTCGCCCTGCTGCCACTGCGCCGCCTCGTCTGCCTGTTCCTGCCAGCAGATGCACGGTAAAAAGCAGCTGCCGCCTGTAAGCTCATTTCTTACCTTTACCGTAATATCAGTAATGCGCTTGCCTCTCGGTGTTTCTCTGTATGTTGGCTTATTCGCTATAACGCCTCTTACTGCTGCCTCGTCCTGCTCTACTGCCTTTTCCGATACCGCCACAAAATCTGCCAGAATATATACCAGCAGTCTACCGCTCTGGAAGTCCTTAAGCGTCTGCACCTTACCTGTCAGTAAAAGCCTGCTGCCCTCTACAAATTCCTGCATAACGTCAAATTCTATGCCGTTGCAAGCCCTGTATGGTACGTCCTCTGCAAATACTACCGTTACCTCGTCCGGCACGCCGCTTGGTCTTACCGTTTCCAACTTTGCCATATAACCGCAAAACGGCAGCCCGCATAGCTGCTTAATTTTCTTAATCTGTGTAAGCGTTCCTACCAGTCCCGCTGCATTTCCCTTGATACCGCCACCTGTAAGCTCGTCCATGATTGCAGTATCTAAATCCCGTAAAAATCCGGCTTTTTCTTTGTCATACTTCCTGCTCTTTCCTTTCTTATATGTAAATGGTGTAGTAAAGCGACATCTGCAAATCACTAAACTTATACTGTGCTGTCTGGTCTGGCTCTAATGGTTTCAAAAGCCCCAGCTCTTTCCAGCGTCTGTGCGTTATCTCCGGCACTGCTCTAAACTTCTTTACCTCATGCCCGCTGTATTTTCGGTATTCCTCGCTTATCTCATGGTCTGCAAACGGTTTGAACGCTGCCAGATACCCTACGTAAACCTCTGCTTTGCCCTCGATAATGCGCAGGCGGTCTGAACTCTCCAGCGTGCCTATAAATTCCTTTACTGTCACTGTCTGCCTCTCCTACTTCTCTGGCATTTCGTACAGCCTCGGTATTACTGCTGCAAACGGCTGTACGTCCATGTGGCCCCTTATTACAGCTGCACCGCCAGCCGTAAACAGATAGCTTACGCACGCTTTCTGTATCTCGTCCAGCACCTCTAAGCAGCGCTCTTTTGTGGCATACTCTCCAATTTCTTCTAAACACCCGTCACTTATGCAAATTACGTGGCGCTTTTTGTCTGCCTCTGCGCCGCCTCTCTTTTTCTTTATGTCCTCGTACTCTCCATACTCTACGCAGGCGTAATTACCGCCCAGTCTATACAGCTTTTCTTTATTCTGGCTGCGTATATATACCTCGCTCATTGCCTTTATCTCCTTGCCTCTAAGTTTTCCATTTCAGAAATGCAGTTTGACGGTATCAGCTCATAAGCTGCCGCCTCTATTTCTGTAAGCGCCTCTTTGTACTCAATGTATCCCCACGCCTGCCGTGCTATCTCTGGTACGTTCTGCCGTTCCTCAAAATTTTCTATATGCAAAATCTCGTTTCCCTGCGGCTTTGGAAATGTTCCCAGCGATAACGGGCGTAAATGGGCTGTAATATCTGTGGCTCATTCTCCCGCCCTGCTTTCCTCTTTATGTTCTTGGTAGCCCTCTAAATAGCCTAATGCCTCTACGTCAATTTCCTTGCCGTCCTTACCGTCGCTGTTTATCCGAATTTTGCCGTAGTAGGAATAAATACAGCAGCCGTCATAGTCGTATACTCTTATACTGCCCTCTGTGGCTGCCTCTGGTGTTTCAATAACCAGCGGCTCTGCCTGCTGCATCTGCGCTGCTACCTGTTCGTCTGTTACTGGCTCGCTGTTCTTTCCTCTGTACCAGATAGCCAGCATAAACAAAATGATTGCCAGCACGCCTACCGCTATAACGGCTGCGCACTGTATCAGTTTCTTAACTGCCTGTCGTTTTCGTTTTCTCATTTCCCGCCTCGCTTTCCTCTATCATTGCAGCCCTGCTACGCCGTTCTATCCCCGTAGCCATAAACGCTATTTTCATATCTCTTTCGTTAAATTCGTCGTAGTCTCCTACTGGTGCATCTTCTGGGAAAATCTTCTGTGCCTGTATGAAAGCGTCCATAAATGTACTTAATTCCTCATAAAATACGTTTCTGTAAAATTCAAACTCTAACTCTATTTCGATTTTCTGCGCTTTCGTGCAATATATGCCGATTTTCTGCCGCCGTCCGTATGGCTTGTATGCTGTTCTGTCAGATTTAGCACCCATGACCTTATACATACACTGCCGCAGCAGTTTTATTTCGTGCTTTCCTTTGTAGGAAAATATCGTATATTCATACTCTTCCTTTTGCAGTTCGTCTAAGGAATTTATACCGTTATCCTTAAGCAGCTTTGCAAGTTTCTTTTGCGCTGTCGTTTTCTCGCCGCCTACGCCCCGCTCTGCCAGCGCTTGCAGCTTTTTAATACGCTGTATTGCTTTTTTCGTCCATGTATTGCCCTCTCTTCTGTAGCAAAATAGTAGTTGTCTACTATCAGCAGTTTTTTTACTGAAAAGGCACATAAGCCCCAGCGGTACGGTAATAACCGCTATTGTTATGTCGCCCTCTGTCGCCCATGCCGCCAGCACGGTAACTGCCAGCATTGCAAGCCCGTAGGCTTTCTGCTTAATGAAATACCAGCGGCGGGCTTTCTTTGCCTGCTCCCGCTGCCGCCTCTGCTCTTTTTTTCTTTCGCATATCTGCTATGGCATCTGCATAGCCTCTCTGGTATGCGTCCTCTACTATCAATGCCTCTGCTGCCATTCTCTGCCTCTCTTCCTTTCGGCGGCGCTCTCTGTCTTTCCATGTGTGCCGCTCTCCTGTTCTGGCGTTTGGTTTTACCGTGCGGGCTGCTTTTCGCATTAAAAAGCAACTGAAAACCTGTTGACTGTCCACATACTTTCTGGCTGGTATGACCGCCGCTATTTTTTCCACGGTATACAGATTGCAGCTATTAGCCTGCTGCCCTCTGCCGCAGGCTCGCCATGCCTGCTACACAATGCGCCGTGTGGGACTTGAACCCACGACTTGCCGCTTATGAGGCGGCTGCTCTAACCAACTGAACTAACGGCACTGGTGGCGACTGCTGCCGCCTATTATTCTCCTCTATTTCCAGATATGAACCATAAATATAATGCTTTCACTTCGTAACCGCTTAATAATTCCATTTGCTCCATGCGCTCTAAGAACCCTCTAAGTTTTCCTCTGTTCCGTTCGTTCTCTTCTTTAAGTCCTTTTATCTTTGCTCTATCAATCAGCGCTGAAAGTGTTTTACAGTAATTCATTTGCTTTTCATTTAATTTCTTAAGTGCCTCTCTTGTCATATCTCTTTTACCTCTCTTTCGTTATCTTATCCCAGTCTATCTGCTTTCTTATTTCCTCGCTTTTCTTGCTATACCACCCGTCCACGGTATAACGTAAATATCTTATGTACGCCCCTTTACTGCCTCTGGTTTTATCGTATGGATTTTGTTTTAATGCGTCCTCTAATTTCATTATTTCCCCTTTTTTGATAGTGCCTGCTGCCCTGCTGCCGCTGTGTACGTTTCCAGCGTAGCCCCGCAGCGTTTGAACTCTCTATAAATCGTATCTCTGTGTGTTCCCAGCGCCTCTGCAATATCTTTTACGCTGCTGCCCTGTTTGCTCATAGCCTCTATGGTCTGTCTATCCTCGTAATGCAAGCGCTTATACTTCCGTTTTTCCATTCTCTATGCTCCTTTCTGTACGGGCGACTTTCGCTGCCCTGTTTATCAACTCATTATTCTTATGCTATACTGCCCGCTCCCGTTGTCCCTCTCCATAACTATTGCTAAATCTTCCCCATGGTATAGGCTCGGTATCCTGCAATCTTTATGAATTGTTACGCCCTGTACTCTATCCCAGCCGCTCATTTTCTTTGTTTCTGTCAGCGCTTTAATTGCAGCTGTGTATTTTGCTGTGTCCTCTTTTGCATAAACCAATATTGCGTAATCATGTTCTTTAATAAAATTTTCCATGTGTCTACCTCTCTTTCGTTGTAAAAAAAGTAAGCGTGCCAGAGTTTTTACGCTCTGCACGCTCTTCTTTTCTGCTGTTTCCTATAAAAAAATGAAAATCGGCAGAGCTTTATAACCTCTTGTCGATTTTCATTCTAAAACTTATCTTACCATCCCTTTTTGACAATCCCGTCCCCATATTTTCCTTCTAATTTCTTCAACGCCTCTTTCAGATTCTTCTTTTTCTTCCTCGCTCTTCGTTCTGGATTCGAACTTCATATCGAACAGACTCAACTGCTCCGGTTCGCTTTCTTCCGATAATTTAGACGTCCGGATTCCAAGAAGTCTGATAGGTCCTCCGTTCCACAATTCACGGAATAATTCAATAGCGCTCCGGTAAATATCCTGATCCTGGTTCGACGCTTTCTCCATCTGCATCTGATGGGACACCTGATTAAAACGTATGATACTTGATCTCCACGCTGACCATTCCGGCTTTCTGCCCGGCTTTTCGCAATCGTCGTCCCACACTTGCAGCCAAGATCTTTTAACACCGGCAATACCTCTTCCTCTGTTGTCAGATC
>ENA-OQES01000775-OQES01000775.1-human-gut-metagenome-genome-assembly--contig:-NODE-775-length-12795-cov-3.010657_pt1 | contig 12795 bp, 18 predicted proteins | sample MGYA00242798_ERZ504641 | MGnify/ENA primary metagenome ERZ504641 (study PRJEB26092, sample SAMD00036327) | human gut metagenome | host: Homo sapiens | study: EMG produced TPA metagenomics assembly of... | reverse complement strand
GGGCGTCTGCCAGTTCCGCCACTGCGGCATATACATATGAATACGGCTTCAATCGTGGGCATACGTGCAAGCACTGTCCCAGCTAGCTAACTTTCATACGTATTAATGGATGGAGGTGGATTCGAGCCTTTTTGCTATCATTTCAGCAATTTCAACTCTGAACTACCTTTATCCTAATGGATGGAGGTGGATTCGAACCACCGAAGCAATTTGCAGCAGATTTACAGTCTGTCCCCTTTGGCCACTCGGGAATCCATCCATATCTTGTCAAAGCATTCACACGCTCTGACAAGATAAAATTATAACGCAATCTTTTTTGAAATTGCAAGTCTTTTCTAAACTGATTTGCAAGATATTTTTGAGTTTTTTAATTATTGAGAACTGTGGATGCATCTCCCTCTTTCTCAGCAGCTTCTTAGTCCTTCTTCTGTGGAAGTTCACATCCCCTGCACAGGACAATTGCTTCCAGCGGGGACATCTCCAGTTCCAGGTAGCCTGCCACTACCGGGTATTCTTTCTGTTCCATATCGTAGGCGATGGCGTTGCTGTCAAGAATTCTGGTCATGGTAGTATCGACACTTCTGCTGATACCGGTCTCCCATACCGGAATCTCTACTTTCTTGTTTTCGTTGTTGTTATTGATAACAACGACAACCTGCTCTTTTTCATTAAATCGGCCAAAAGAGAGCAGATTATAATCCTCTTTCAGTATCTTTACAGATCCGTATTTTAATACCGGAAGTTCTTTGTGCATCCGGATCGCATCCCGGTAGAACTGTAACAGATACTGGTCCTCATGTCCCCACGGATACGTTCTCCGGTTATCCGGATCGGTGAAGCCACAGACACCGGCTTCATCTCCATAATAAACAGTAGGAGCACCCGGCCAGGTCATCTGGATGGCAACTGCTTCTCTTAAAATAGCCTTGTTGATTCCTTCCTCTGCTGCTCTCGCGCCAACTGTATTGATACGTCCTACACGGCTGTTGGTTCTCGTAAGGAATCTGGAATGATCGTGATTATCCAGCTCGTTCATCGCAGTCAGAAGAGACGGTGCATAGAATCGTGAACCGTTATAGCGCATGGAATCGCGGAAACACTCTGCATTCCCTTTCAGATCCTGCCGGTACTGATCACTGTGCTTTTCAAGTCCGGTCAAAAACCAGGAAATCGGCTCCATAAACGCATCATAGTTCATAACGGTATCCCACTGATCTCCCTGCAGCCACGGACTGGCATCTCCGTAGTGTTCTGCGATAATGATCGCCTCCGGATTGGCCTCTTTTACCACCTTTCGAAACTGTCTCCAGAACTTATGATTGTACTCCGCACTGTGCCCCAGATCCGCTGCCACATCCAGGCGCCAGCCATCCACGTGAAACGGCGCAGAAACCCATTTTTTCCGCGATACGCAAGATATCCTCGTATAGTTTTTCCAGAATCTTCATAATTCAGCTTTGGAAGGGTATTATGCCCCCACCAGCCGTCATAGAATTCATTGTAAGGCCAGCAGTGTTCATTATGGAACTTAAAAAATGCTGTGATACGGGCTGTCTCCGCTGATAAATGCGCCCTTTTCGTAACCCGGCTGATTTTCATAGATCCGTTCCCGGTCCAGCCATTTGTTAAAGGATCCGCAATGGTTAAATACACCGTCCAGGATCACTTTCATGCCTCTTTTGTGGATCTCTTCCACCAGCTCGATGAACAGCTGATTGCTGGCTTCCAGATTTTCTTTGTTGGTCACACGGTCAATATATCGTTTGGCATGGGTATTGTCTTTGTCCCAGTCTGCCAGCAGATTGCCCTCGTCATGAACGATCTTTCCAAAATGCGGATCCACATAGTCATAATCCTGAATGTCATACTTGTGGTTCGACGGTGATACAAAGATCGGATTCAGATAGATGACTTCCACACCGAGATCCTGCAGATAGTCCAGTTTATCCATGACACCCTGCAGATCGCCACCGTAGAAATTGTTCACGTCCATATTGTCCGGGATCTTGCTCCAGTCTTCGATCCGTCTGCTGTGGCCGGAAATATAAAAATATTCATTGGTCAGCACATCGTTGGAGCTATCTCCGTTATAAAAACGATCCACAAAATCTGGTACATTACCGCCCCTTTTGCCCAGTCCGGTGTATGGAATCCCGGGATAATACCAAAAGAATACTGTTCCTGCAGCTGACGGGTCACACCAAGTTCATTGTAATAACAGACAATTTTTCCTGCCCGGATCTCAAAATAATAATGGATCGGTTCACTTCCCACCGGAATCTGAATCGCATAATAATCAAATCCTTCCCGGCTCTCCTCCACTTTCATCTCTTTGCGGATCGTACCGCTGATAAAATAAACAGCATCTACATTGTTTTTTGAGTGTCCGGAATCGAACCGTCACGATATCTCCCGGTTCCGGTTCCATCGGTGTTCTGTACTGTGCTGTCTCATCGCTGTATAAGGCCCGTTTATTAAATACCGGTCGCATTTTATTGATATATTCCTGTGCACGGAGTACATTATTCAGATCTTCCATGTTTTCCCTTCCCTTCTCGCAGTCGCTTATATGTAACCGTTCAGTACCCGCACAGGATACCGCCTGCTAAATAGTTACACTTATATTCTATTTTATTCTCATCCTTCTCCTGTCAGTGCAGGAAAATGCTTTTTCATGATATCGCCAAGCCACTGGATCACAGGCCCCAGAGCCAGGATCATAATGACAGTCATCGCTCCAATCTTTCCGCCAAAAGAAAACCCGATCATGGTTACCGAAAATCAAAGGCGATCCGTATCACCTTAAACGGTACTTTTGGCAAATGTCCGGAAATAATAATCGGAATGGCATCATAGGGAGCCGTTCCCATATCCACATCCATATATAAAGCAGCTGTCAGAATGAACAGTATCACCGATGGAATCAGTACTGCGATCCGAACCGGCAGCGTGGTAAAAAAATCTGCCGGCAGTACCCGGTTCCAGATCCATGTGAAGAAGTCTACAAAGTATCCGATGAGAAACATATTCGCCAGTGTTCCAAAGCCAAGATTTCTTCCTCCGAAGATTACGACCAGTACCAGAAGCACCGTGTTCATCAGTGCCTGCCAGTTTCCAAAACTCATACCGGTCTTTGCGGAAATCGCTTTGTTCATCATACTGCACGGATCTGTTCCCATATCCACCAGCAGCAGCAACGACAATGCAAATCCCATTCCGAATACTGCCAGCAGTACCACGCCAAGTCTCAGCCAGAAATGTTCTTTCTGATAAAATCCCTGCAAAATCGCTTTCATATATCGCAAACTCCTTTATTTTCTGATAATACTTTTCCATTTTATTATAGCTTCCTGTGAATTGCAAATATTATTTTCCCGTATAAGCCACGATTTTTCCGTTATTGATAGCAGGGCACCGAACTTGAGCCGGCGGACCGGCTATTGATATGCAGGAAAGAAAAAAAGACAGCCAAAGCTGTCTTTTTTGGAGAAGGTATTTCTCTTATGGGGTGTAGCAAAAACTATATAATGTATTGGGGGGTTTTTACAGTTATTATAATAGCATGTAGCCAGGGAAAAGTGTGCACAAACATGGATTTTTTTGTGCAATTTTTATTCATTTTTTTACAGATAAAAAAGCTCATTATTTTTTCTCTTCTGGAATTTTGTACAATTCCCCCGGAAGCTGCCGCATTTTTTTCCTCTTCGAATAATTTTTCGAATTCTGTTCTTCCAATCTTCTCTTTTTCCAGAAGAAGCTGTGCACAGTGTTCCAGAACATAACTGTGTGCCTGGATACTTGCTTTCGCTTTTACATAACACTCATCGATAATTTCTTTTACTTCCCGGTCAATCGCTGCCGCTGTCGTCTCGCTGAATCCACGGCTGTGCGCCAGATCTCTGCCGATAAAGACTTCGTCCTGCTCATCACCGTAGGTCACCATACCCATATTGGCAGACATACCATATTTTGTCACCATTGCTTTGGCGATTCCTGTGGCACGGCGGATATCTTCGGATGCACCGGTGGTGATATCGTCAAAGATCAGTTCCTCTGCGATTCTTCCACCAAGGCATACTTCAATATTTTCCAGCATCTTTCCTCTGGTATTAAACATCTCATCCCGGTTCGGAAGCGGCATCGTATAACCTGCTGCACCGGCTCCCGTCGGAATAATGGAGATGGTATACACCGGATCCATCTTTTCGAGCACATGGAACAGGATTGCATGACCTGCTTCATGGTACGCTGTGATCTTTTTCTCTTTTTCCGAGATCACGCGGCTGTGTTTTTCCGTTCCGATACCGACTTTGATAAATGCTTTCTGGATATCTTTCTGGCAAAGGTAACTGACGATCCTCTTTTGCTGCCAGGATGGCCGCTTCATTCAGCAGATTCTCCAGTTCCGCTCCTGTAAATCCTGCGGTGGTCTGTGCGATCTGTGCCAGATCCACATCATCTCCCAGGGGTTTGCCCTTTTGCATGAACCTTCAGGATCTCCTCTCTTCCACGGACATCCGGTTGCACCTACCGCAATGGTACGGTCAAATCGTCCCGGACGAAGAATGGCCGGATCCAGGATATCCACACGGTTGGTTGCTGCCATCACGATGATTCCCTCATTAACCCCGAAACCATCCATCTCTACCAGTAACTGGTTCAGCGTCTGTTCTCTTTCGTCATGACCGCCGCCCATGCCGGTCCCTCTTCGTCTTGCCACAGCATCGATCTCATCAATAAAGATAATACACGGGCTGTGACGTTTTCCTTCCTCAAAAAAGATCACGGACACGGGAAGCACCAACACCGACAAACATTTCCACAAAAATCAGATCCTGAGATAGAAAAGAACGGAACGCCCGCTTCCCCTGCAAACTGCTTTTGCCATCAGTGTCTTACCGGTACCCGGAGGGCCTACCAGAAGTACACCTTTCGGGATTCTTGCACCTACTTTGTTATATTTATCCGGGCTTTTCAGGAAAATCGACGATCTCTTTCAGATCTTCTTTTTCCTCCTGCAGACCGGCAACATCACGGAAAGTAAATCGTTTGCCGGATGGTTGTGTCAGCTGTGCACGGCTTTTGCCAAAATTCATCATTTTGCTTCCGCCACCACCGCTTCCGGCGTTTCTTCCCATCAGCATAAACAGCAGGATCACCATCACACCAAGAGAGGCGATCGGAACACCCACGCTGAGCAGTTTACTTTCCTTCGGTACATCTGTCATCTGATAAGATACATTTGCATCTTCCAGCATCTGACGTACTTCTTTGACATCGTCAATATACATATCTTTACTTCTTCCGTTCATAAGAACCGCAATCAGCTGGCCGGTAGGCGTCTGCTGGTTCTGATGAATCACTGCCTCTGCCACCCGATGATTTTCCAGATCCTCTTCCAGTTCTTTATAGGAATAGTTATTCTGCGTCTGCAGCTTCTCGCCAAGATAGGACAATCCGACAATCATCAGCACCAATACAATCAGCCAGACTCCTACCCCTTTCAGTTGTTTTGACACGTTGTTTCTCCTTTCGGGTCTGAGGTACGCAGGAAATCTCTACGAAAATTTTTCCGGAAGCTCCCCTGCGTACACTCTATATTTTTTGCCAGTCTGTGACTGTTTTTATTCAATTATTAAAAACTATGTGAAACACGCTCTGCGAGTTTCTCAGGTTATTATTCTTCTCCTGCACCCGGTTCTACCACGCCGATAAACGGCAGATTTCTGTAACGCTGTGCGTAATCCAGACCATAACCTACAACAAATTCATCCGGAATATTAAAACAGGTATAATCTACATGTACTTCTTTCACACGACGTTCCGGTTTGTCCAGCAGTGTACACAGTTTCAGGCTTGCCGGATTTCTCTTTTTCAGAATCTCGATCAGATAACTTAAAGTACGTCCGGAATCAATGATATCCTCCACGATCAGAACATCTCTTCCTTCCAGCGGCTGATCCAGATCTTTCACAATTTTTACAACACCGCTTGATTTCGTGTCATCTCCATAGCTGGATACGGACATAAAGTCAATGGTTACCGGTACACTGATTCTTTTTGCAAGTTCGCATGCAAAAAAGTACGCCGCCTTTTAATACACAGATCAGATGTACGCATTTTCCTTCGTATTCTTTGCTGATTGCTGATCCTATCTCCTGAATCCTCTTTTCTACATCCTCTTCGCTGATTAATACACTGATTTTATCACTCATGAGTACTTCCTCCTTTAATCTCTGCCTGTAAGATTCGACTGCTTTGCTCCTTCACTTTATACGCTGCGCTGATTCTGTCTCCTATGATCCACAGGATCTCAGAACCGTCTGCCAGAAGCCACAGCTGATCCCGTTCTTCCACCGGGATCTTTCGGTCGATCAGGTAATCTTTCAGTTTCTTACTGCCTCCTCCGTCAAAAAGGACAGATCCGATCTCCCGGCTGTCTGTGCCGGATCACCAGTTTCTGTTCTATTCTATCATAATCAAACCATTTCGTATACTTCTTTTCCTGTATTTTCCCAAAATCACGGGAAATCAGACTTACTGTAAGAATCAGATCTCCTGCCTGAAAAGATTCTGACTGTGAACTCTGTACCGTTACCGGAATTGCTTCATTTTTTTGCCGGTATTGCTGGTTTTTTACTTTTTTCTGTCCCAGCAGAATCCCATCATAGGTTCGCCTTGCCTGCATCTCATAAGGAAGATCTCTTCTTGCCCCTACCTTCTGTTTCCATAACTGCTGCACCGCTTCTATATGGATTCTGGTAAAATTCTTCTGTTTCCCTGAAATCTCTTTTAAAAGTGTGTGTATGATCTGCCGGCTGATCAGATCCGGTTCTTTTTTCAGTGCTTCTAAAAGTATGGCACCATCTGCATCTTCTTTTACATATTGTTTTCTCTCTTTCTCTGCCACCCGGGCAAGCACTTCTCTGGCTTCTTCCAGTTCTTCGCTCAGCTGTGCCATATGCCTCACTGCCTGTGGATTAACCTCTGTTTTCAGTTCTTCCAGCACATGATGCCGGATCCGGTTTCTGGTATAATCATCTTCCAGATTACTGCTGTCTGTTCTCCAGGTACTGTCCTGCCTCTTCCAGATATGCCATGAATCTCCTCTTTTCCCAGACAGAGTAATGGCCGGATCCGATTGCCGGATACCGGTTTCAGGCTGCAAATGGCCCGCTATGCCTGTTCCCCTCACCAGGTGATGAAGCATCGTTTCCGCAAGATCATCCTGATGATGGGCAAGAGCAATCTTTCCTCCGCAGGCCTCTTCACAGACTTTTGTAAAACACCGGTACCTTGCAAGCCTTCCCGCCTCCTCAAGACCTGTTTTCTCCCGGTTGGCAATTCCCTGTACATCCTCATGAAACACCTGGCAGACAATTCCTTCTCCTTCACAGAGTCGTCGAACAAAGGCCTCGTCATCATCTGCCTCCTTCCCCCGCAGCTGATGATGTACATGAACCGCCTTCAGCGAAATTCCCCATGATTCTTTCCACTTTGAAAGGAGCTTCAGCAGGCACACCGAATCTGCCCCACGGAAATCCCCAGTACAATGGTGTCACCCGGTTCGATCATGTGGAATTTTTTCCACATATGTTTTCACTTTCTGTTCTGTTTTCCACATCGTTTTATCAGTTTGTCTACTTCTGCCTTTTGTAGTCATTTATTTTCTCCATATTCCCGCAACCAGGACTGTCATGTCATCTTTTGCCCGGTAGTCTGCATACTGTAATGTTTTTTCCAACAGATACCTCCCCAGTTCTTTTGGCATCTGTTCCTGTGCCTGCAGAATCCACTCCTTTAAGATTTCTTCTCCGGGCTCTTCCCCAAAAGCATCCAGTACACCATCTGTGACCATTACCAGATAATCACCGTCATATAATTTTTTTGGTTGTTTTTTCAAATTCCAGTTTCTGTACCAGTCCTGCTGCCATACTGGTAGAAGTGATCGTCTCCACCCAGTTACCTCTCCGTATAAACGTTGTAGCAGCCCCTGCCTTTAAAAAGTTCGCAGATGCCCGTATACAGATCCAGCGAACACACATCCAGGCTGGAAAACATCCCACCCTTTCGCTGTAAGATCAATGCCGAATTCACCATTCGTACCGCTGTCTCTCTGGAGAACCCCGAAGTTACGAACTGTTCCAGTAACTCTACCACAGTTTCACTTTCCTTACTCGCCTCCATACCGGACCCCATCCCATCCGAAAGACACATCGTAAACTGTTCATCTGTGGCTGCACAGGCATAATTATCCCCGGAAATCGTCTCCCGTTCTTTCGTGACTCTGGCCACACCATAAAGCACTTTATAGTTCACATCCTCGCAGAACAGTACCGTACGCCACTCACTGTTCAGTACGGCCTTACTGTCCTGTGACGGAACCATCCGACAGCCACACACATGTGAAAGATGCTTCGCGACTTCTTTCATGGTCAGACATTGTCCTCCCCGTGTGCGCATCGTGAGGGAAATCCGTTTCTTTTCGTCCTGTCGATCAAGAAACCAGATCTGTTTTACCAGGATTCTCTGTTTATGCATATACTTTCGCATCCGCTCTTCTTCCTCATCCGGCAGGATACACACCGCACTGACATCAGAAGAAATTTTCCGGATCGTCCGCGCCACCTCCTGTAGCTGTTCCGCCACAGCAATCCTGTTTTCAATCAGCCGATTGCGATACAACAATTCTTCTCTGGTTTCAAAAAAGATGCGCTGCAGTTCCTCTGTAAACCTGAAAGCCTGGTGGCACTGCCCAAGCCATTCACTCTGTGCACGTAAAAGGCGGTCGGGATTGCCCTCTTCTATGATCTGCAGCAGTTCAAATACCTGCTGGCTGGTTCGCGGATCAAGATCTGACCAGCAGTTTTCTCTTCCGGAGCACTCCATACACACCCGCTGTTGCACCTGCACAAACATATCCTGTACTTCTGCCTGACTCAACTGTTCCTGCCTGCCGGGCATCTCATAGAATGTATGAGCAAGTTTCTGTAAAGACCGTGCATACCGGTCAATCTTTTCTTTCTGTGGATAAACATCGTATACCTGGACGACCTTTTTTCTCCCCGTGAAAACAAGTTTTGCCATGTCCCGTAGTATCAGCACTGCACTGACTGCGAGCATGGCAACCATCCATATCTGCATGCATCCATAACCCCCTTTACGGCATCTTACGCTGATAACTGCTTCCTCTTTTCACAGTTACTCCTGAAAACTTATTATAGATGACATGCTGCAAAAAAGCTTGTCAACAGACAGGCTGTCCGGTCAGAAATTTTTTAGACACGAACAGCCATTTTTTGGCTTATTTATTTTGCTTTAAAGATAATCTCGTTGTCCTTTACCAGACCGATCTTCTCTTTTGCAATCTTTTCCGCATATTCGTCGCTCTGCATATATTCCTGCATATCTTCAATATCTTTGGTACGGGCCTCTTCTGTCGTTATCTCTTCTTCAAGCTGAGCCTTTCTGTTTTCATTTGTCTGATATTTCATCTGCAACGAATGCTCTTTGAAAGCAAGCAATACCACCAGCATACAGACTACCATACTGATAGAAATCATCGCGACTCTATTCTGAACCTTTATCCGTCGTGCTCCTGCGCTTTTTTCCTCGCGCAGCACTTTTCCCTTTTTTTTCATTCCACGCTCCCTTACTTTTATCTATCCCCGGGCCTTTACGTATTTTTAAACAGAATTTACGCATTTTTACAAGTAAAAAAATTGTAACTCTTTGTAAACAAAAATGCAACCTTTTTGCCAAAATAAATGCAAATTCTCTATAAAAAATGCCCGATTCCCCAATACCAGACACCTGCTCCCAGCAAAAATTCCGCAAAGCAGATAACACCGTACGCTTCCCCCCGTTCTCTCTCAGACACATCAAAAAATGAAAAAAAGCCCGGCTGCGCTCCAAAACAAAATATCCACCGCAGTATCCAGACTTTTCACCCGTTTTCCTATTATCCGAAAGATTCGGATCCCATCATAAACCAGAACAAGAAGAGCACCGCAGATCATACTTTGTACCAGCAGTTCCAGTTCTCTCCCCATATAGGTGCTCATCTACTGAAACAGCCTTTTTAACAGGCTTCCTTTCTTTTTTTCCTTTTCTCCCCTGTGTATAGATCAGACTGTCTACTTTTCCCTCAATCTCTGCCTCTCCCTTCTCAAGCTCCAGACGGCATACATGGAGGCTGCTTCCCCTGATCGCCAGTGTACCCTGGCTCGTTTCCATAAAAATGTTTTCTTCATCAAATGATTTCATCTCAGTGACCCCGGTGATCAATCCATGCCCTCTCTGTTCCAGATGGAGGCTGTGCGTTACTTCTTTCTTTTCTTCCATATGAAAAATCCCTCCATACAATGTACTGATACATTATATGAAGGGATCCTACTTCTCATGTTATTTCCTTCGCTGTTCCTCTGTGCCCTCTCAAAAGGCTTATGCCGGACTGACCCTTTTTGCTCTACAGATAACGATACAGTTCCTGAGCCTCTTCTTTCTTCACAGTCTCCTGTACATTCAGCACTTCCACTCTGACAGCTTTGCTGCCGAACTGGATCTCCAGAACATCTCCTTCCTTCACCTGTGCAGACGCTTTCGCCGGGCGGTCATTGATCAGGACTCTTCCTGCATCACAGGCCTCATTTGCCACAGTTCTTCGTTTGATCAGGCGGGAAACTTTCAAATATTTATCTAATCTCATAAGTAAATTATTCGTTTACCAGATCTTTCAGAGCTTTTCCAGCTTTAAATTTTGGAGCTTTGGAAGCTTTGATCACCATGGATTCACCGGTAGCCGGGTTTCTTCCTTCTCTTGCTGCTCTTTCAGATACTTCGAAAGTACCGAAACCTACCAGCTGTACTTTTTCTCCTTTTTTCATTTCTTCAGATACTACATCGATAAAAGCTTTTAAAGCAGCTTCTGCATCCTTTTTAGATAACTGTGTCTGTTCAGCCATAGCTGCAACTAATTCTGTTTTGTTCATGATATTCCTCCTGTTTCGTAAATTAGTAATTACATACCTTATAGCTTTTTGCGTACCTTCCCCAGGTCTTTTCCTGCTGAATGGTTTACAACGCTACACCTATTTATATACTGCCTCTCTTGTTTTGTCAAGGTTTTAGGTGTTTTCGCCCTTTTTACACAGCTATTTTTTCAGCAGAAACTCTGTAAAAAATCGTTGCCACGGCTGCCAGAGTGCTGTTGCCTGTTCTATTTTTTCCAATGTTTTTTCCTGGATATCCATACCTTCTGACTGGATGCATAATAGTTTACCAGTTTCCAATACCTCCACGGATAAGAAAGGCACAGTTTCAGATGTTTCCACTCTTCCACAGACAGCGATCGCTTTCGATTATACTGTTCTGCCATTCTTCTTCCAAGCTCAGGATCCCAGTTATGTTTTTCCAGGATTTTTCTCATAAACAGACACAGATCTTCTGTCTGTGGTCCACAATGCCAGTAATCAAAATTCATAAAACCTATGCCTTCCCGCGTAAAAATAATGTTATGCTGGTTACAATCCCCGTGACATACCTCCTGCCTGTGTTCTTTACAGAATCTTTCATAATCGAAGTCTTCCAGTTCTTTTACCATTCCCTCCCCTGCTTCCAGAAAAGCAGTGATGCTCTGCGCCAGCCGCTCTTCAAACGGGTTTTTCGCCTTCTTTTTCTGTACAAATTTTCTGGTTCTGCGAAGTTCCCGGTTGTGTCTGCGGCACTCTTCCAGAAGATCTGCCCCGGGCATATCTTCGTCCTGCTCTGCCTGCATTACCGTATGTAGTTTTGCCATCGCTTCCATACTGCTTAAAATATCTTCCCCGGATCTGGTGTTACATTCCGTTCCCTGAAACCATTCTTTCACTACATAGGGAATCCCGTCTTCTCCCGTAGTGACCACCTGTCCTTCCAGATTTTCCTCCACCTGATCCACCAGTAAGAACCCGTTCTCCTTGCAGCGTTTCTGTATTTTTCTCTGCTGCTCCAGCCTCCCGGGGGAGCCCCAATATTCGCGGATACTTTTCCATCCTTTCTCCGTCTGACAGATCAGCGCTCCCCTGCCCCGCAATACCGTCTCCGCGGTCAGACCATACTGTTCCAACACCCCCAAACCACGATCGTACAATCCTGTTCCCCCTTTACTTCTCGCCGTTCTGTCTATTCTATGTAAAGGCGGAAGGGATTATGTCCATCTGTGCTTTTCCTTCTCTCCGGTTTTCCTGACGGATGTTTTCTGTTTTGTTTTTCTCTTTTTCGTTTCGTATCTTTACTCTCCAAGATGCAGATACTTCTCCCTGGTCGCCATTCCACCCCGGATATGGCGTTCCTGCTTGTTGACATCCAGCACATTCCGGACCGCCCGCGCCATGGACGGGTTGATCTGTTGAAGGCGATCGGTACAGTCTTTATGTACCGTAGACTTACTGATCCCGAATTGCTTCGCCGTCTGCCGCACCGTAGCTTTTGTTTCTATGATATAGCCCGCAATTTCTACTGCACGCTCCTCAATATAATCCTTCACGATAAAATCCCCTACGTACATTATTTTTACAATGTATGCGGGGGATTGGGGTGGTATGTCTGCGGAACACCTCGATATAATAGATATAATACAGTCTCCGCTTTTTCTTTTTTAAATTTCCTTTGCCAAAACATCTTTTTACCGATATATTTATTACTAGTACATCGTTTTCGAAATAACTGCATCATTCACTTGTCTACGAATCCGATTGCACAGTTTAAAAAGCCTCAGCGTAGCCCGCTACGCCTACGATTTTTTAACTGCACACT
>ENA-OQES01000774-OQES01000774.1-human-gut-metagenome-genome-assembly--contig:-NODE-774-length-12826-cov-4.692968_pt1 | contig 12826 bp, 14 predicted proteins | sample MGYA00242798_ERZ504641 | MGnify/ENA primary metagenome ERZ504641 (study PRJEB26092, sample SAMD00036327) | human gut metagenome | host: Homo sapiens | study: EMG produced TPA metagenomics assembly of... | reverse complement strand
CATCATCGTCCCACAGCCATTCCTGTACCAGGTCGCCGGCGTGGAAACCGAATTCTTCAGCGTTATCAGATGCCGTTTGATTCACGTTCGTCAATATACCAACACTGCTCGAACATATACGTTACGACGCCGGAATCGCCCACTTTTCGAGATGAAACGGCGATTTCCGCCTGTATCACGCCTATCTCCTTCCGCCGCACGCTCATTGCTTGACGGTGCATTGCGGCAGTGAACCGCCTTTACCATCGCGGATGGCGACCAGCGCGTCGTACGCCTCATCCAACGTGCCCACCTTCACCACGTGGAGGCCCTGTGGCACGTGCCCGACCACGTCGGAGCAGTTGGATTCCGGGGCAAGGAACCACGTGGCCCCGTCGCGCTTCGCGCCGATCATCTTCAACCGGATGCCGCCGATCGCGCCAACCTTGCCTTTGGCGTTCATCGTGCCGGTACCCGCGATGGTCTTCCCGCCGGAAAGCTGCTCTCCGGTCACCTTGTCGATCAGACCGAGCGTGTACATCATGCCCGCGGACGGGCCGCCGATGTCGTCGACGTGCATGGACACCTTCATACCGGACACGTCATAACCGTGCGCCTTGAGGAACCGCTTCGCGGCCGTGGCCGCGGCGCTCTGCGATGAGGACATCTCCTTGTTGCTTTCCTTCGCATAGTCCTTGGCGCTTTGTCCGACGGGGAACACGGCCTCCTGCGGAATCACCGTGGCCTTCGGATTGGCCCATGCCAGCAACGCCTGCGCGTTGGTCACAGGATATCCGGGAACGCCTGAGGCGTTGACGGTGACGAGCAGTAGTTTGCCGGAGTCCTTATGCGTCTTCACGCCGGACACGTCGATGACCTGCTTGCCTTCGACTTTTCCGAGCACGTCCTGGGTCGGTCCCGGCTCCTGCACCACGTACGCGCTGGGCGCAATAAGCATCAGCACGCAGAGCACGGCCACGATCGGTCCGGCGAGATATCGCCAAGGGCGAACATCGAACCACCGTCCGACCTGACGCCAACGTCGTCTGATACGTGGCAGAAGGCCTTGAGACGACCCGTTACGTGTGCTTTTTGGCGTGAACTCGCTGTGTTTCCTGCATATCGGCCATGCCTCCCATACTATGGAAGGCAACGAACTTAACAATCGCGTGGAACAAAGGCAGGAAACGGTATGGATGAGAATGCGATCCGCCAGTGGCTTATCGATTGCTTCGGACCGATTCAGGGCGAGATGGCATGGAACCAGTTTTCCAACATGCCGGAAGCCGTACGCGACCAGCTGATGAGTCAGGATCCGAGCACGCTGCCCAAGCCCGAAGAGGTCAAGTCCATGATGCAGGCGTTCACCGCCGGCGGACTCAACACCATGGGAGATATGCAGCAGGCCGTGGAACAGGGGCCGATCAACATCAAACTGGCGAAATCGCTCGCGTTGCAGCAGGCGAATGGTGCCGGATCGGACAGCAGCGTGAACGCCGAAACCGGCGAAATCGCAAGACGTGCCATCAGCGAGGCGAACCTGTGGCTTGATACCGCTTGCGAGTTCAACCCGGCGCAAGGCGAGACGCAGCTGCTCACCCGCGCCGGCTGGGTGGAGGACACAATCGACGCGTGGGCGCAGTTCGGCCTCCCCGCGTGGCCGAATCGATGAACGACGCTCTGGCTTCGATTCTGTCGCAGCGTTTCGGCGACGGCGAAATACAGACCGAGATTTCCGGGGTTTTCGCAGGCCCCATCGAAATTCCGATTCCGGACGAGATGAAGAATCCGGCGAAGCTGATGCGATTCGTCGGCAACACGTCGTTCGCCATGCAGTTGGGGCGTGCCGCCGGCGACCTGTCCCATGAGGTGCGCGGCAGCTTCGATCAGGGCATCGCGCTGCTGAAGAATCCCGCCGGCGGACTGATCGTGCAGAACGTGACCGAATACGCGAAGTCGCTGGATATCGACGTGAACGAAGTGATGGGCTATCTTGCGCTGCAGGAGCTTGCGCATGCCAGGCTGTTCGCCTCCGTGCCGTGGCTAATGCCCCGCTTCGAGGCGCTGCTGGGCAAATACGCGCGTGGCATCACCATCGACATGGATGCCATGGAGGAGCAGATCCGTGAGGCGGAGTCCATCGATCCGGATTCCATGGCCAGCGCGGTGAACATCACCAAGGTGGCGTTCCCGGACACTCCGGAGCAGAAGCAGGCCATGAAGGCGTTGGAGAATCTGCTTGCCTTGGTGGAGGGCTGGGTGGATGCCGTCGTGTGGCGTGCGGGCATGGCGCATATTCCGCATATCGAACAGCTTCGTGAGATGTTGCGCCGCGAACGCGCCATCGGAGGCCCTGCGGAACGCACGTTCGAAAGCCTGATGGGCATGCAATTGCGCCCCAAGCGCATGCGTGAGGCGGCCGCGCTGTGGGAAAGCATCGGCGCGCAGGAAGGCCCCGAGGCGCGCGACGCGAAATGGTCGCATCCGGATCTGCTGCCGCAACTGCCGGACGAGCAGTCCGAGGATAGCTCCAACGAAGAGAACGGCGCCGCATCCGCCACTACCGGTACGGAACAGACCACGGCGCAACAGGATATTCCGGACAGCATCGATTGGGATGCCGAACTGTCCAAGCTGCTCGACGAGGAAGAGCACAAGGGCGATGACGCCGACAGCACGAACGACGCCGACGGCACAGATGACGCCGGCGATACGAACGCTTCCGGCGACCCGCAGTCACCGGAAGAAGCGTGATTTCCTGCGCCCGCGATCGGACCCATCGTCCTCGCGGGCGCGCGCATAGGACACGTCGAGCGTGTCTTCGGCACGCGTGACCGCCACGTACATCAATCGCCGTTCCTCTTCCAGAAGGTCGCCTTCGGGCGGTGAACCGTATGGAATCAGCCCTTCGGAGCACCCGATCAGGAACACGTGTTTGAATTCCAGGCCCTTGGAGGCATGGATGGTGGAGATGGTCACGCCTTTAACGTCGCCGCCTGCGCCAAGTGCTTCCAACATGGCCAAGCGGGTCTGAGCGTCATCCGCGAGCGCGGAGTTCTGCCATCCGCTGTCTCGTTTGACGCGGTAGCGCAGGTGTTGTTCGTCCAGTGCCCGGCAGAGGATTTTCTGCTGCGCGTTGACTCGGGTGAGGATGGCGCAGTCGCCCGGAGATGCTCCCTCGTCCACGAGTCTGCGGATGCGTGCAGCCACGCCCCGGGCTTCTTCGAGATCGCTGTTGTAGACGGTTTGCGCGACTCGGCGGCCTTGGTCTCGCTTGGAGTTGAGTTTGAGATAGTCGGCGCGTTGCGGTGAGGCTTCGAGCACGCGGTTGGCGTAGTTGACGATCTGCGGGGTGGAACGGTAGTCGTTGTTGAGTCTGACGTCGGCGGTGAGGGGTCCGAATTCGGAGGCGAAGTTGAGCAGGTTGTAGCTGCTGGCTCCGGCGAACGAGTAGATGGTCTGTGCCGGGTCGCCGACCACGCAGATGTTGCGGTTGTCACCGAGCCATCGGGTGAGCAGCCGATGCTGCAGGGGCGAGACGTCTTGGTATTCGTCGACGGTGAGCCATGTGATGCCGGAGCGGATGTTGGCCGCCACGTCTTCGTCGCTTTCGATGAGGTGGCAGGTGATGAGCAGGATGTCGTCGAAGTCGATTTCGTTGCGATTGGTTTTTTCGGTTTCGTATGCTCTGTAGATGTCCACGAATTGGCTTGGTTCCAGTCCTGCCGGCGGCTGGTGGTGGATGGCCGCGCAGACGCGTTCATAGTCTTCCGGCGCGATGAGCGAGATTTTGCACCAGTTGATTTCGGCTTGCAGGTTGCGCACGGTGTCGTCGTCCACCTGCTGGGTGGTGACTCGGCGTAGGGAATGTTCCACGATTTCGCGCGGATTGCGTGAGATGAACGGCATGGGCCCTTCGCATACGTCTGGCCAGATCCGACGGAGTTGGTGTAGTGCCGCGGAGTGGAAGGTGGCGGCTTTGACGTCGGATGCGACGTCGAGTTGGGATAGTCTGTTGCGCATTTCCGCGGCCGCTTTGACGGAGAAGGTCACGGCGAGCGTGGCGTGCGGATCCCATGCCTTGGTGGCGCATGCGTAGGCGATTCTTCGGGTGACGGTCCGCGTTTTGCCGGCACCTGCGCCGGCGATGATACGGACGGGTCCGCGCACGGCGGTCGCCGCCATGCGCTGCGCATCGTCCAGTCCGTCGAGAATCGCTTCCGCTGTTGCATCCATATGCTCCATTGTGGCAGATTGCGTGACGAGACGGACGTCATCGGCGCGATTAACCGTGAATTCGTGGCAAGTCGCGCCCTTATTAGCCTTCAGTGTGTATTAAGGTTGGAATTGTGACCGAACGAAGCAGATTTATGATGGCCGCCTTGGCGAGCGCGGCGATGCCGAACGCCACCATCGCTGGCACGCGTGACAGCGAGCAGGTCAACGCCACCGACAAGGGGTATGGCATTGATCATGCCGTGGTGCAGGACGCCGCGGGCAAGTTGTATGACACGTTCGCTTCGAACACGCCGAAGGGACGCAAGCGTCTCGTTGGTCGCGTGCGTGCCGCGCAGACGTTGATGGGCAACCGCGAGTTGGGCGGATTGGGGTTCGACGTCGATCGCGTTCTGGCGTTCTCCAACGGCGAACAGGAGAGGTCCGTCACAGGAGACGTTTCCGTGATGGTCGCCACGCATCATGATGGTCAGGCGCGTCCGCTGACGCTGCTGACGTTGGACGACTGTGCCAGCGTGGGCACCGCGTTGGGCGCGATACACCGTCTTCGTCCGGATTTTCTGCAGGAGGCCGGCTATCCGGTGTTCTCCACGGGGCAGATTCGCGCGCAGCTGACCGCATGGATCAAGCGTTTGCGTCAGGCTGGCCATGTGCCGCAGGAGATCACGACGAGCTGGTCCGACGTTCTTGAAACGGACGGCCTGTGGTCGTTCGCCACTTGTCCGGTGCATGGTGGCCTGTCCGACGGCGATGTGCTGTTCTCGGGCTCGTCGATCACCGCCATCACGAACTGGCAGGATATGCAGGTCAATGATCCGGCACGTGATTTGGCGTGGATTTTCTCCAAGCTTGACGAGAACCACCGTAATGCGTTGCTCAGCGCGTATGGACGTATGCTGGGCAATCGTCTGGATGATCTGATCATGCTGCGCGCCAACCTGTGGCTGCAGATGGAACAGGTGGGCGATTTCATCAGCGCGTTGAATCAGGCCGATAGCGTCAAGATCATGCAGTTCAAGGCGCAGGTGGAGCGTTTGGCTCACCAGTTGGGTATGCTCACCGCGAAGAACCATAGGCCGAGCGAGACGCGTCAGGACGAGCAGAAGGCCGGCAACCGTCCGCCGAGCACCATCACCGTGGGCACGCTGTTGGACGAATCGGAACGTCGCAGGCAGGCGGTGGCGCAGCAGAGCAACGATGCCGACGCGACCGGCGAACGTCATATCGACGCGACCGATATGGATGATGACAGGACCGGCGATTTCGATGTTACCGGCTCCCAGCCCGTCCGTAAGACGAAGCAGATCGTCGATGACGCCACGGAAGCGTTCGATGTGACTGCCGCCGAACATATCGTCTCCGCCGGCATGGTTTCCGGCAGTGCCGATTCGGACGATACGAGCGAACGTGAGGAATCCCCCGTCAGCACGTTCGTTCCGGAGCAGTCCGCGAGGGAGCGTCACGAGTCGTTGCCGTCCAGTTCGACCATTGTGATCAGCACGTTGCAGACCGCCGATGGCAGCGATGACACGAACGAGGAGGAAATTCCTCAAGCCCATAGCGAAGCGGCGACCATGCTCATTCCGCTGCTCGAACGCGATGAGGCCACTATGCAGAAGGCCAAAGCGGAGGTCGACCGGCTGCAGGCCGAGGACGCCACCGATGAGAAACCGCGCGTAGAATAAGCGCATACATTGCAAACGACTTTGCACACGAACACCCTTACAAGGAGCATCATGGATATCGAACTGGGCATTCAGAACGTGGCACGCACCGTCACCTTCAGCACCGAGCAGAGCGCCGACGAGGTGAACAACGTCATCGCCGAGGCCGTGGAGAATGGCAAGACCATCAACCTGACCGACGACAAGGGCCGTCGCATCGTGGTGCCGGCCGGTTCTCTCGGCTATGCCATCATCGGTTCCGAAACCAAGCACGCCGTCGGCTTCGGCAATCTCTGATCGTCACCTGCAAACGCGTTGGACACGTTCCAAATGAAAAAGACGTCGGACCATATCAGGTTCGGCGCCTTTTTTCATATTCGATTCATGTATCCGGTTCACGCTTGGAAATTCCATATCCGGATTTCATGCGGCATGTGAGCTGCCGACGCGACCGATCAAATCCACACCCCGATGCAGGATTTCGCGTACGGTGTCGTCGTCGGTAAGGTTCTCGCCCAGACCGTTCGGCTTGCCTTTGCCATGCCAGTCCGAGCCGCCGGTCACCAGCAGATCGTGCCGTGCGGCAATCGTCAGCAATCGTTCGCGCTGTTCCGGAGGATTGCCGCGATGCCATATTTCCAAGCCGTCCAAGCCGTCGGCGATCATCGCGTCAAGCTGCTCGTCGGACAGCAGCCGGCGGTTGCGTTGCGGATCGCCCGCATGCGCGGCGACCACCACACCGCCCGCCCCCTTTGACGGCGGCGATGACCTCGTGCGTCGACGGCGACGGCGTGGGAATGTAATACTTGGATTTGGCGCTCACCGCGTCGGCGAACGCGTCGGAACGCGTCTCGTATACGCCCGCCGCGACCAGCGCGTCGGCGATGTGCGGACGGCCGATTGTGGTGCGCTCCCCTTCCTTCACTTGGGCGAGCACATCGTCCCACGTAATCGGAAAATCCTGCGACAGCCGCTCAACCATGCGTTTCGTACGCCGCAATCGCGCCGCACGCGTGTTGGCGAACATGCTGGAAATATGCTCGTTGGACGGATCGTATTGGAAGGCGAGCATGTGCACGGACACATCTTCGTCGACGGCGGTGATTTCCGTGCCCAGCAGCAACGGCAAACCGATTTCCTCCGAGGCTTCCGTCGCCTCGCCCCAGCCGGCGGTGGTGTCATGGTCGGCAATCGCCACACCATGCAAGCCAAGCTTCCTTGCCTGCTCCACCAGCGTGCGCGGCGTCTCCGTACCGTCGGAAAAGACGGTATGGCAATGAATATCCCAACCTTGTGCGGGTGGTTCCGCGTAACTCACGTGACTCATATGACTATCGTAAGCTCGAATCCGCGGTTTTTCGCGTAGACTGAGACATGACAACGTTTGTATTTTGATTTTCCAAGGATTGACGATGAGCGATTTTGAAGGCCAGGCCGCTGTGGACGCAGCCGATGACGAAACGAGCGTCGGCACAGCCGTCGCCATGGACGACGACTACACGAAGCCGCGCGGGTGGCGTCACGGCGCAACGTGGACGTATCTGATCATGCTGCTCGCTTCGGCGGTGGCATTGCTCGTATCGTTCATTCTGTCGGCGGACACGCTGAAAATGGCACGCAATCCCGGGCAGAAGCTCAACTGCGATGTGAACGCCGTGCTGTCCTGTTCCACGGTGGCCGAATCCTGGCAGGCGGAGATCGTGAAGTTCGCCGGATTGAGCTTTCCGAACGCGTTCTTCGGCATTGCCGCCGAATCGGTGTTCGTGACGATCGCGGTGATCGGACTGGCCAAGGTGGCCGTGCCGCGTTGGTTCGCGCTGTGCACATGGCTTGGAGGCCTTGCCGCGTTGGCGTATTCGTATTGGCTGACCACGCAGTCGCTGTTCGTCATCAACGCGATGTGCCCGTGGTGCCTGGTGCTGATGTTCTCCACCACCGTGCAGTTCATGGCGTTGTCGCATGCCACGGTGGCCGTGCAGGACATGCCGTCCGGCCATGCTGGATTGCGCAAGTATTACCGGCTGAATTTCGATCTGATGGTCGATGTGGTGTGGATTGTGGCGTTGATCGTGGTCATTCTCGTCAAGGACGGCCCGATGCTGTTCGCCTGATACGGTTTGCATAGAGCCTTTTACGATGAAGGCCGACCCTGCGGGGCCGGCCTTTTGCCTATCCGCTTTTCGTTTGCTGCCGCAGCGGTTACAGCAGTTCGATTTTGCCTACGATGGTGGCGCTGCCGGTAAGCTTCACGTCTTCGTCGGTCACGTCGACGCGCAAGGTGCCGCCACGTACGGTGATGGTCCAATGGTCGATGCCGGTTTTGGCACGCAACGTGATGGCGGTGGCGCATAGGCCCGTGCCGCACGACAGGGTTTCGCCGCAACCGCGTTCGTTGACGCGCATGGTGGCCTCGCCCGCATCGTCGCCTTCGCTTTGCTCGTCGATGCGCACGAACTCCACGTTCTGGTCCGACGGAATCTCGGGCGCGACGACCGGCTTGGTGACCAGATCAAGGTCTTCGACGTTCGGCAGGCTGGCGAACGCGTCTTCAAGTACGGCCACGACGTGCGGATTGCCCATGTCCACGAACGTGCCACGTGCGGAACCGGACGTGCCCGGAATGGTCACTTCGTAACCGTCGACGTCGCCACGCTTCCATGCGCCCATCTCCACTTGGAACACGTCCTTGCCAAGGCCCGGCACATCGCCGAGCGAAGTCAGGATCTTCACGCCGGCGCGGGTGCCGAGATGGAATGGCTTGCCGCCCGGCTGGTCGGCGATGCCCTGCCGCTGCGCGAACAAGGTGATCGCACGTGTGCCGTTGCCGCACATCTCGGCCAGCGAGCCGTCCGCGTTGCGGTAGTCCATGAACCAGTCCGCATCGCCCGCCGCGCAATCGGCGATCTGCCTTTCGTTCACATCGGACACCGCCTGCGGATGCGCCAGACGGATCAGGCCGTCGCCGCCGATGCCGAAATGGCGGTCGCACAGGAATCGCACTTCATCGGCGGTCGGCTCGTGCGTACCGTCTTCGTCGAGATACACCACGAAATCGTTGCCGGTGGCGTGTGCTTTGTAAACAATGCTTGGAATGCTCATACCGATTCACTCTACACGCGGTAGGCTATTGAAGTGTTTGGCTCGATGCGCGCATGGCATTTCCGCGCACGGAACAGGCGGAGCAAGGGAGGACGTATGGCTTCAACGGCACCGATCGGCGTTTTCGATTCCGGCTTGGGAGGAATCTCCGTGGCGCGTGAGATCCGCCGCGATATGCCGAACGAGCGCGTGCTGTATTTTGGCGATTCCGCGAACGCGCCGTACGGCACGAAATCGCCCGAACAGGTGCGTGAGCTATCCGACGCCATTGTGAAACGCTTCGTGGAGCAGGGTGTGAAGGCGGTCGTCATCGCCTGTAATACCGCCACTTCTGCCGCAGCCAACGAACTGCGCGACACATACGACATTCCGATCATCGGCATGGAGCCGGCATTGAAGGTGGCTTGCGACCGTGGTCACGGCAAGCGTCAGCGCGTCATCGTGGCCGCCACTCCCCTGACGTTGCGTGAACGCAAGTTCGCCGTGCTGATGGACCGGTTCAAGGCCGATCATACGATTTTTCCGGAGCCCTGCCCCGGTCTGGTGGAGATCGTGGAGCATGGGCAGCTTGACGACCATGATGTGGTGATGCGCACGCTGCACCAGTATTTCGACCAATACGATCTGTCCACGATCGACTCCGTTGTGCTCGGCTGCACGCATTTCGTGTTCTACCGCGATTATTTCCGCGAACTGCTGCCTGATACGGCGGCGATCATCGACGGCAATGAAGGCACCGTGCGTCACCTTGGCGTGGTGCTCGAATCGTTGGGCAAGCTCGCTCCGGAAGACGCGGAAGGCGGCATCGATCTGGCCAATTCCGACACTTCCGCACGAATCGCGCAGTTGGCGCAGTCGCTGCTTGATCGCTGAGCGCGAATGTCCCGACAGACCGCGTAAAGTCGAATGAAACCCGGCAAAAGGGACGGACTTGCGAAAGGACGGGCGCATATGGCCAACAGGACAGCGATGATCGACGTCGGCGGCGGTTTCCGCGCGATTTACGGCGCGGGCGTGATGGACCGCATGCTGGAGGACGGCATACATGTCGACCATTGCTATGGTGTTTCCGCCGGCAGCGCCAATATGGTTTCCTACATTTCCGGACAGCACGGGCGAAACCACACGTTCTACACGCAGTACGCGTTCCGCAAGGAATACGCGAGCTTCGACAGCTATGTGAAGAACCACAATTACGCGAACCTCGATTATGTGTACAGCACGCTGAGCAACCACGATGGCGAGAATCCGGTGGATTACGAGGCGTTTGCGGCGAATCCGACCGAATTCACCGTGGTGGCCTGCAATGCGGACGATGGTTCCACGAAGTATTTCGACAAGTCGGACGTCGGCTACGACAATTACGACATCATGAAGGCGTCATCGGCGGTGCCGGTGGCGTGCGAACCGTATGTGATCGACGGCGTCCCGTATTACGACGGGGGCATCGCTGATCCGATTCCGGTGCAGAAGGCCATCGATGACGGCTATGACCGCATCGTGGTGATTCTCACCCGTCCGAAAGACACCGTACGCGAACAGAAGAAGGACATCGGCCCGGCCACGATCCTGAAGCGCACGCACCCGGAGGCCGCGGAAAAGCTGATGAACCGCTATCAGACGTACAACGACGAGGTGGCGTTGGCCAAGGAATACGAGAAGGATGGCCGTGTGCTCATCCTCGCGCCGGAAAGCATGTACGGCTTGAACACGCTGAGCAAGTCGTTCGAAGGTCTGGAACGCATGTACCGCGCCGGCTATGCGGCGGCGGCCGCGATTCCAGCGTTCCTGGGAAGCTGAAATCCGTTCTTCCGCAGCGCTGTCATGCGTTTCCAACGGCCCTAACGGCAACCGTATGACAGTGATCGCATGACAGCAATCGCACATACGACGATTACATGGCAGCCGTCATATGTGCGTTACGGCATCGCAACACGCGTAACCGGGGCGGCGGCTATGCTGGAACGCATGGAAAAGCAGAATCGTATTTTTTCCGGCTTTGATGCCGATGCCATCGATCGCACCACCGCCGCAGATCTGGCCGAAGTCGGTTCCGACAAGTGGACCCGCTACCCCGGCTGTATCGGCGCGTTCATCGCGGAAATGGACTACGGCCTGGCGCCGTGCATCCAGCAGGCCATCGACAGCGCCTGCGACCATTGCAAACTCGGTTACATTCCCGAACCGTGGAAGCGCCGCGTGGCCGAGGCGTGCGCCGGCTGGCAGAAAAGCCACTACGGCTGGGACGTGGATCCGGACATCATCCGCGTGGTGCCGGACGTGTTGGAAGCGTACGAGATCTTCCTGCGCGAGCTGGTCGGCGCCGGCAATGCCGTGGTCGTGCCGACGCCCGCGTACATGCCGTTCCTGAGCGTGCCGAAGCTGTACGACGTCGACGTGATCGAAATCGAAATGCTTCAGGGAACCGACGAAACGACCGGCGAACGCGAATGGCTGTTCGATTTCGACGCCATCGAACGCGCGTTCGCGGCTGGCTGCCATGCGTTCGTGCTGTGCAATCCGCACAATCCGATCGGCAAGGTGCTTACGTTGGCCGAGGAGCAGCGGCTGTGCGAGCTGGCGGAACGGTACGACGTGCGTATTTTCAATGATGAGATTCACGCGCCGTTCGTGTTCGAGGGGCGTCATATTCCGTATCCGACCATCAGCGAGGCGGCCGCTCAGCAGTCTATGACCGCTACCAGCGCGTCGAAGTCGTTCAATATTCCGGGTACGAAGTGCGCGCAGGTGCTGCTGACGAATCCGGCGGACCGTGAGATGTGGGCGGAACGTGCGGAGTGGAGCGAGCATCAGACCGCCACGATCGGTGCGATCGCCACCACCACCGCCTACAACGAGGGCGATCCGTGGTTCCAGGACGCGCTTTCCTACGTGCGACGCAATCTTGGGTTGTTCGATGAGCAGATGCGCACGCGGTTCTCGGGCGTTGGCTATATTCGCCCGCGCGGCACGTATATCGCATGGCTGGATTTCGGCCCGCTTGGCATTGACGATCCGGCCGCGTATTTCCTTAAGAAGGCGAAGGTGGCGCTGACCGACGGCCGTTCGTGCGGCCGTGCGGGAGCCGGCTGCGCGCGCGTGAACATGGCGATGCCGTATCCGCTGCTGGTGGATTGCCTCAACCGCATGCATGACGCGTTGCAGGCGGACGGTTTGCTTTAAAGTTTTCCGTCTTTCGTGTGTGACCGACGCTATGGGCGGCCACACACGCCATATTGCGGGAAAATCCGCCGAATCATTGCGATTGCAACGGTTGCGCTATGGGCGAATAGCAGCATGTTACGATGGCCGCACACCACCGTCGGTGGACGCGCGACGCGAATCCAGCGTATGCGTTTCATTGAGAAGAAGGCTTTACGAATATGCGATTCCCCTACAGCGGCAACGGCACATGGACGCCCGACTACCACTGCGGTTTCATTGATGCCGTCAAACGTTTTTTTCATCGGCTACATGGAGTTTCGGGGGCGTTCCAGCAGACGCGAGTTCTGGCTCGCCATGCTGTTCTTCATTCCGGTCAGCGTGCTGATATTCCTTATTCCGACTGCCGGAACGGTGTCCGGAATACTGTGGATGCTGGCCACCATGGTGCCGATCATGGCCATCTCCTTCAGAAGGCTGCATGATGCCAACCGCACCGGCTGGTGGTTTCTGCTTGGGCATGTCGGCACCATTCTGGCCCTTGCGATGCTGGTCATCATTGCGTTCGGCCTGGTCATCATCGAAATCGGCATGATCTGGTCATCCCCACGAGCCACCGAAACTCGACTTTCACAACCCGAACAGCTTCCCCGGGAATGCTGCTCACGCTGTTTCTACGTCAGCCT
>ENA-OQES01000773-OQES01000773.1-human-gut-metagenome-genome-assembly--contig:-NODE-773-length-12831-cov-2.436477_pt1 | contig 12831 bp, 10 predicted proteins | sample MGYA00242798_ERZ504641 | MGnify/ENA primary metagenome ERZ504641 (study PRJEB26092, sample SAMD00036327) | human gut metagenome | host: Homo sapiens | study: EMG produced TPA metagenomics assembly of... | reverse complement strand
ATGTTATGTCGGACAAGCTGGAAGCGGATAAAGAGGTGACTTTATTGTTGCGTGTGATGGATTTTAATGGAAAAGTTCTGACTAAAAAGAGTATCAAGGGTGAGGTTCCGGCCAATGCTTCCACCTTATATTATAAGGAACCTTATGCGGGTATAACAACAAGTCCTCAAATACTTTTCTTCTAATGACATTAAAAAATAAGAAAGGTGAGGTTTTATCCGAAGAAATTTATTACTTTAACCACGCAAAAGATCAGGAGCTTCCGAAGACTGAGATCCGCTATAAAGTGAAGCCGATGGATGGAAAATATGAAGTGACTCTGTCTGCCAGACAGCTGGCCAGGGATGTGTTCATAGAGATTCCTGTTCAAGGTGCGAGATTTACTGACAACTTCTTTGACTTGTTGCCGGGACAGACAAAGAAAGTGATTATTACTTCAGATAAACTGAAGAAGAATGAAAAGGTTGATATAACTATTAAGCAATTAAGTGATACTAACTAATCAATTAATATCTATTATGAAAACTTTAATGGGCCTTGCAGGGCTGACAATGGCAGGTTTTATGCTTTTATCCTGTAACACAGAAGTGAAAGAAGCAAATTATCAGATAATTCCGTTACCGCAGGAAATTTCGGTAATGGATCAGGCTGCTCCGTTTATTTTGTCAAATGGAACTAAGATAATGTATCCGGAAGGCAATGCAAAAATGCAAAAGAACGCTGAATTTTTGGCAAGTTATATCAAAGATCTTACCGGAAAGTCATTGGCTGTACAAGCCGGTACAGACGGCAAAGGAATAATCCTGCAATTAGGTGGAAATGCTGAAAATCCTGAAGGATACCAGTTAAAGGTAACCAGCGACCAAGTGGTTATTTCAGGACCTACGGAAGCCGGAGTATTTTATGGCATCCAGACGTTGCGTAAATCTATTCCGGTAGCACAAGGAGTGGATATCGCTTTACCGGCGGTTGAAATCAATGACTATCCTCGTTTCTCTTATCGTGGTGCAATGTTGGATGTGTCACGTCATTTTTTGCCCGGTAGATTCAGTAAAGCGTTTTATTGATATGCTGGCTTTGCACAACATCAACCGTTTCCACTGGCATTTGTCTGAAGACCAGGGATGGAGAATCGAAATCAAGAGTCGTCCTGAACTGACTGAAATAGGTTCTAAAGAGCGGAAACGGTTATCGGACATAACTCGGGAAAATATGATGGCAAGCCTTATGGTGGATTCTTCACACAGGAAGAAGCAAAAGAAATTGTAGCTTATGCTGCCGAACGTCATATTACGGTTATACCGGAAATTGATATGCCGGGACACATGCAGGCTGCTTTGGCTGCATATCCTAACTTGGGCTGTACTGGTGGTCCGTACGAAGTATGGAAAATCTGGGGGTATCAGAAGATGTGCTTTGCGCAGGAAATGATGAAACCTTGAAATTCATTGAAGATGTATTAGGGGAAATTATTCAGAATTTTCCCGTCAGAATATATTCATGTAGGTGGTGACGAATGTCCTAAGGTACGTTGGGCAAAATGTCCAAAGTGCCAGGCTCGTATCAAGGCTTTAGGTCTTAAGTCTGACAAGAATCATACTGCCGAGGAAAGATTGCAGAGTTTCATTATCAATCATGCAGAGAAGTTCCTGAACGGACACGGACGTCAGATTATCGGTTGGGATGAAATTCTGGAAGGCGGATTGGCTCCCAATGCCACTGTAATGTCATGGCGTGGTGTTGCCGGAGGTATTGAAGCCGCAAAACAGAAACATGATGTAATTATGACTCCTAATACTTATTTGTATTTCGACTATTACCAAACCAAGGATATTGCTAATGAACCTGAGGCTATTGGTGGATATGTACCCGTTGAAACAGTATATAACTATGAGCCGATGCCGGCTGATCTGACTCCGGAAGAGCAGAAATACATCATTGGCGTACAGGCCAACTTATGGACTGAATACATTCCTACCTACAGTCAGGTAGAATATATGGAATTACCCCGTATGGCTGCTTTGTCTGAAATTCAGTGGACCATGCCGGAAAAGAAAAACTATGAAGGTTTCTTGAAGCGTTTGCCTCAGTTGGTAGATATTTATGATGTTTATAAATATAATTATGCCAAGCATGTCTTTGATGTAAATGCTGTATTTACTCCTAATCCGAAAGATGGTACGCTGGATGTTACTTTGTCTACTATTGATAATAGTCCTATCTATTACACTTTGGATGGAACGGAACCTTCCGCTGCTTCCCAGTTGTATACGGAAACATTGAAATTGAAACAGAATTGTACTTTTAAAGCGATTACTGTACGTCCTGCAGGAAATAGCCGTGTGGTTACAGAGGAAATTTGCTTTTAAATCAAGGCTAGTATGAAACCTGTCACTATGTTGCAACCGGTAAACAAGCAATATGAATTCAAAGGCGCTCCCACTTTGGTGGACGGATTGAAAGGTAATGGTAACTATAAGACGGGCCGTTGGATTGCTTTCTATAAAAATGATATGGAAGCAGTTATTGATATGCAGCAACCGACAGAAATCAGCAGCGCTTCTATTTCTACTTGTGTGGAAAAAGGTGACTGGGTGTTTGATGCCCGTGCTTTTTCTGTAGCTGTATCCGAAGACGGAAAGAACTTTAAGGAAATTGCTTCAGAAAAATATCCGGCAATGAAGCAGGATGACAAGAATGGAGTGTTCAACCATACGTTGACTTTCGATCCGGTGACTGCCCGTTATGTGAAAGTGACCGCTTTAGCGGAACATAGCATTCCTGCTTGGCACGGTGGCAAAGGAAATCCGGCTTTCTTGTTTGTTGATGAAATTTCATTAAATTGATAGTTATATTCAAATAATGACTGTGTGCCAAAAGTGTGATAGAGTACCGTTGGGCGTGAGGTGGAATGCCTCCGTCCATATGCGTAAGGAATGTTGTGTTTGCGTTGGTGCAATCCGTTTCTGGGGCAAGCGGGATGGCTGATTTGCTTTTGGGCACACTTTTTTGATTATTTGCTTCACCATGAAAACATGATCAGAAAAATTATATATGGCGTTTATGCGATACTGGGCATGATGACAATGGCTGCTTGTAGCGGTCAATCGGATGCTTCTGAAATATCTCTTGAGAAAATGCATGGGTTCCCTACAGAGAATACCGGTTTTCTTAAGGGAGTTTCTGCATTATATGCGGGAGTGATTGAAGGAAATTTGCTGATAGCCGGAGGTTGTAATTTCCCTGATATACCGGTAGCCGATGGAGGAAAAAAATGCTTATTATCGGGATATATATATCGCCCCTTTGTCAAATGATACGGCTTTTGAGTGGAAGAAAATAGGCCAACTGCCTCAGGCAGCAGCTTATGGAGTCACTATTTCTACTGAAAAAGGGTTAATTTGTGTTGGAGGGACTACGGCAACACACAGCTTGTCTGATGTTTTTCTTTTATCTTTGCAAAAAGACGCCTTGAAAAGAGAAACTTTGCCCTCTTTGCCTGTAACTATGGATAATATGGCAGGTGCATTAGTAGGACATTCACTATATATTGTCGGTGGAAATGTAAATGGCATTCCATCCTCGGCCATGTACATGCTTGATCTGTCGGATTTGTCTGGAGGATGGAAAAGAGAAACAGATATTCCGGGTGAACCCAGAGTACAACCTGTTTGCGTGGCACAAGATGGAAAACTTTATGTGTGGGGGGGTATTTGCCCCAGGCTGTTGAAGGGCATCAGGCTTCTTTGTCGGTAGATGGATATATGTATTCTCCGGAAACGAAAGAATGGTCATCGGTTGCCACCCCGTATGATGCGGAAGGTAATGAGATCTCTTTAGGTGGTGGAATGGGAACCTCTTTTTGGCGAGGGTATGATATTGTGTGCCGGAGGAGTTGATAAGGATATATTCTTAAAATGCTCTGCAAGGTATTTTATGCGGGAAAAAAGAATATTTTGGTCACATCCTGTAGAGTGGTATCGGTTTTAATAGAAACCTGCTGCTCTATCATCCGCAGACGGATAAATGGACTACATTAGGCGAATATGAGCAAGGTGCGCGTGCCGGAGCTGTAATAGTTTCGCAGGACGGATTTCATTACATTATTAATGGAGAATTGAAACCGGGCATTCGTACTAATGAAATTAATAGAATTAAAGAAAAGAGAAGATGAGAAGATTGATTATATTGGCGGAAGTTGCATTGGGCTTGCTGTTTGCAAGTTGCACGAAAGAAGAGCAACGCACACTTTCTGTTATTCCCGCACCATTAAAGGTGGAATTACAGCAGGAAGTGTTTTCATTGAATTCGGAAACAGGGTTATATATAGATGCGTCTGAGGGGGACAAGAAGATTTTGGAAGATTATCTGGTGGCTTCTTCCATGAATTTGAAACCGGTAATAGCAGAAGAGGGACATAATGTTGTCTTGAAACAAGTGGCGGAACTGCCGGAGGTAAACTCTTCCGAGGGATATGTTCTGACGGTAACTCCTGATCAGGTACTTATTCGTGCAACTTCCGGGGCAGGATTGTTCTATGGAGTTCAGACTATGCTGCAAATGGTTGATGAAAAAGGATTGCCGGCAGGAGTCATTACGGATGAACCCCGTTTTGCTTATCGTGGCTTTATGATGGATGTTTCCCGTCATTTCTTCGATAAGGAATTTATAAAAAAGCAGATGGATGCTTTGGCATATTATAAATTGAACCGTCTGCATCTGCATCTTACTGACGCTGCGGGCTGGCGTCTTGAAATAAAAAAACTATCCCGTCTGACAGAATTTGCGGCATGGCGTGAGTTTCCTACCTGGAAAGAATGGTGGAATAACGGACGACGGTATGAAGAAGAAGGCAGTAAAGATGCTCACGGAGGTTATTATACTCAAGATGATATCCGCGAACTGGTGGCATACGCTCAGGAACGTTTTATTACTGTTATTCCTGAGATAGAGATGCCTGCGCATTCGGAAGAAGTACTGACTGCTTATCCTGAGTTGTCTTGTAACACACGAACCTTACAAACAAAGCCGATTTCTGTGTCGGTAATGAAAAGACATTTTGAGTTTCTGGAAAATGTGCTGACAGAGGTAATGGAACTTTTCCCGTCCGAATATATTCATATAGGAGGGGATGAGGCAGGTAAAGCCTCATGGCCCACTTGCAAACTGTGCCAGGCACGTATGAAAAAAGAAGGCTTGAAAGATGTGAACGAGTTACAGAGTTATCTGATTCATCGTATTGAGGTCTTTTTGAATGCCCACGGACGTAAATTATTGGGTTGGGATGAAATATTGGAAGGTGGTTTGGCACCTAATGCCACTGTCATGTCATGGCGTGGCACGGAAGGGGGAATGAAAGCGGTTGATTCCGGCCACATGGCTATTATGAGTCCGGGTGAGTTCTGCTATTTTGATTCTTATCAGGATGCTCCTGATTCCCAGCCGGAAGCAATAGGAGGCTATCTGCCTTTGTCCAAAGTTTATTCATTTAATCCTGTACCCGATACTTTGAGTGCGGATAAAGTCCAGTTGGTGTATGGAGTACAAGCTAATTTATTCACAGAATATATTCCGACTCCGGAACATGCGGAAATGATGATTTATCCTCGTATTCTTGCCTTGGCGGAAGTTGCTTGGAGTGCCCCTTCTGTGAAGAACTATGATGATTTTCATGTTCGTGCATTGAAAGAGGTAGAGGCATTGAAAGCTGAAGGATACCATCCTTTTGATTTGAAAAATGAGATAGGAAATCGTCCGGGAGCGGATCAGCCCGTACAACATTTGGCAGTAGGTAAGAAAGTGGCTTACGGACCGGATGCCGCTTATTATCCCGGCTATTCGGCCGGTGGTGACAGTGCCTTGGTAGATGGTGTGATCGGAGGCTGGACTTATGGTGACAGGCGTTGGCAAGGTTTTATAGACAAGAAAAGAATGGATGTGACCATTGATATGGAAAAAGAAACAGAAATTCATTCTGTTGGAGCAGACTTTATGCAGGTGTGTGGACCTGAAGTCTTTATGCCTTCAGAAGTGATCATTTCCGTTTCCAATGATGGTAAGGAGTTTACGGAACTGAAGCGCATGGAGCACAAAGTAGTGAAGGATGACAAAGTGACTTTCATCAACTTTGGTTGGGAAGGAAATGCCAAAGCACGTTACATACGTTATCAGGCATCTTCGGGCGAATTCGGAGGTTTCTTGTTTACAGATGAAATTGTAGTGAAATAATAGAACTTATATAAACAACAAATAGCATGAAGAAACAAATTTTGTTATCGGCTGTTCTGGCTTGTATCTCAGGTTTTTTCTGCGGCAGCACAGAAAGAGCCGGTAGATTATGTAAACCCTTTTGTGGGTACTACTAATTACGGTACGACAAACCCCGGAGCATTAACCCCTCATGGAATGATGTCGGTGACTCCTTTCAATGTGATGGGGGTTCCCGAAGGGGATAAGGATAAAGACAAGCAATGGTGGTCCACTCCATACGAATTCAATAATAAATATCTTACCGGCTTTGCGCACGTTAATCTTAGCGGGGTAGGCTGTCCGGAATTGGGATCATTGTTATTAATGCCTACCACCGGCAAACTGGATGTGGATTATCATAATTATGGAAGCTTCTATCAAGGTGAAACTGCAAATCCGGGTTATTATACCAATATACTGGATAAATACAATGTGAAATGTGAACTGACTGCCACTCCACGTACCAGTATGGCACGCTTTACTTTTCCTGCCGGACAAAGCAATATCTTGTTGAATCTGGGAGAGGGATTGACCAATGAGAGTGGTGCTACCGTTCGTTTTGTAAACGACCGTGAGATTGAAGGTACCAAATTGTTGGGAACTTTCTGTTATAATCCTCAGGCGGTATTTCCTATCTATTTTGTAATGCGTATCAACAAAGTACCGGCAAAACGCGGTTATTGGAAAATGATGCGTCCGATGGGTGTGGAGGCGCAATGGGATGATACGGCCGGTAAATACAAACTCTATACTGCTTATACAAAAGAAATAAGCGGAGATGATATAGGAGTGTGGTTTACTTACGATACCACGGCGGAAGAAGTGATTGAAGTCAGTATGGGCGTGTCTTTTGTCAGCATAGAGAATGCCCGTTTGAATCTGGAAAAAGAACAGCCTTTCGGTACAACATTCGACAAACTGCGTGCGGAAGCCCGTAAGAAATGGAACGATGATCTTTCCCGTATCAAAGTGGAAGGTGGAACGGAAGAGCAAAAAGGAGTATTCTATACCGCTATGTATCACACGATGGTTCATCCGAATATTTTGCAGGATGTAAGCGGACAATATCCACAAATGGAGGGAGATAAGATTTTGACCACCAACCGTAACCGTTACACGGTATTCTCATTGTGGGATACTTATCGTAACTATCACCAGTTGATGACTTTGGTATATCCGGAGCGTCAGATGGATATGATTCACACCATGATGGGCATGTACAAGGAACACGGATGGTTCCCGAAATGGGAATTGTATGGTCGTGAAACATTGACGATGGAAGGTGACCCTTCTATTCCTGTTCTGGTAGACAGTTGGATGAAGGGATTGCAAGACTTTGACATTGACGAAGCTTATAAGGGAATGTATAAGTCGGCCACTACTCCGGGCAAGGATAATCTGATGCGTCCGGATAATGACGATTATATGTCCAAAGGGTATGTGCCGATGGAAAGTCAGTATGATAATTCGGTTTCTCATGCTTTGGAATACTATGTTGCCGACTATGCACTTTCTACCTTGGCGGAGGCTTTAGGTAAGAAGAAGATGCGAAATTGTTCCGCAAACGTTCTATGGGCTATAAAAATTATTATAGCAAGGATTTCGGAACCTTGCGTCCGATAACTAAAGAAGGCAAATTCTATGAACCGTTTGATCCGAAAGAAGGAGCTCAAATTTTGCACCTAGTCCCGGTTTCCATGAAGGTAATGCATGGAATTACACTTTCTTTGTGCCTCATGATATCAATGGCTTGGTAAAGTTGATGGGGGCGACAAGAAATTTGTTGATAAATTGCAAAGCGTGTTTGATGAAGGGAATTATGATCCTGCCAATGAACCCGATATAGCCTATCCTTACCTGTTCAGTCGTTTCAAAGGTGAAGAATGGCGTACACAGAAATTGGTGAAGGAATTGCTGGCTAAGTATTTCACAACTAAGCCGGATGGAATTCCCGGCAATGATGATACGGGTACGATGTCTGCATGGGCTATATTCAGTATGATGGGATTCTATCCGGATTGTCCGGGTGTGCCCGAATATACATTGACCACTCCTACTTTTGATAAAGTGACCGTTCAGCTTGATCCTAAATATTGGGGCAAGAAAGAATTGGTTATCAAGAAAGAAGGACAAGGGGATTATATAAAGGAAATCAGACTGGGCAATAAGAAAATTAATAAATATTTGATTTCGCATGATGATTTGATCAAGGCAGGTGAAATTACTTTTATAGTAACAGGAAAATCCTAATAAGAAATAACTATGAATACGAAACGAGTTTTTGTGTGCTGCGTTAGGAGCTGTTTGTTATTTTGCATTTTTTGCAAGCGCAGGTACGTACAGAGCAGACTTTCGAAAAAGGGTGGAAATTTACGCGTGAAGATAATGCGGAATTTGCCAATCCCGGTTATAATGACAGTAAATGGCAGAACGTCACCGTTCCTCATGATTGGGCGATTTATGGTCCGTTCAGTATCAATAACGACAAGCAGGAAATGGCTATTACTCAAGATGGACAGACCGAGGCGATGGAACATGCCGGACGTACCGGAGGTCTTCCGTTTGTAGGAACCGGATGGTATCGCCTGAACTTTGATGCTCCTGGTTTTGAGAAAGGCAAGAAAGCGACTTTGATATTTGATGGAGCAATGAGCCATGCCCGTGTTTATGTGAACGGGCAGGAGGCCGGTTATTGGCCCTACGGTTATAATTCTTTTTATGTGGATGCGACCCCTTATCTGAAACCGGGTGAGAGGAACGAACTGGCAGTCCGTTTGGAAAACGAGCCTGAATCATCACGTTGGTATCCGGGGGCCGGATTGTACCGCAATGTTCATCTGGTAATCAATGAAGATACGCATATTCCTGCTTGGGGGACGTATGTTACCACTCCTGTGGTGACAGACAAATATGCAAAAGTGTCTTTGAAAACTTCTTTGGTTAGCCCTGAAGGAGCTAATAAGGATAATTACCGTATTGTGACGCAGATCAAGGATAAAACGGCAAGTGGTTGCTACCGGAGAAAACAAGTTGAGTGTTTTTTGATAATGCTTTGTTTGAACAGGAGTTTGCAGTGGCTAATCCTGAGTTGTGGAGTCCTAATACTCCGGTTCTTTATACAGCTGAATCCAAAGTATATGAAGGGAATACCTTGAAAGACGAATATACCACCCGCTTTGGTATCCGTACTTTGGAGATTGTCCCCGGCAAGGGCCTTTTTCCTGAATGGAAAGCTGACCAAATTCAAAGGGGTATGTAACCATCATGACTTGGGTCCGTTAGGCGGTGCTGTAAATGATGCCGCTATACGTCGTCAGATTCGTATTCTGAAAGATATGGGTTGTAATGCCATCCGTACTTCTCATAATATGCCGGCACCCGAATTGGTGGAGGCTTGTGATGAAATGGGTATGATGCTGATGGTGGAGTCTTTCGACGAGTGGAAATCGGCAAAGATGGCCAACGGTTATCATAAAAGTATTTGATGAATGGGTGGAGAAGGATCTGACTAATCTGATCCGTCATTACCGTAACAATCCGAGTATTGTTATGTGGTGCATCGGTAACGAAGTACCCGACCAGTGGAATGGCAATAACGGACCAAAGCTTTCGCGTATGTTACAGGATATCTGTCATCGTGAAGATCCTACCCGTCCTGTAACACAAGGTATGGATGCGCCTGATGCTGTAGTAAATAATAATATGGCTGCTGTGATGGATGTGGCCGGTTTCAATTACCGCCCTCATAAATATCCAGAAAACTATAAGAAATTGCCTCAGCAGATTATTCTAGGTAGTGAAACCGCTTCTACAGTAAGTTCGCGTGGCGTCTATAAATTCCCTGTTGTCCGTCAGGCTATGAAGAAATATGACGATCATCAGTCTTCTTCTTACGATGTGGAACATTGTGGTTGGTCCAATTTGCCGGAGGATGACTGGATTTGGCATGAGGATAACGCATGGGGTATCGGAGAATTTGTATGGACGGGCTTCGATTATTTGGGCGAACCGACTCCTTATTATACTGATTGGCCCAGCCATTCTTCTTTGTTCGGTATCATCGACCTGGCCGGATTGCCCAAAGACCGTTACTATCTGTACCGTAGTCATTGGAACAAAGATGAAGAAACGCTGCATATCCTTCCTCATTGGACATGGCCGGGACGTGAAGGAGAAGTGACTCCTATCTTTGTTTATACAAATTATCCGTCGGCAGAAGTGTTTATCAATGGCAAGAGTCAGGGTAAGCGTACCAAAGATTTGACTGTAACGGCTGAAAATAGTGCGGATTCTGCTTCCATAGCAGATTTCAAACGCCAGAAACGCTACCGTTTGATGTGGATGGATACAAAGTATGAGCCGGGAACCGTAAAAGTGGTTGCCTATAATGAGAAGGGGGAAGCTGTGGCCGAAAAGGAAATCCATACGGCAGGCAAGCCCGACCATATAGAACTGGTTGCAGATCGCAATGAAATAAAGGCTGATGGCAAGGATTTGTCATTTGTCACAGTAAGAGTGGTGGACAAAGAGGGTAATCTTTGTCCCGATGCGCAGCATCTCATCAAGTATTCTGTAAAAGGTGCGGGAACCTATCGTGCCGGTGCAAACGGAGATCCCACTTCATTGGAACTTTTCCATGTTCCGCAGATGAAAGTGTTTAACGGAATGATGACTGCTGTTGTGCAAAGTACTGATAAACCGGGAGAAATCATATTGACCGCAACAGGTAAAGGACTTAAATCAGGTAGGCTAGTTTTAATGAGTAAGTAAAAAGATTTGTTTCAATTTCCACTATCTGTGCCCCGCTTGATTTTATTAAGCGGGGCTTATTTATTAAAAAAGTTGGAAATAATTGGGGAAATCTGTTTTAGAAAGTGAAAAAGTTGCTATTTTTGTTGGCAAATTTAATATGCCAATTAAAAATTCTAACTTATCATAGTATCATGTTGACCCAAATCATTAACGCAAAGATTCTTACCCCCACAGGGCTGGTTGAAGGACGGATCTGTCCTTATGCGCGACAATAAGATTTTAGAAGTTACCAATTGTGATTTAGCTGTTATCGGAGCCGAGCTGATTGACGCTAAAGGTATGTATGTTGTTCCCGGTGGTGTGGAAATCCATTGTCATGGTGGTGGTGGCGGTGATTTATGGAAGGTACGGAAGAGGCTTTCCGTACAGCCATTAATGCTCACATGAAACATGGTACTACCAGTACTTTTTCCAACGTTGTCTTCTTCTACCGTACCGATGATTGAGGCAGCTGCCGAAACTTGTACCAGGTTGATGGCGGAACCGGACAGTCCGGTACTTGGTCTTCATCTTGAAGGGCATTACCTTAATATGAAGATGGCAGGCGGTCAGATGCCTGAAAACATAAAAGACCCGGATCCGAAGGAATATATTCCTATTGTAGAAAAGTGGGGCTGTATCAAGCGTTGGGATGCTGCACCCGAATTGCCGGGTGCCATGCAGTTTGGTAAGTATATCACAGGAAAAGGCATCTTGGCTTCTGTGGCACATACACAGGCCGAATATGAAGATATCCGTGCAGCCTGGGAGTCCGGTTATTCTCATGCTACACATTTCTATAATGCGATGCCGGGCTTCCATAAGCGTCGTGAGTATAAATATGAAGGTACAGTAGAAAGTATCTATCTGATAGACGATATGACAGTGGAAGTGGTAGCCGATGGTATTCATGTTCCTCCTACTATCTTGCGCCTGATATATAAGATTAAGGGAGTGGAACGTGCTTGTGTTATTACCGATGCTTTGGCATGTGCCGCCAGTGAAAGCAATGTAGCTTTTGACCCTCGTGTCATTATCGAGGATGGTGTGTGCAAATTGGCCGACCGTTCTGCTTTGGCAGGCAGTGTGGCTACCATGGACCGTTTGATCCGTACCTTGGTGCAAAAGGCAGAAATCCCATTGGAAGATGCTGTCCGTATGGCTTCGGAAACTCCGTCCAAGATTATGGGAGTATATGACCGCAAAGGCTCACTTCAGAAAGGCAAAGATGCCGATATCTTGATTCTTGACCAGGACTTGAATATCCGTGCCGTATGGGCAATGGGCAAGCTGGTCGAAGGAACTTGTACTTTGTAAGAACCGGCTGAATAAGAACGGAAACAGGACTTTATAAAATCTCCTTTCACACCAAACGGATTATAATTCTATTGATTTACAATTTGTTATGGTGAAAGGAGATTTTCTTTAATTATAAAAACAATGCATTATGAACAAATATTTCTTTAGGTTTTTCATTCTAATTTTTTCATGGTAGTTCAGTGGTAAAACCACTGTTATATTTGTTTCATCATGATAGATGAATCAGCTTTTAGTATTGCATAATATATCCTCTTCTATCTCTTCTGTTGTTTCTTCATGGTATTCTTTGTAAATACCCCCTTCGTTCAGATAGTGGATAATATCACATATTTCCCTTAGCGAGGCAATGAGATGTGAGGAAATTATCACCGTCTTTTCTTTTGCTTTCAGTTGCCGGATGAGTCTTTCATCAGGATACATCCCTTCAAGTCCACCCCATTGAACGGCTCGTCAAGAATAAATACGTCATTG
>ENA-OQES01000772-OQES01000772.1-human-gut-metagenome-genome-assembly--contig:-NODE-772-length-12833-cov-3.297655_pt1 | contig 12833 bp, 17 predicted proteins | sample MGYA00242798_ERZ504641 | MGnify/ENA primary metagenome ERZ504641 (study PRJEB26092, sample SAMD00036327) | human gut metagenome | host: Homo sapiens | study: EMG produced TPA metagenomics assembly of... | reverse complement strand
CTCTTAATATCTAAGATATAAGTGTGTCATGTCTTTATTTTACTTTTTAATAACATCAATGCTTTCTTTTCAATCCTACTTACATAGGATCTTGAAATATGAAGGATTTTTTGCTACTTCATTTTTGTGTCATTGGTTCTCTTCCATAAAGTCCATAACGCATGATCAGTGTTTTTCTTCTCCTTATTCATCTCCATTTTCTCTAATTCTTCATAGATTCTTTTGATATTTTCTTTCTGCTCAATCTTTTGATCAAATCCGTTTCCTGTGTTCCTAGAATATCTAACAGATGGATCTCATTTCCTTCTTTATCTATCCCTATCGGCTCATAAAGGGATGTGTTCTTTGATGTTTTCATTTTCCTGACGAAGCATCATCAATAATTCATTTTCAATGCATCTTGCAGCATACGTGACAAGCCGGTGGCCTTTGCTGATATCATACGTATTGATCGCTTTGATCAGCCCGATCACACCGATCGAGATCATATCTTCGTTTTTCCCTGTCCAGATTATGATATTTCTTTACGATATGTGCAACCAAACGAAGGTTGTGTTCCACTAACAGATTTCTCGCATTCATGTCTCCCTGGCGGCTTAGGATCAGATAATGACGTTCTTCCTCTGGTAATAAAGGTTGTAAAAACTCTTGCAAAAGAAAGCACCCTTCTAAGCCTTTTTATCATACTATGATACTTTGCTTAGAAAAGTGCTTTTCCATTTCTATTCTGAAGTTTTTGCCGATCTTATCTTAATTCTCTTCTTCGACTTCTTCTCTTCTTCGAAGCAGATATCCTTCTTTGATCTCTTCTCCAAAATCAACATAGATCATCTGTTTTGGATGTGGGGCGGATTCCATTGGTCTTCCGTCTTCATCTTCGATCGCTTTCACTATAACTTCTTTGTTTGTTCCATCTGGGATCATAACTTCGATCGTCTCTCCGACAGAGAATTTATTCTTCTGTTCTAAGAGTGCATATCCTTTGTCATTATGTCCCTGAACGATTCCGATGTATGTGCAGTTCTTAATATACGTATTGCTGTCATATATCTGAGAAGTTTCGTCTGTCTTTCCAAAATAAAATTCCTGTTGTAAACTGACGGTATGTGCATTTTGCGATCTCTTCTTTGTAGTAATCCATATTTGCTCTGTATTTTTCTACGGATTCCTTGCAGTCATCGATCGCTTTTCTGTAAGTTCTTGCAACCGTTGCTACATAAATGAGCTGTCTTCATACGTCCTCGATCTTCAAGCTGTCGATTCCCGCATCTAAGATCTGATCGATATATTCGATCATATTCAAGTCTTTGGAGTTGAAAATATATGTTCCACGTTCATTTTCATACACTGGCATATATTCTCCTGGTCTTGTCTGTTCCATCACAGAGTATTTCCATCTGCAAGGATGTGTGCATTCTCCGCTGTTTGCATTTCTTCCTGTGAAGTAGTTACTTAACAGGCATCTTCCGGAATGAGAGATACACATAGCACCATGAATAAATGATTCGATTTCCATATCATCTGGGATATGAGCACGAATATCTTTGATCTCTTCCAGAGATAATTCTCTTGCAGATACGACACGGCTCGCTCCCTGATCATACCAGAACTTGTATGTTGCATAGTTGGTACTGTTTGCCTGTGTACTGATGTGGCGGTCAATATCTGGACAAACTTCTTTTGCGATCATAAAAACTCCAGGATCTGAGATGATCAGTGCATCTGGTTTGATCTCTTTTAATTCTTCAAAATATTTGCGGATTCCTTCTAAATCTTCGTTGTGTGCCACGATATTAGCAGTGATATAAACTTTCACTCCGTGTTTATGTGCAAATTCAATTCCTTCTTTAACATCTTCCATGGAAAAATTCTTTGCTTTGGCACGTAGTCCATACATCTCTCCACCGATATAAACGGCATCTGCTCCATATAACACAGCAACTTTTAATACTTCCAAGTTACTTGCCGGAATTAATAATTCAACGTCTCTCATTACTTTCTCCCATCTTGATACTGATTGCTACGCCATCACCTACCGGAAGGATCGTTGTCTCTAACTGTGGGTGATTCTTGATCGTATATAAATAGTCTCTCATTCGTTTATGAATGGTGCGGTCTCTTCGCTCGATCGCATAACGTGATCTGGCAACGTCTCCGTCTTGAAGTACGTTATCTGAAACCAGCACACCTTCTGGTGCCAGAAGTCTTAGTACATCATCAAGGAAATGAATATACTGTCCCTTGGCTGCATCTACAAAAATAAGGTCAAAACTTCCATCAAGTCCTTTTAAGATCTCAATCGCATCTCCTTCTAGTAAGGTGATCTGTTCTTCTTTTCCCTGATTTTTGATGTTCTCTTTGCTTTCTTGATTCTTTTTTCATTTCGCTCAATCGTGATGATCGTTCCGCCTTCCGGCTGGTAACTGTTCATATAAAGAGAAGAAAATCCCACTGCTGCTCCGACTTCTAAGATCTTCATCGGCTTCTTTAAAAGGACCAGAGTCCTTAAGAGTTCCTTCGTCTCTGGTTTGACGATCGGAACATGATTGACTCTGGCCTCTGATTCAATATGGCTTAAATCGTTCTTCTCTTCTTTCATCAATGAGCGGATATATTCTGTGATATTTAAATCCACTATCATTGTATGATCTCCTCTGATACATGATCTCCGCATAAAATACCCATAATGTCATCCATTCCCTGAGACTGTGTAAATTCATATGTCCCTGAAATAAATGACTTATCTTTGTATTTTGAGAAATATTTGCGGATCACAAATCTAGTCTTTCCATAGATCAGCTTCTTTGAAACAAGGGTTTCGGCAACTTTCTCATCTGACTCATTCTGTGTAACAATGACCGTTACTTTCTTATGGCTTTGTGCATTATATGGCTGATTCGAAAATGTCTGTTCTGCCACAAAATACGCCCCATAGAAAATACAGAAGATCGCACAGATTAAAAATACTCTGCTTAATGTCCTAAAAAACAGTTGCCATCCTTCGGAATGAAAAAACTTCTTCTCTTCTGAAAGACTCATCTTAAACCTCTGTAATGATCGGCAGAATCATTGGATTACGCTTTGTCTTCTTCCAAATGTAATTACTAAGCTCGTCTTTAATCTTCGTCTTAATCCTTGCCCAGTCTGTGATATTACGTTCTAAGCATTCCTCTACCGCATCTCTTGCAACATCTCTTGCACCTTCCATCAAAGATTCTGATTCTCTGACATATACAAACCCACGAGATACGATATCTGGACCTGCCAGGATCATATTGCCATGTTTCTGCAGAGTAACTGTTGCAATGATCAATCCATTCTGAGACAGTAACTTACGGTCATTCAATACGATGTTACCAACATCTCCGACACCAAGTCCATCAACGAGGATTCCTCCTGCCTGTACTTTTCCAGCGATCTTTCCTTGTCTCTTATTGAGCTCCAGAACATCACCTTCTGCCAATACAAATGCATTCTCCTTTGGAATTCCCATCTCGATGGAAAGTTCACGATGACGCATCAGATGACGGTATTCTCCATGAACAGGGATTGCATACTTCGGCTTCGTCAGTGCATAAATAAGTCTTAATTCTTCACGGCATGCATGACCGGAAACATGTGTATCTTCAAATACGATCTGTGCACCTTTTAATGCCAGCTCATTCATGATCTTTGAAATGTTCTTCTCATTTCCTGGAATTGGACTTGAGCTGAATATGATCGTATCACTTGGTACGATGGATACTTTTCTGTGAGTTGAGTTTGCCATACGGGATAATGCTGCCATTGTCTCTCCCTGGCTTCCCGTTGTGATTAAAACAATCTGATCGTCAGGATAATTCTTAATCTGATCAGTTTCTATTAATGTGTTCTTTGGAATCTTAATGTATCCTAATTCGGACGCTGTCGCAATGATATTTACCATGCTTCGTCCTTCTACTGCAACTTTTCTTCCGTACTTATGTGCAGAATTGATGATATGCTGTACACGATCCACGTTCGATGCAAATGTTGCAATGATCATACGTCCTTTTAAATGTTCTGCGAACAGATTGTCCAGACGTTTTCCTACATTCTTCTCTGATGGTGTATAGCCTTGTCGTTCTACATTCGTACTATCTGCCATCAATGCCAGAACTCCCTTACTTCCAAGTTCTGCGAATCTTGCAAGATCGATCGCTTCCCCAAATAATGGCGTATGGTCGATCTTAAAGTCACCTGTATGCACGATCACACCTGCTGGTGTTGTGATCGCAAGTGCTGCTGCATCTGCAATACTGTGATTTGTCTTAATAAATTCTACATTAAAGATTCCAAGTTTTACTTTGTCACCATGTGTCACAACATGGCGCTCCACGTTATTTAAAATACCGTGCTCTTTTAATTTGTTCTCGATCAATGCCATGGTAAGTTTTGTCGCATAGATCGGTACGTTCAATTCCTTCTCGAAATAAGGAATCGCTCCAATATGGTCCTCATGACCATGAGTGATAACCAGTCCACGAATCTTGCTTGCATTGTCCTTTAAATATGTGATATCTGGAATAACTAAATCAATTCCTAACATATCCTCATCTGGGAACGCAAGTCCACAGTCCACGATCAAAATCTGGTTATTGCATTCAAATGCTGTGATGTTCATTCCGATCTGGCCGAGTCCGCCAAGTGGAATGATCTTTACTGAGCTAGGCTTTCTTCTAGGCATTGGTCTTCTTCCCCTTGCCTGATAATTATTCTTATTGTATGATTTCTTGTTATCATTTGCATAATAATTATTTTGTTTTGGTCTTGCCTGCTGTCTTACTTGATTGTCTTTCAACTTTCTTCCTCCATATCTACGTAGGTCTGACAATCCATTGTTTTAAACACTCTTATATATTTTATAAACTCACTTCAAGTCCATCTAATAGTGCGTTAAAAATATCTGAGATCATATCCAGTTCTTTATCGTCCTCAACGATCTCATAGGATACATAGTCATCCTCTAACTGCACTTCTTTCATGATCAATACAACGCTCTCATCTTCACTCGATGCTTCGCAGTCTTCTACCAAAAGGTAAGTCTGACCTGCGATCGTTGTCTGTTCTATGACATTAAATTCGATTTCCTGTCCATCGTCATCCAGAAAAAGAATCTTGCTGTCTTTCTTGCTCATTGTCTGTTCCTCCTATAGGGAATCTAAATATCCCTGTAAAATCATAGACGCCGCGATCTGGTCGATCACTTTCTTTCTGTTTTCGCGTCTTACACCGCTTTCCATCAGAACTTTCTCTGATGCTACTGTTGTCAGTCGCTCATCCCACAAGATCACTTCTAATCCTGTCCGACGCACTAAGGCATCGCGGAAAGATAAAGTATCTTCTCCGCGCTCACCTACTGTATTATTCATATTCTTTGGGAGACCTAAAACAATCTTCTCAACATCATATTCTTTCACAAGTTCTTCGATCCTTGCGTAAGTCTTTCTTAACTTATTCGCATCTTTCCTTGTAATCGTCTCTAATGGCTGTGCTGTAATATGAAGCTCATCACTTAACGCCACTCCGACTGTCTTCGTCCCATAATCTAACCCTAATATCCTTCTCATAATACCACGGTCTCTACTTTAATCTTGTCTCAATATAGTTCTCAAGCAGTGCTTCAATGATATCGTCACGCTCGACTTTATTGATGATGCTTCTTGCATTGTTGTGACTGGTAATGTATGTTGGATCTCCAGACATAATATATCCTACCATCTGATTGACAGGGTTATATCCTTTCTCCTGCAGTGCCTCATATACACGCTCTAAGATCATGTGTACATCCAGTTCCTCTCTAACAACGGAAAATGTTGTGTTTGATTATTATCCATAATTATCACGTCCCTTTCATTTATTAACCATTTTAATATAAAATGTATGAAATAGCAATGGAAATCATCAAAATTTCACATCTGTTTAACACTCTGCCAATACATATCCATCATCTAAGATCTGTCTTAGCTTTACTTTCACGATCTTATTTTCCAATGGTTCTTCACTGTAAAGTGCAACTTTTATATACTCCTTTGTATGCCCTGTATAATAATGATCTTTTCCATGCATCTTTTCTTCGATCAGTACTTCTTTGACCATCCCTAACTGTTTTGTCTCAAATTCCTTCTGATGTTGTTTTGACATTTCTAATAAGATATTACTTCGTTTTGCCTTAATCTGATCATTGATCTGTGGCTTCATATCTGCTGCCTTCGTTCCCTTTCGAATGGAATATTTGAACACATGCATTTCATAGAGATCGATCTCTTCTAAAAATTTTCTTGTCTCTTCAAATTCTTCTTCTGTCTCTCCTGGAAAACCTACGATAATATCTGTTGTCAATGCTGGATATTGGAAATGTTCACGAATTGCCTTACATTTCTCTCTGATATCTTGTGTTGTATACTTACGGTTCATTCGTTTTAAGACAGAATCACATCCACTCTGCAGGGACAGATGAAAATGTGGGCAAAAAGCTTTCCATCTTAGAAAGGCGGTCCAATGTATCCTTTGTGATAAATCCAGGTTCCAGAGATCCCAAACGGATTCTCTTAACTTCCGGGATCTTGGCAATCTCTTCTAACAGATCGATCAGTGTAACATCTCCCAAATCTTTTCCATACGATGTAACATGAATTCCTGTGATCACAAATTCCTGACATCCATGTTTTGTCAGATTCGTGATCTCTTCTAACACTTCTTCCATCTTACGGCTTCTGACTCTTCCTCTTGCATAAGGGATAATGCAGTAAGAACAAAACTGATTGCATCCATCTTGTACTTTAATATATGCTCTGGTATGTTCTTTTAACTGTTCTACATGCAAAGATTCATATTCCTGATCATGCGCAATATCAATAACTTCGATCGATTCTGCGGCTGATTCCTTCTCTCCCATATGCTCTTCTAAAATATGGATCAAGTCTTTCTTTTTATTATTCCCAATGATCAAATCAATATTTGTATCTTTTGATAATTCTTCTTTTCCAACTTGAGCATAACATCCAACTGCTACTACAACAACGTCTAGATTCTTCTTCTTTGCGCGGTGAAGCATCTGTCTTGATTTACGTTCTGCCATATTTGTCACAGAACATGTATTCACAATGTAGATATCTGCCGCTTCTTTCGGATCGACCATCGTAACACCTGCTTCCTTAAGCATTCCATACATGGCATCCGTTTCATATTGATTTACTTTGCAGCCAAGAGTTACAATGGCCGCTCTTTTTCCTTGTAAATTCTATACGATTCCTTTCTTGTTGACTTTTATGACAAATACGAGTACACTATCCTTGTTAATTGGAAGGAGTATTATCCCATGTATGATGCATTGATCAAACTAAATTCCATCAAAGACCTATACTCGTTTGTCGACATCCTTGACAAGCACTCTGGCACGTTTGAGATCGTTGCCAATGACTATGTCGTGGATGCCAGATCACTGATGAGTATGCTAAGCCTCGATCTTTCGAAGCCTTTAGAGCTTTCGTTTGATTCTGATGAGGCTTCTGTTATACTGTCTCAGCTTCAGCCATTTATTTTACGTGAATGATCTCTGTAGAATCAATGGCTTCTTTCATTAAATCATCAATCACATCTTCCAGATGTTCTTCTGATTTCTTAATTCTCTTTAAATTACCCTTTGTAACTGGATGTTTTGCAACAAAGATCGTACAGCAGTCTTCAAATGGCTGAATGGATGTCTCAAATGTTCCGATCTTCTCTGCAATATCTACGATCTCCTGTTTATCCATACCGATACATGGTCTGAATACTGGCATATTACATACTTCATTTGTGATCGCAAGGTTATGGATCGTCTGGCTTGCTACCTGTCCGATACTTTCACCAGTGATCAGTGCAAGGCTTCCACCTTCATTTGCAAAATGTTCTGCGATCTTCATCATATATCTTCTCATGATGATCGTTAATTCTTCATGAGGGCATTTCTCATAGATCGCTAACTGAATGTCTGTAAAGTTTACAACATGTAAATTAATCGGTCCTGCATATTTTGCAACGATCTTCGCAAGATCTATAACCTTCTGTTTTGCTCTCTCGCTTGTGTATGGTGGTGCATGGAAATATGTTGCATCGATGTGTACTCCACGTTTTGCGATCATATATCCTGCAACTGGACTGTCGATTCCTCCGGATAATAAAAGCATCGCTTTTCCATTGGTTCCGACTGGCATTCCACCTGGTCCTTTGATTTCCTGAGAATAGATATAGATATATTTTCTCACTTCGATATTCACCATTACCTGTGGATGGTGCACATCTACTTTGATCCCTTCAAATGCATCTAGTAACTGCCCACCGATTTCCATATTGATCGCCATGGAATCCAGAGGGAACTGTTTATCTCCTCTTCTTGCATGAACCTTGAATGTAAAATCCTTGACTGGATACTGTTCATCAATAAATTTGATAACTGTCTCTGTCAAATGTTCCATATCTTTATTTTCTTCGATGACCATTGGACAGATTCCAACGATTCCAAAGACTCTCTGCAGTGCTTCCACAGCTTCATCATAATCGAACTCATCCTGTGCTTCGACAAACATACGTCCAGATTCTTTTCTTACTTTAAAATCCCCAACGGGTGCCATTGCATGGCGGATCTGTTTCATTAATGCGTCTTCAAACATATAACGGTTCTTACCTTTGATGGCAATCTCACCGTATTTGATCAAAAATGCGGTTACTTTCATAGTATTCTCCTTTATTTTCTTACTGTTTCTTTTCTTGTGGTCTTTATTTTCTTACAAATCTTCGAAGCATTGGTACTAATTCTTTTAATGCTTTGATCGTTTCATCAACTTCTTCTTTTGTATTCTCAATTGAGAAACTGAAACGAAGTGTTCCATCTTTAAATTCATCACTTAATGCGATCGCATTTAATGTTCCACTGACTGCCTGTTTTTTGTTCGATGAACATGCGGATCCTGAAGATACATAGATTTCTCTGTCTTCCAAGGCATGTAACAGTACTTCACTTCTTAACTTCTTAAAGCTAATACTTGCCACATGTGGTGCTTTTCCAGAATTGTCTTTGATATCCTCAATCTCTTTGATCCTTTCCTGAAAATATTCTTTGACTTCACGGATCTTCTCAGCATTTTCGTAGTTTTTACCGATCATCTTTTCACATGCGACAGCTAATCCTACGATTCCTGGTACATTTTCCGTTCCAGAACGCATTCCTTTCTGCTGTCCGCCTCCGAAAATGATCGGAGAGATCTTCGTTCCTTCCTTGATATATAAAAATCCGATTCCTTTTGGTCCATGGATCTTATGACCACTTGTGGATAATAAGTCAATTCCCATATTCTTTGGAACGATCGGAAGTTTTCCATATGCCTGAATCGCATCGACATGGAAAATCGTATTCGGATTCTTTGCTTTGATGATCTTTGCGATCTCTTCAATTGGTTCAATGGCTCCAATCTCGTTATTTACCATCATGCAGGATACAAGGATCGTATCTTCTCGGATACTTTCTTCTAACTGATCAAGATCTACGATTCCTTCTGAATCTACATCAAGATATGTCACTTCATATCCTTCTTCTTCCAGATGATACATTGGTTCATATACAGAAGCATGTTCTACCTTTGTCGTAATAATGTGCTTTCCTTTGCGGCGATTTGCCATTGCTGTTCCAATGATCGCTGTATTGTTTGATTCTGTTCCCCCAGATGTAAATAAGATTTCTTTGGGTTTTGCTCTTAATGTCTTCGCAATTAATTCTTGTGCAGCTTTTACTTTATTCTCTGCTTCAATACCTTTCATATGTTTTGCAGATGGATTCCCATATGTGACCTGCATTGCATCCTGCATTGCTTCTACAACTTCTGGAAATACGCAGGTTGTCGCTGCATTATCAAAATAAATCATGTCGCTTTCTCCCTCTATTCTTCTATCGTAAACATCAAAAGTAGATAAAAGCTGTCATTCCTGCTGTCTCAGTTCTTAAGATACGCTTTCCAAGGCTCATTGTCTGACCGCCTGCTGCCTTAAGCTGTTCGATCTCTTCCTTTTCAAAACCGCCTTCTGGTCCAATGATGATCCCGATCGATTTCTTCCCTTTTGCCTGACTGATCAGTTCTTTGGATGCCTGCATTCCTTTTGCCTCTTCATATGGAACAAGCATGAATTCTGTATCTTGTACTTCTTCTAAAATATCTTTGAAATTTCTCACTTCACGAACTTCTGGAATGATCCCTCGTTTTGCCTGTTTTGCTGCGCTTAATGCGATCGTATTCCAACGGCTTACCTTCTTTGCTGCCTTCTTCGCATCAAGTTTCACAACACAACGTTTCATGGCAACTGGAACGATCTCTGCCACTCCAAGTTCCACCGCTTTTTGAACGATCATCTCCATCTTATCGCCTTTTGGCAGTCCCTGATACAACGTGATCTTTACTGGGAGTTCTCGTTTCCATGCCATGAACATCTTCGATCTTCGCAAGGATCGTATCGTCCGTCCATTCCAAAAGACTGCATTCATATTCTAAATCTGATCCGTTACTTAAATAAACTTTATCTCCTGTTTCATGCGGAGAACGTTCTTAATATGATTGACATCACTTCCACAAATCTCGATCATTCCGTCATGAATCTGTTCTTCATTTTATCAAAAAAACGGTACATCTCTTACCTCATCTTCGCTGTCATAGAAACCCAGTCTTTCATTCTTCTTGTCTCAATGACATCAAATCCATATGCATTTAATTTGTCTGCGATTTCTTTTTCTTTTGTATCAATGATACCAGAGATTACAAAAAGCACCATCTTCTGCCAAAAAACTGATCTACGATCTCGATCAGTGGTGAGATAACATCTGCTAAAATATTAGCAACAACAACCGGATAACATTTTGATCCTAAGGATGCTGCAAACTCTTTATCATCTAAAACATTTCCCTGATATACTTCAAACTGATCTTTGCTGATATGGTTTACTTCAAAGTTCTCCTCAGAAGCTGAGATCGCATGTGGATCGATATCTGTAAGAACCGCATGCCCTGCCCCAAGTTTCAGTCCGATGATCGACAAAATTCCACTTCCGCATCCAACATCCAAAATCTTTGTATCTTCCTTAATATATGGTTTCATTCCTTCAATACAAAGATTTTGTTGTCTCATGAGAACCTGTTCCAAATGCTGTTCCCGGATCGATCTCTACAACAATCATATCTTCTGTCTGATCTTCTAATGTCTCCCATGTTGGTTTGATCACGATCTGTTCATCCAGACGAATCGGTTTAAAGAATTTCTTCCAGTTATTGACCCAGTCTTCTTCTTTCGTCTTATCAAATGAAATTGTTCCAGCACCGATATCCATAAATCCACGAAGTCTTTCAAGCATTGCCTGAATCTGCATTGTAATGTGCTCTAAATTTTCATTCTCATCAAAATAACAGCTGATCTTTGCTTTTCCATCGTCTGGTGCGATATCATCTGGCAATAGATCCACATACATGACTTTCATCTCTTCTTCTGTCAATGATACATGGTCTTCAACTTCCACACCAGTTGCACCAAGTTCTGTAAGTTCATAACTGATCATGTCTTCTGCTGATGTCAATGTATCAATTGTAATTTTATTCCATCCCATGACACTGTATTTCCTTTCTCTTTCTATCTTATATTTTTATTTCGTATTCATAACATATCAATTAATTAGTGTATCATACAAAAAGCTGGAATACAAGAAAAAAGAGAATCCCGTCGTCTTTCGGAACTCTCTTTCATCGCTATCTTCTTAATACGCAAACTGTATTTATGATGAATTTATGCTTCTAAGATCTTTCCATCAATGGAAATTGTGTGAACCTGCCATGGAAGGAATTTGCCGGAATCCTGAATCGCTTTCTTCGCCGCATTTTCCAGCCCGCCACAACAAGGAACTTCCATTCTAACGATCGTTACACTCTTAATGTCATTGTTCGCAATGATCTGTGTCAGTTTCTCACTGTAATCTCCTTCATCAAGTTTTGGACAGCCGATCAATGTCACTTTATTTTTGATAAATTTCTGATGAAAATTTCCATAAGCATAAGCTGTACAATCTGCCGCGATCAATAGATTCGCATCCTTAAAATATGGGGCATTAACAGGTACTAATTTAATCTGCACCGGCCACTGAGACAGCTGAGAAGATACAGTTGCTGTCTGCTCTGTCGCTACCTCTTCTGCCTTATGATCCATGATCTTCATTCTTGTTCCAGGGCACCCGTGGAATACCGACTTTTCTTCTATTTTATCTTTTGCTGTCATTTCAGCTTTCTTCTTCATGTTTGCTTCTACCGCTTCTCTGTCATACGCAGCTGCCTCACGCTCTACGAAACTGATCGCTCCTGTTGGACAATTTGGCAGACAGTCTCCTAAGCCGTCACAATAATCATCTCTTAATAATTTTGCCTTTCCATCAACTATCCCGATCGCATCTTCGTGACATGCATCTGCACACAGTCCACATCCATTACATTTATCTTCATCAATTTCAATAATTCTACGAATCATATCTATTCTCCTTTTCTTGATCTCATATTCTTTACTGTATCGTTAGTATAATAGATATGATTTGGGAAATCCGTTGTTTTACAACATTTTAAACTTTTTTAAAATTGAAAAAGCAGAAGGCACTCCATAAACCTTCTGCTCTTTCGGTGTTTATTATTCGAATATGCCAACAAAGACATGTTCTTCCTGACTATCCGACGAAATAACACTCCATATTCTCTTCGTAAAATCTGTTATACATCTGTCGCATCAAAGGAATCAGTTTATAAAGTGGTTCCGTCT
>ENA-OQES01000771-OQES01000771.1-human-gut-metagenome-genome-assembly--contig:-NODE-771-length-12834-cov-2.711812_pt1 | contig 12834 bp, 18 predicted proteins | sample MGYA00242798_ERZ504641 | MGnify/ENA primary metagenome ERZ504641 (study PRJEB26092, sample SAMD00036327) | human gut metagenome | host: Homo sapiens | study: EMG produced TPA metagenomics assembly of... | reverse complement strand
CAGAGTGTGCGGGTTGTGGAAGTACTGGAGAAAAACGGAAACGGGCTGAACCTTACCTGGGAAGTCCGCAATGGGATCATGAATCACCGCACCAGCGGAAATCCTTTCACACTGGAAGGACAGGTGGTACGTTTTTTCTGACAAGATCGCCTATATCCACCATGATATGGACGATGCCCAGCGGGCAGGGATCATCACAGAAGATGATATTCCTGTCACAATGAGAACTTTTCTGGGCTATACCACGAGAGAACGGCTGAATACTTTCGTACATAATATTATAGAGAACAGTATGGGGAAAGACAGCATCTCCATGTCGCCGGATGTTTTTGAGGCGATGATGGAGCTTCGGGCGCTGATGTTCCGGAATGTCTATGAGAATCCGGTTGCCAGGAAGGAAGAGGATAAAGTGATCCAGATGCTGAGTGAACTGTACGGATATTATACCGACCATCCGGAGGCAATGTCCCGGGAATACAGAGAACTGGTGGAATACCGGGGAGTACCTAAGGAACAGGCAGTATGTGATTATATTTCGGGAATGACGGATCAGTATTCCATGGAGAAATTCAGGGAGATCTATATACCGAGAGCCTGGGAGGTCTATTAAATGGAAAAGAGGGATAAGCATGCGTTATTCAGATGACATCATAGAAGAAGTCCGAATGCAAAAAATGACATTGTAGACGTGATATCCCAGTATGTGAAACTGACACGGAGGGGAGTTCCTATTTTGGGCTGTGTCCCTTCCATAATGAGAAAACCCCTTCCTTTTCCGTAACACCATCCAAGCAGATGTATTACTGCTTTGGCTGCGGAGCAGGAGGAAACGTATACAATTTTATCATGGAATATGAGAATTACTCGTTTGGTGAGGCACTGTCACATCTGGCTGACCGGGCAGGGGTAGAGCTTCCGAAGATCGAGTATTCCAGAGAAGCCAGAGAAAAAGCAGAACAGAGAGCAAATCTTCTGGAGATCAACAAGCTGGCAGCGCAGTACTTTTATTATCAGCTCCGGAGAGAAGGCGGAAAGGCGGCTTACAGATATCTGACAGGAAGAGGTCTTTCCGAGGAAACCATCCGTAAATTCGGTCTTGGATATTCGGACAAGTACAGTGATGATCTGTACAAATATCTTAAGGGTAAGGGCTACAGTGATGAACTTCTCAGGGAATCCGGCCTGTTCAATGTAGATGAGCGGCGAGGCATGTATGATAAGTTCTGGAACCGTGTGATCTATCCGATCATGGATGTGAACAACCGTGTGATCGGATTCGGCGGCAGGGTGATGGGAGATGCAAAGCCCAAATATCTGAACTCACCGGAGACGAAGATCTTTGATAAGAGCCGGAATCTGTACGGACTGAATATGGCGCGTTCTTCGAGAAAGAAAAATCTGATCATCTGCGAGGGGTACATGGATGTGATCTCCATGCATCAGGCAGGATTTAACAATGCAGTGGCGTCTCTGGGAACGGCTCTGACCTCTCAGCAGGCCAGTCTCCTGAAACGGTATACCGATGAAGTCCTGATCATTTACGACAGTGATGAAGCAGGTGTGAAAGCAGCTCTCCGGGCCATCCCGATGTTAAAAACCGCCGGACTTTCCACGAAGGTCATCAATCTCAGGCCTTACAAGGATCCGGATGAATTTATCAAAAATATGGGAAAAGAAGCCTTTCAGGAGAGGCTGGATCACGGAATGAACAGTTTTATGTTTGAACTGAAGGCACTGGAAGGGCAGTATGATATGGAGGACCCGCAGGGTCGCACGGACTTTTTTAAAGAAACGGCAAAGCGGCTGCTGCGTTTTGAAGACGAGATTGAACGAAGCAGTTATATCAAAACCATTGCCGGAACTTATCAGGTCGAGCCGGAAGAACTCAGAAAGATGGTGAACCGGCTGGCGATGAAGGGCGTGGGAATGACAGAGACTGTCAAACCCAAATCGGGTCTGAACAGGAATAAGGAAAAGCAGAACGGATACGAAGTATCTCAGAAACTGATGCTTACCTGGCTGACTTCTTATCCGGAGATTTTCGGAGAGGTAAGCCGTTATATCGGACCGGATGATTTTACAAGACCCCTCTATCATCAGGTGGCTGAACTGCTATATGAGCAGTATCGGCAGGGCGAGCCAAACCCGGCGAGACTGTTGAACCGGTTTACGGACAGCGAGGAACAGACCGAAGTGGCGGCTGTATTCAACGCGACGATCCCGCTGGACTCGGAACAGGAGAGGGAGCAGGCATTACTGGATGTGATATGCAGAATGAAGGAAGACAGTATCGCCCACCGCACAGAGAATCTGGCACCTACAGACATGCAGGGACTGATGAATCTGATGCAGGCGAAAAAAGAACTGGAAGAGTTAAAAGCCGGAAAGCTGCATTTGCATATTTCTTTTTGGTTAAGGATAAAATATAAACAATATATGGAAGGATGGAAAAACAGATGGAAATGGATAAAGCCCAATTTGCAGAACAGTTGAAAAACCTTGTGGAATTAGGCAAGAAGAAGAAAAATGTGCTGGAGTATCAGGAAATCAATGATTTCTTTAAAGGAATCACCCTGAACAATGAGCAGATGGATCTGATCTTCGAATATCTGGAAGCCAATGGCGTGGATGTACTCCGGGTAACCGAGGACGACGCACTGCTGGATAATGAAGATATGCATATGGAAGAGGATGAGGTGGATCTGGAAAATATAGACCTTTCCGTACCGGAAGGGGTCAGTATCGAGGATCCGGTTCGTATGTATCTGAAAGAGATCGGTAAAGTGCCTCTTCTGAGTGCAGAAGAGGAAATCGAACTGGCAAAACGGATGGAAAACGGCGATCAGGCGGCGAAAAAACGTCTGGCAGAAGCCAATCTTCGTCTGGTAGTCAGCATCGCAAAACGATATGTGGGACGCGGCATGTTGTTCCTGGATCTGATTCAGGAGGGAAATCTGGGTCTGATCAAAGCAGTGGAAAAATTTGACTACACCAAAGGATATAAGTTCAGTACCTATGCAACCTGGTGGATCCGTCAGGCCATCACCCGTGCGATCGCCGATCAGGCAAGAACGATCCGTATCCCGGTGCATATGGTAGAAACCATCAACAAACTGATCCGTGTGTCCAGACAGTTACTGCAGGAGCTGGGCCGTGAACCTACGCCGGAAGAGATTGCAGAAGAGATGAATATGCCGGTGGAAAGAGTCCGTGAGATCCTTAAGATTTCTCAGGAACCGGTTTCTCTGGAAACCCCGATTGGTGAAGAAGAAGACAGTCATCTGGGTGACTTTATCCAGGATGACAACGTTCCGGTACCTGCAGATGCAGCAGCCTTTACACTGTTAAAAGAACAGCTGGTAGAGGTGCTGAGCACACTGACCGAGAGAGAACAGAAAGTGCTTCGTCTGCGTTTCGGCCTGGATGATGGAAGAGCCAGAACACTGGAAGAAGTAGGAAAAGAATTCAGTGTCACAAGAGAACGTATCCGTCAGATCGAAGCGAAAGCATTAAGAAAACTGCGTCACCCCAGCCGCAGCAGAAAGCTGAAGGATTATCTGGATTAATGGAATTATCCAAAAGACTTCGAATGAATGCTTCTTTTTGTGACACCGGGAAACCGGCTGGCAGATGTGGGAACGGATCATGGATATATTCCGATCGCTCTTTGCCTGGAAGGCGTAATTCCATCAGCTCTGGCTATGGATGTGAATCCGGGACCACTGGAGCGCGCAAAAGAACATATACAACAGTTTGATCTGGAAACAGATATACATACCCGCCTCTCCGATGGTGTACAGGCTTTGTGCCCCGGGGAGGCGGATTCTGTCCTGATTGCCGGAATGGGCGGGGCACTGACAGTGAAGATTCTGGAAGCAGGTGAAAAGGTGCTTGCTTCCGTAAAAGAACTGATCCTGCAACCCCAGTCAGAGATCGACAAAGTCCGGTCATACCTTCTGACTCATGGATATGTGATAGTCGGGGAAAAGATGGTATATGAGGACGGAAAATATTATCCCGCCATGCGGGCAGTACATGGGGAAATGCCGCTGTGGCAGGAGGTGGAGTTACAGTATGGAAAAATTATCTGCTGGAAAGAGAAAACATCCGGTATTAGAGGAATATCTGAAAGACAAACAGAAAACCTGCAGGAAAATACAGGAAAAACTAGCAACAGACGGAAAGAAAGCAGAAAAGATCACCGCACGGCGAAAAGAGCTGGAGGACGAACTTCGGCTGATCGGGCAGGCACTGGAGGTGTATGAACGATGATCTGTAAAGAAGTTATGAGAAAGCTGGAAGAACGGTGGAATCCTTCCTATGCACTGGAATGGGATAACGTAGGACTTCTGGTGGGAAGAGAAGAAAAAGAAATCGAAAAAAATATTTACAGCACTGGATGCTACAGAAGAGACGATCGCACAGGCACTGGAATTCGGTGCGGATCTTCTGATCACCCATCACCCGATGATTTTTTCACCGGTTAAAAAAAGTGACCAGTGCAGATTTTATCGGCCGCAGACTGATCACGATGATCCAGGCGGATCTGTGTTATTATGCAATGCATACGAACTTTGATGTGAAGGGGATGGCACAGCTGAATCAGGAATGTCTGGGACTTACGGACTGTGAAGTGCTGGAAGAAACCGCTCCCGGGGAAGGCATCGGAAGAGTAGGTGCGCTGGAAGGGACGATGGATCTGAAACAATTTGCCGGAAAAGTAAGAAACGACTTTGAGATCCCGGATGTACGGATGTACGGAGATCCGGCAGCGATCATTCATCGTGTGGCAGTGAGCAGCGGATCCGGAAAAAGTATGATCCGTGGTGCAATTGGAAAAAGGTGCCGATGTGATCGTTACCGGAGATGTGGATTATCATTCGGCAATTGATGCCGTTGCGCAGGGAATCGCTGTAATCGATGCCGGTCATTATGGAACTGAATATGGATTTATCGCATATATGAGACAGGAACTGGAAACTATGTTTCCGGAGCTTGCGGTAGGCACTGCCAGAGTGCATCATCCGTACCGGGTGGTGTAGCGGCAGCTGAAAGGAGTGGTGAAGATGGGACTTAAGATGTGTAAAGTAACAGTGGGTTCCAGGGAGAAAGCATATCCGGATGGAACACCTTTTGGAGAAATTGTCAAAGATTTCGACCAGGATTGTAAGTATCCGGTGGTTCTGGTAACGGTAGACGGAAAACTTCGCGAACTTCATAAAAAGATTCACCGGGACTGCCGGATCTCACTGGTGACGGTGGCGGACAGTATCGGTCATAAAACATACAAAAGAAGCATGAATCTACTGCTGTTAAAGGCGGTATATCATGTGGCAGGACATGAGAAGATCCGGAAGATTGTCCTGCATTTTACGGTGGGAGAGGGATTTTACTATACGATCGATGGAGATGTGACGATCGATCAGCCGTTTCTGAATCGGGTGGAAGCGTATATGCACGAACTGGTGAAAAAATCGTGCGCCGGTGATGAAGCGGAGTGTGTCTACGGCTTCTGCGATTGATCTCTTTCACAAATATGGCATGTATGACAAAGAAAAATCTGTTTCGTTACCGGAGAAGTTCCCGGGTAAATATCTATAATCTGGAGGAATTTGAGGATTATTTTTCACGGGTATATGGTATGGCATACCGGATATCTGAAGTATTTCAAATTGTATCCGTATGACGAGGGCTTGGTGATGCAGATGCCGACCCGGAAAGAACCGGAAAAACTGCCGCCGTTTACGCCGTCACCGAAGATTTTTCAGGTGCAGAAAGAAGCGGAAAAAATGGGGCGAGATGATGGGAGTTTCCGTGGTAGGGGAACTGAACGAGAAGATCTCGAAAGGAAAAATGCAGGAACTGCTGCTGATCTCGGAAGCCCTGCAGGAGGGAAGAATCTCAAAGATCGCAGAGCAGATCATCGAGCGTGGCGGTGTAAAATTCGTTATGATCGCCGGACCGTCCTCTTCAGGAAAAACCACATTTTCTCATCGCCTGTCAATCCAGCTGGCGGCTCACGGGATGAAACCGCATCCGATCGCAGTGGATAATTATTTTGTAAACAGGGAAGATACGCCGCGGGATGAAAACGGGAACTACAATTACGAGTGTCTGGAAGCTATCGATGTGGAACTTTTCAACCGCGATATGAATGCGCTGCTTAAGGGCGAGCGGGTGGAACTGCCACGGTTTAATTTCAAACTGGGAAAACGGGAATACAAAGGAGATTTCCTGCAGATGCAGCCGAACGATATTCTGGTGATCGAGGGAATCCACGGACTGAACGACCGGCTGAGCTATTCGCTTCCGACGGAGAGCAAATTCAAGATCTATATCAGTGCGCTGACGCAGTTAAATATTGACGAACACAACCGGATTCCGACGACGGACGGACGATTGATTCGCCGGATTGTCCGGGATAACCGAACCCGCGGAACGAGTGCGAAAGCAACGATTGCGATGTGGCCGTCGGTTCGCCGTGGAGAGGATGAAAATATCTTCCCCTATCAGGAACAGGCAGATGCAATGTTTAACTCGGCACTTCTGTATGAACTGGCAGTGCTGAAACTGTACGCGGAGCCGGTACTCTTCCAGATTGGACCGGACGAACCGGAGTATCAGGAAGCGAAGCGGCTGTTAAAATTCCTGGATTATTTTGTGGGGATCCCCAGTGAGGATATCCCGAAGAACTCTATCCTGAGGGAATTCGTGGGCGGCAGCTGTTTTGATGTGTAAAATAATGTGCGAAAAATATATATTTATAAAAGATATATGAAAAAATGTCAGGAGTGAAAGTGATTTTGTCCCTGGCATTTTCAAAAGAAAGGGTGGAAAGTATGAAAGTATTGATGTTAAACGGAAGCGCAAAAAAGAAGGCAATACATACCAGTCTCTTCTGGAAGTAGGAAAGGAACTGGAAAGACAGGGCATCGAGTATGAGATCTTTCAGATCGGCAGTCAGCCGGTGAGAGACTGTATCGGATGTGGACAGTGTAATGAAAACGGCTGTGTGTTTGCGGATGACAAAGTCAATGCATTCGTGGCAAAGGCGAAAGAGGCGGACGGATTTGTCTCGGTACACCGGTCTATTATGCACATCCAAGCGGACGGATCCTGTCATTTCTGGACAGAGTATTTTACAGCAGCGGCAGAGCATTTGCCTTCAAACCGGCGGCTTCAGTAGCAGTGGCAAGACGCGGTGGATGCAGTGCTTCCTTCGATGTACTGAATAAATACTATGGCATCTGCCAGATGCCGGTAGCCGGCTCTACTTACTGGAACATGGTACATGGCTGTGAACCGGGAGAAGTGAAGATGGATGCGGAGGGACTGCAGACCATGCGTAATCTCGCAAAGAACCTGGCCTGGATGATGAAATGATTTTGAAGCCGGAAAAGCAGCAGGTGTGTCACTTCCGGAGACGGAGAGAGGAACCAGACAAACTTTATACGATGATGGAAAAAACAATATTCTAAGGTTATAAAAATTGTAATCCAGATTCTGGTTTTTTCTGTGGATACCGGAGTCTTTTGCTGCCAGTCTGTATGCGGTAAAAAAGCTGATCCATGCGGTTTCGGTGATGGATTTTACTTATGCGCGGGAACCGGTTCTTCTGCTGCTGGAAACTGTTGTAACAACAGCGGTTTTCGGACGGTATTACTGCGGATATATCTGTAGTTTTGGTGCGGCACAGGATCTGAGTTATGATTTGGGAAACCTGATACGAAAACAGACAAAATACCGTAAGAAACGTATGCTTTCGGTGAAAACAGACAAAATTCTTTCCAAACTGAAATATCCTGTTCTGGTGATTGTGGCAGTGAGTGCTGTCTGGAAGAAAAATCTGCTGGATGTCATCAGCCCCTGGAAGGGATTTGCCAGTCTGCTGTCCCTGCTGAGAGGAAATTTCAGCAAAGAGAATCTGATTTCTGCAGGTGTCTGGATCTGTATCATTGTTCTGGTCATATCGGCAGTATTTTTCAGAGCGTTTTGCAGATATCTGTGTCCGATGGGAGCAATTTATACACTGCTTTCCTTTTTCTCTTTGGACAGAAGAAAGCGAAGCTGCAAAAACAGCGGAGATTGTTCAATCTGTCCGTATCAGTGCAAACAGCAGAAAAGTAACCGCTGGGGTCTTGCGGTGACAATACTTGTCTTTTCCTGCATGAATCTGTATCTGTTAAAAGCAACGGGAAATGAAACGGCAAGCGGAACAGCAGATGTAAAAGTGACAGAGAAAGGGTCGTATACAGATGGAACGTATACAGGAACCGGTAATGGATTCCGTGGTAAGATCGATGTGACGGTCACTATTAAAAATGGAAATATTTCTGATGTGCAGGTGCAGGATTATGAAGATGATGCTACTTATATGCAGAGCGTTATCAGAGAGCTGATTCCGAAAGTGCTGAAAGAACAATCAACAGAGGTGGATACGGTTTCCGGTGCGACCTACAGCAGCAAAGGACTCCTGAAAGCTGTAGATCAGGCGATTTATCCGGAAAAAAACAGAAAACGGGACAGATGTCACGAGTCAGATCCGGCTGAAAGACGGTAACTATGAGGGAACAGCCAATGGCTTTCGCGGAGAAATCAAAGTAGAAGTTACGGTAAAAGATCAGAAAGCAGGAAAAAATCAGAATTCTATCTTATTATGACAATGAGGAATATCTTTTCCATGTGGCACCGGCAGTGATCACAGAAGTGCTGGAAAATAAACCGCTGGATACCGATGCTGTTTCGGGCGCGACATACAGCTGTAATGGTCTGACCAGAGCCATAGAAAATGCGTTGCAGGTAGAGGAAGATACCTATACCATTCTGGAAGCAAAACCACGCGCCGAAAAACATAAGAAAAGCGCACCATCAGGTTCAGAAATTCGTAGAATCGGAGGAACAGTACGAAGAACTTGTGGAAAAATAACAAAGAAACTGATTTACGATTCCAACGGAAAGAAAAAGAATAAAAGTGATAAAAGGAGTTTTCAAAAAACGTTTGTATGTTATTGAAAACTCCTTTTGTGTTTTGTTCTGTTGTCAGTTATCAAACATATGATCTTTCAGCTCCTGATACCAGTTTTCTGCCTGTATTTTTGTCGGAGCCGTAAGAAATACCGTGTATTCATCGGTCTGAATGGAAAGAACCGGGGATTCATCCAGCTCTACATACATTCTGCACGGACCGGTTTTCTTTCCTCTAAACACACCGAGCAGCTGATGCCCGTCAGCGGATCCGTTGGAGCGGACGAAGGAATCATCCGGCAGGCTGTCCAGAAGCTGCAGATCCCGGATCTCGTCGGTAGAGAAAGAAGTGTCGGTGTAACCGGAAGTGATGGAAACTTGTGTACCATCTATGGACATCTGCACCGGAACAAAATCCATACGTAAGAACAGTCCGCACATCCAAATCAGCAGTCCGGCAACCACAACTGCCAGACCGGCGGTGAGAATCTTTCCTGCAGGTCTTCCCATATTGGTAGTAAAGTTCGTCCCGCAGAAACGGTCGGGAACTATAAGCCGGGGATCGACGGGATTGTTATACCAGCCGTTTCTCCAGTAATAATCGTCATCCACGTATATTGGTGCATCGTCTGCTGCAAGAATCTGTGCCATTTTTCTTCTTTACACGGAAGTAGATCACGAAAATGGTAACGATCGGAATCGTCTGGAAGATGAAAAAAGAGCAGATGCGACCACCAGTACCATTCCAGATCGTTTGCCAGGAAAATCAGTTCACTGATAAAGGCCAGGCTGTTGCACAGGCTGTAGAAGAAAAACATCCAAGACCAGGAACGATGTTCCTGCATGTTGATAGCAAGATTAATCTCCGTATGGGCACTGTAGATTCGGTTACCGGTTTTCGAATAGCACCATGCGATCAGAAGAAAAAGCAGCCAGACGGCAATCCAGGTAACCAGAAAGAGTAAGCCGGTAGTATCGGCGTGGATATAGTTACGGACAGAGGAGAAAAACAACGGAATAAAAACCATCACCAGCGGAAGCAGATGCCAGTACAGAGGGAGTTTTGCCTTTCCTGTCTGTGTGGCAGTGTGAGTATCAACAGCTGCTGTGAAAGATTCTTCTGCCCTATTGCATAGTTTCAGATCCTGCTTCAGAAGATACAGTTGACGGTGGGCACTGTACAGCAAAGAGACTGCACGGATCAAAAACACACAAAGCCAGATACACCAGAGGATCATAGCCACAGAAGTCCGCCAGAAAAAAGGAGCGGCAACTGCAACACCCAAAAACAGATGCAGCAGATAAAACTGTCGGATACGTTTTTTGTAGCTGTCAGTCAGCTGAACTACAGGCGGGAGGGATGCAGCAGACTCCGGCAGATGAACGCCAAGGAGCATCCCGTCCCGATACGTTGCCGAACTTCCATAAACCGCCCAGGTGATGCCGACCATGATCAGGTCCGTGATCGCAAGAATCCAAAAGAGCATCATTCCACAGCCACCTCCATTTCCACAAATACTTTGCTGCAAAGACTGAGAAAATCTTCCAGGTGCATTCCGCGGATCCTGGCTTCCGCACTTAAAAGTTCCAGTTCGTCCTCCAGTTTTTTCCTGAAAAAGAGAAGAAGGTTCCTCGTTTTCCGGAATATGAACGATACTTCCCAGACGGCGGTCAGTATAGAGAAAACCTTCATTTTTCAAAGCTGGTAGGATTTGCTCACTGTCATGGTATTGATACCAAGATCGGCAGCCATCTGCCGCACGGTGGGAAGGGACTCACCCTCGGTCAGTTCCCCTTTGCCGATGCCTTTTACAATCTGGTTGCGAAGCTGCAGATACAGAGGAATCTGCGAGAGTGTATTGATTTTTATGATCATGAAAACACCTCCTTGTATTTTGTATTATATCACACAATACAAATAATACAATAGAAAATGTATTTGACGAAAATGTTTTTCCCTGTGGTAGACTGATTCGGTAAGTAGAATAAATTGGTCGCGGCTGACAGAACCGAAAGGGGTCAGGTGAGGAAAGTCCGGGCTTCAAAGGGCAGGATGCCGGATAACGTCCGGTGGAGGTGACTCCAAGGCCAGTGCAACAGAAATAAACCGCCAGGTTCGCCTGGTAAGGGTGGAAAGGCAGTGTAAGAGACTACCGCCTGTCTGGTGACAGAGAGGGCACATGTAAAAGCCCCCATCCGAAGCAAGACCGAACCAAAAAACTATGTGGCTGCCCGTCACGCTTTTTAGGTAGGTCGCTGAAGCCTGCTGGCAACAGCAGGATTAGATAGATGACCATTCAAGACATAACCCGGCTTATCGTTCTGCTTACTTTCACAGAATATGGCTGTCGTCCGGAACATGAAAAGAAGTGTTTCGGACGGCAGTTTTTTTCACGTGAGCAACGAGTCAAAGTCTGTGCTTGCACAAGACCTTGACGACTGCTGCGACAATGAGTAAAATTTCGCGAAGCGTATTTTATCTCGTTTCTGTATTGCCTGAATGAAAAACGATTCACAAAAAGAGAGAATATGGCATAATAATAGAAGAAAATACTGTCGCGGAATTGTAATTGCACAGGAATGGCAGAAGGGAGAAAACGGAGAATTATGAAAAATTATTATACTCGCGTCCAGTCCCCAAGACGAAGAGAACTTTTAACACAGATCGGATTAGAATTTGAAGTGCATCCGGCAGGCGGTGAGGAAATCATCACAAGCACAGATCCTGTGGAAGTGGTAAAATCGTTATCGACACAGAAAGCAGCTGCGGTGAAGGAAGAGCTGGAGCCACAGTTACCGGAGAACTGGCTGGTGATCGGGGCGGATACGATTGTGGTTTATGGCGGGAAGATTCTCGGGAAACCAAAAGATGAGGCGGATGCGATCCGTATGCTTACGATGTTGCAGGGGCAGACGCACAGTGTATATACCGGTGTGACACTGCTGGAGGAAGGAAGACAGACAACCTTTGCGGAAGAGACCAAAGTAACCATGTACCCGATGACGGAAGAAGAGATCCGCTGGTATGTGGATACAAAAGAACCGATGGACAAAGCAGGAGCCTATGGGATCCAGGGGCTTTGTGCACGATTTGTAAAAGAGATTCAGGGAGATTATAACAATGTTGTGGGACTTCCGGTGGGACGGATTTATCAGGAACTGAAAAAAGAAGAATCCTTTTGAAAATAAAAATGTTGAAGTGAGAGAAAACGATTTGCGATGATGCATTTAAAAATGAGAAATCGTAAAAATGTGGGGAAATGACAAAACAGAACTATACGGGACAGAAAGGGAAAAGACACAGATGGAAATGACAGAACAATACCCGGGTTACGACCATCGGGTGCAGTATTATGAAACGGATCAGATGGGATGCGTGCATCATTCCAACTATATCCGCTGGTTTGAGGAAAGCCGGAGCGATTATCTGGCATATCTCGGTATGGATTATGACAAAATGGAAGCCGCAGGCGTGATCAGCCCGGTACTGACGGTGGAAGCAGCTTATCACTCCATGACACGGTACGGGGAAGAAGTACATATTGAAGTGACAGTGAAAAAATATAACGGAGTAAAAATCTTTCTGGAATATCATATCAGGGATAAAAAGACGGAACCCTGCGTTGCAGCGGACAGACCAGTCACTGCTTTTTGAACAGGGAAGGAAAACCGTTATCCTTAAAAAAATGAAAAACCGGAGTGGCATGAGCTCCTGAAAAGAGAATGTGAACGGGCACAGGAACAAAACGGATAACAGAGGAAAAAACGTCCGGAAAATGGAAATGCAGAAAACACGGATAACAGTGTACATGAAAATTTCCAAATTGATACAGCACGCAACGAATCCACAATGACAGGAAACAAATCCCA
>ENA-OQES01000770-OQES01000770.1-human-gut-metagenome-genome-assembly--contig:-NODE-770-length-12835-cov-4.561615_pt1 | contig 12835 bp, 11 predicted proteins | sample MGYA00242798_ERZ504641 | MGnify/ENA primary metagenome ERZ504641 (study PRJEB26092, sample SAMD00036327) | human gut metagenome | host: Homo sapiens | study: EMG produced TPA metagenomics assembly of... | reverse complement strand
TTTTTACGACAGTGTAAGCTGCTGTATACGGATAGAACCGAAGTTATCAAAATGAGAACTCCGGTGGCTCTGCCACGGATGAAATCAAGTTATCATTTTGACAACCTGATTTTGATACGGCTACAATCAAGTTCCCAAAGTGGGAACTTGATTCGGCAGGAGTTACAAATCAAGTTACGGAAAGCGTAACCTGATTTCAGATGACAGCCCAAATTCCCACATTTGGGGGATTTGGGAGTGAGCGATTAAGAGCTACGGTATTTTGGCACTTCCCAGAATGGGAAGTGCCACTTTACTAAATAAAAGTAGCACTGATAAGGAACTTGACAAACTTTGTCAAGTTCCTAAAAGAGAAGTGTGTGCGATTGTTTTTACGCTGGCGGTAGCCTTTCTGCCGACAGGCATTGCTGCAATATCTGGCATCTGCCCGAATCGGTAAGAACTGCTCACCACAGCAAGGGCAGGTGTAGGTTCCGCGCTCAACGCGCTTTTTAAGACTTTTCCGCAAGTTCAGCATCCGGTGGCCGCAGGTCTGGAAGCTGCAATATTTGCGGTTTCGGGTCTGGGTGTAGATGACCTTGCGGCAGTATTCACATTGGATTCTGCGCACACTGGGGTCGCCATCAATGAAATATTCCATCAGGGTGTCCTGATTTTCACGTTCCCATTGTTCTGTTGTCATAGGCATCCTCCTTTGGCTGTTACGGGTGTGTGGTGGATAATGAAAAGCATTATTTGCCCCAAATGTTACGGGTATATGGTGGTTACCAAAATTGGTAACCACCACTTTTACACAATAAAGCGTTACGATTGTCTGGTTGGTGATCAAAATGATCACCAACTAAAATCTGTGCGTTATGGCTGGGTGGTAAGTGGACATTTTGTCCATTTACCACTTCCAAGTGGTGAGTTACGGTTTTCGTAACCCACCACAGAGCGACCGTGTTACGGTCATTTGGTAAGTACCGGAAATCAGCACTTACCAAATTTCACCGTGGCTTGACAAAATGTCAAGTCGAGGTCAAACGTAACACGAACGGAGTCAATGTGGACAAATTGTCTACATTGATTCAAGCTGCGGCAATTCACCCCATGTGGTCAAAATGTCCACATGGGGTCAGCCGTAACGCAGAAGGTTATTCTGATGAATGACGTTTTACGTCATTCACCACATCAACTGGCCATTTTGACCAGTTGATATTGGGTGTGCCGTTCTCCCTGCATGGATTTCCTGCCCCCTTCCGGCGGCGTTTTCCGGCTCTCCCTTGCGGGGTTATCGCCGGGTATCCCATGCAGACGGTCATGCGGTTGTCAAGGTACGGTGCTGGATTTGGCAATAAAAAATTCGCCACACAACAACCTGAACCTGACCATCCTTTCCGGGATGGCCTTGGTTCGGGTTCGTTATGTAGCGATAAGAAAGTCAAAAACTTGCTCCGGCTCCTTCGGGAGCCGAGCTGGAACTCTAAGTAAATATGTTATATTAAATTGTTGGGATAGATTACCACAAAAAAGCGAACTTTGTCAACAAAAATCTTTTGAGAATACGCCACTTTTGGCAGCTTGCAAGAAAATGCATCAAAAACTTTGGCAAAAATGAGAGAGCCAGATGGGCTCGTTTTACTTATTTGTTTTTTCACCAGCAGCGCCTGATAGGGTTCCAGCTCCACATCCGCCAGCCAGACCGGCTTGCCGTCGGCGGTCTTATACTCGCCACCCAGAGCGTCCAGACTGGCTCCTGCCGGGTACTCGGTAAAGTTGAACAGTCCCACCAGCGTTTCCTCGCCGCGCTTGCGTACCAGCGCCAGCACACCGGGGTTGTGGCTGTCCCATGTGGTCACCCACGCATCCGGGGCAAAGCAGGGGTCTGCCCGCATTTGGCGCAGCTGCTCCATGCCCTGCCACAGCTGGTTCTGCAGCGTGCCTTTTTGGGTGCGCTGCTTGGCATCCTCCCAGTTGAATTTGCTGCGGTGCAGGTTGCGGCTGTCCTCCACACGGTCGGGGTCGTTTTTTGTAATCCCAGCCGTTGCGCTGCGCGATCTCATCGCCACAGTTCAGCATGGGGAAGCCCTGCAAGAATGCCATGGCGGTGTGCAGCAGCAGGTCACGCTTCACGGCGTAGTCCAGTGCGATTTTATCGCCCTTTTCCAGTGCCTGCTCCACGCCGCACAGGCTGGCGGTGGTGCCGCAGCTGCGGGCATCGCCGGTGGCAGGGTCATAATTGTACAGTTCGCCTTTTGCCCAGCTTCCGGGGAAGTTGCCCTCGTAGAAGTGGTAGAGATACTCCTTGTGCTTCTGCGGGTCGATGCCAAGCTTTTCTTCCACCGCTTCGTCCAGACCCCAGCCGATATCATCGTGGCAGCGCAGATAGTTCACAAACCAGCAACTTTTTTTGGCAGGGCGTGGAGGGCATCCAGCTGCGCTTTCAGCAGCCGGGTGTCCCGGCTGGCAAGGGCACCCCACAGGTTGACCATGGTGGACACGTTGTAGAGCATGTGGCATTCCGGCTTTTCCGGGGCGCCGAAGTAGGCGGAAAGCTCCTTGGGTGCCATGACCACCTCGCCCTTGAGGATGACCGCCGGACAGACTACTTCCAGAACCATGCGCAGCATCCGCACGATGGTGTGTACCTGCGGCAGATTGCGGCAGGTGGTGCCCAGCTGCTTCCAGATGTAGGGTACCGCGTCAATGCGGAACACCTCCACGCCCAGATTTGCAAGATGCAGGATGCTCTTGGTCATGTCCACGAACACTGCCGGGTTTGCATAATTCAGATCCCACTGATAGTCGTGGAAGGTGGTCAGCACCCACTTGTGCATTTCCTCGCACCATGTAAAGTTGCCGGGCGCGGTGTTGGGGAACACCTGCGGTACGGTCTGCTCGTACTGGTCGGGGATGGTGCGGTCATCATAGAGATGGTAATAGGCCTGAAACCACGGGTCGCCTGCCTTTGCTGCCATGGCCCAGCGGTGGGTGCTGGCGGTGTGGTTCATGACGAAATCCAGACACAGGCTGATGCCGACTTTCCGCAGCTCCCGGGTCAGGTTTTCGAGATCCTTGTTGGTGCCAAGTGCCGGGTCTACGGTGTCGAAATCCTCCACCGCATAGCCGCCATCGTTGTGGGGGTGGGGCATCTGCAAAAGGGGCATCAGGTGCAGATAGGTCAGCTTCTGCTCCTTGAGGTAGGGCAGCTTCTTTGCCAGTTCTTTCAAATTTCCGGCAAAGAGGTCGGTGTACATGGTCATGCCGAACATATTGCCGCGTTTATACCATTCCGGGTCGGCGGTGCGGGCTTTGTCCAGTGCTTTCAGTTCCGCACTGCGGACCTTCCATGCCTGCTCCATTTCGGCTTCCAGCGTGTGCAGAGCTTCGCGGTCGCGGTACAGCTCCATGAAGAGCCATTCCAGTTCATCCTTGTGCTTGGCAAGGCGGGCAGAAAAATCCTGTGCCATTGGTCAGCCCTCCACTTCCGCCAGCGTCGGCATGGCGGGAATCGCACCGTGGCGGCTGGTGGTGATGCTGGCGGCCTTATTCGCAAAGGCGAGGATGCTTTCCAGCTGTTCCACCGTCAGGGTGTCCAGCTCCTCCTTGCAGAGCTTGGACAGAGCAGCCCCAAAGAAGGTATCGCCTGCGCCGTTGGTGTCGCCTACCTTGCAGGGAACGCCCGCCACATGACCGGTCTTTTCGCCAAAGCGATAGAACACACCGTCCGGGCCGAGGGTAACGAAAATCAGCTTGATGCCGTTCTGTGCCAGCTGTGCCGTGCCGCTCTCGCAGTCGGTGGTGCCGGTGAGCAGGGGAAGTTCTTCATCGGACACTTTCAGAATATCCACCAGCGGCAGGGGAGCTTTCATCTGGGCAATGGCGTCCTCTTTGCTCTTCCAGAGGTTGGCACGGTAGTTGGGGTCGTAGGTGATGGTAGCACCCAGCTTTTTGAGCACGGGCAGCAGCATCCAGTGTAGCGGTGCGGGAGGGGTCGGCGGTGAGACTGACAGAACCGAAGTGGACGATTTTCGCGGCTTTCAGAGCCTTGTCCGAAATGTCCTCTTTGCACAGCATCACGTCAGCGTTGGCGCTGCGGTAGAAGCTGAAATCCCGCTCACCGGTGGCATCCACCGAAACAACAGCCATGGTGGTGGGGTGGTCTGTATCCACCGCCATGCCGGAAACGTCCACCTTGTTCTCTGCCAGAACCTCTTTCAGGTAGCGGCCAAAGGCATCCGCACCCACCTTGCCGATAAAGGCGGTCTGTGCGCCCAGTCTGGAAGCAGCCACCGCCAGATTGGCCGGTGCACCGCCGGGGTTTGCGGCAAACTGAGGAATGCCGCGCGCATCCTTGCCGGTCTGGGTCAGGTCGATCAAAACTTCGCCAATCGTTAAAATGTCCATGGTTGCTCTCCTTATCATTCATCATAGCGGGGTGTCTGCTCCGGGAACTGCTGACTGATCTTTTCTTCAATGCCATAGGCGGCATTGAAATCGTTGTACAGCAAAAAAGAAGCAGACGAACCAGATAAAACCACACACCGAGGAAAGGCACAAGAAAGCCCGTCCACGGCAAAAAACAACACAAACAGCAGCCACCATGCCAGCTGAAGTGCGGCTGCACCCAGAACGTGCTTGCCGTATTTCAGGCAGAACAGCACCGCGTTTTGCAGGCGGTGGAGGTTGCTTTCTTCAAACAATACCACCTGCGGCCAGAACGCAGTAAACAGCATGAGCAGGATCAGCAGCCCGGCCAGAAAAACAGCCATGGTTCCGATACCGGGCAGACGCTCCCCGGAGAACAGCACCATGCCGAAAAACAGCTCGATGCCAAGTGCCAGACTGAACACCACACCGGGCAGAAGGGATGCTTTCCAGTTCTGTTTCATGCCCTTGCAGTAGTTCTCCCACCAGCCCCGGGGCGCATCCCGGTAACTGCGGAACAGTGCATCCATCATGCAGGAGATCGCCGGGCCCACCAGCAGTCCACCCACCACGCAGACAGGGAGCAGCACCAGCAGACTGGAAGAAAGCAGGGCGTACCCCACTCCCAGCCCGTAGGGGATGCACAGACCCAAGGTAACAAAAGTCTGCAACGAGAAAGCTTTTCCAGTCTCGTTCCAGCAGCTCCTGATACCGGGGCAGACCAGTGGCGCGTTGACCATGGATGACCGGGTCACTCGGAAAGAATAAGCCCATTTCTACGCCTCCTTAATAGGTGCAGCCGTTCAGAAATTCGGTCAGTACAGCCAGTGCATCGCCGGTGTAGCTCTCCTGACAGGAAAGCTCCCACTCTATGGCACTGGTGCCCTTCTGTCCAAAGGCGGCAACGCCAAAGGCATAGGGGTTGCTTTCGTCCTGATAGGTAAACTGAATGACAGTGTACTCCTGCCCGCCGGCAGTCAGGGTCTGTGTGTCGGAAATATCGTAGTTCTGCTGCGCCAGCTCCTGCCAGCCGGAAACAGCGGAAGCTGCCTTTTCTCCGGTCTTGTTCTCCTGCACCACCAGCGTCAGCTGGGCATCGTAGAGATCGACTGTCTTACCATCGCTGTTTTCATAGGGCTGGGGTTCTCCGTTGACCCAAGAAGCATAGTACAGACCGTTGGCTGCAAGAATGTCCTTGTTGTCCAGCAGGGTGAAGCTCTCCGGCGGAGCTGGGGCAACCAGCATCTTGCCTACCGGAGCCGTCCCATCCGCATTTACCAGCGGGTCGCTTTTCAAATTTTCATCCTTCACACCACAGCCGGTGCAGAGAACCACTGCCAGCGCAAGTGCTACAACACACAACCAGTTCCGTTTCATGGAGTTGCTCCTTCCGTCAAGATGTTCCACAGCCGCCGTGCTCCTTCCCGAGCATGAGCGACTTTTTGCTTTTTTTGCTTCCTCATAAAAGGCACGGCGGCCTAAAAATAGTCCGTTTACCAGTTCTGCGCTGCTGCCAGTAACGGTGGTTCCCAACACGGTAGTCTGATACGTTCCAAGGTCGTATCCGGCCAGCACCGGGCAGTCTGCCCAAGGTACAGTCTTTCCGGCGGCGGTATAGTCGTTGTCGCCCGGCGGAGTGCCGTCCCAGTTGGCAAGAGCCTGATAATCCAGCTGGAAGTGTGCCGGGTCGTCCAGCAGCAGGAAATAGCTGTCCTCAGCGTTCATGTCAGAAAGGAACTGCATCTGCGCCGCCAGTGCATAGGTCGAGGCGTTTTCTTTGTCCTCGGTGTCGCTGACGTACTGGTTGAGCCTGACGCAGACGGCTCCGTCGCCGTTCAGATCCTCGCCGTACTGCGCAAAGGCGTTTTCAATGGCGCGGGCGGTATCCTCCGGCAGGGAGTTTTTGCCAACATAGGCGATCTGGTAATCCGGCAGGGTCTCGCCCCAGTGCAGGGCGTTTGTCAGCCAGCTTACCCCTACCCAGAGAATCACGGCGGCGATGACGAGATAGACCCAGTGGTAATGCAGCCAGTTTTTTGCCCAGTACCACCGGCCTTTTTCCGGGGCGGTCATGCCTTGGTGGTGCCGCCGTAAGCGTAGCTGACCGGCAGACACAGCAGGGAGGGGGTATTGGCGCGGTTCTCGTTCAGCACGACTTCCACGCAGGTCTCTGCGATGGCGTCCACGGGCTGAACGATGGTGGAACAGTAATAATCCATGTCGCCGAAGGTGCGCAGCCCGTCAAAGCCGATGACCTGCACGTCCTCGGGCACCCGAAGCCCCATGAGACGCAGCAGCTGAACAATCTGGTAGGCCAGACGGTCGGTCACGCAGAAGATGCCGTCAAACTCCAACACGCCGTCCTGCAGATGATCGTCCAGGAACACCGCGAACTCGGCCATGGGGTCAAAGACGGTGCCGTCCCGCGCATCTTCCAGATTCTTTATTTCATAAGGAACGCCTGCGGCTTCACAGGCGGCCACAAAGCCGTCCTTGCGTTTGTTGGTCTCGCCCACGATGCTGGAACCGACGCGCAGGAAGGCGAGCTTCCTGCAGCCGTTTTCCATCAGCTTTTCGGCGGCCAGCCGCCCGCCTGCGTAGTTATCTGATGCCACGCAGGGGATGTTGGCACCGAGATACCGGTCGATGGAGACGGAGTTAATCTCCGAGGGTACTTCCAGCTTCGGGTCATAGGTCAGGGTAATGATGCCGTCCACCTTGTTCTGCTCGGCCATGCGGATCATTTCCTGCTCTTTTTCATTGTCATAGTCGGTATCGCAGAGCAGCATCCGGTAGCCGCGCTTTTGCAGCGAGCTGTTGATGCAATGAGCGATCAGGCCGAAATAGGGATGTGCGATGGTGGGCAGGATGACGGCGATGGTATTGGTGCGGTTGCTTTTCAGGCCGCGCGCATAGGCGTTCAGGTGGTAGTCCAGTTCCTTGATGGCCTGTTCTACCTTTTTGCGGTACTCCTCACCCACTGGGATGCCGTTGATGACCTTGGATACAGTGCCCAGAGAGACTCCTGCCTCCTTGGCCACATCCTTCATCGTAGGGGCGGTGTTCTGTTTTGCCATGCGGGCCACTCCTTTGTTCGTGAAACGTTTCTATTTCAAGTGGATATATATCAAAGGAAATCTTGCTGTATTCCTGCTAACTCTGAGGTTTTTGCAGCTTCAGTATAGCATGGTTTTTCCAGAATGTAAAGGCTTTTTCGTGAAATTTCATGAATCGTTTCACGAACGCACAATGACGCATTTTGCACAAAAACATCCTATAGCAAGTGTACAAAACGTTGAAAACATGGATACAAGGCATTTTTTGCGTAAAAACTGTTGACACAAAAACGCTGGCGTGCTATCTTTGTGTTGTAAGTCGTGTAACGTTTCACGAGAAACGGCAAGAACGATCCCCGAACGGCAGGGGACCCCCGCCCACGGGCCTGTGGGCAGCGTAAAAACAAGAAGGAGGAGTTTTTATGACGCAGACCTCGCCAGCTGCTGCACGTCAGCTGGACGCTATCCCGGTCCACCGCAAAAGCCTCAGCCAACGGCTGCGGGAAAACTGGCAGCTCTATGTGATGCTGCTGATCCCGGTGGTGCTGACCATCGTTTATAAGTACTGGCCCATGTACGGCATCCAGATCGCCTTCCGCGATTTCAAGGCAAGCCGCGGCATCACCGGCAGCGAGTGGGTGGGCCTGTACTGGTTTGAACGGTTCTTCACCGCACCCAACTGTGTGCGCATGATCAAGAATACCGTGCTGCTGAGCCTGTACAGCCTGCTGTGGAGTTTCCCCATTCCCATCATCCTGTCCCTGTGCATCAACCAGCTGCGCTTTGCAAAGTTCAAGCGGGTGGTGCAGACGGTGCTGTACGCACCCCACTTCATTTCTACCATGGTCATCTGTGGTATGATCAAGATCTTCCTCAGTCCGTCCGGCGGTCTGCTGAACCTGATCCTGGGCACCAGCGTGGACTTCCTCTCGGAGAGCGCCGCATTCCGTACCATTTATGTGGCCTCCGGCATCTGGCAGGAAGCCGGCTGGGGCACCATCATTTATATGGCGTGTCTGGCTGCTGTGGATACCAGCCTGTACGAAGCCGCCAAGATCGACGGCGCGTCCATGTTCCAGCGCATCCTGCACATTGATATTCCGGAGCTGGTACCCATGATCGTTTTGCAGCTCATTATGAGTGTAGGCAACCTGATGAACGTGGGCTTTGAAAAGGTGCTGCTGCTGCAGACCGAGCTGAACAAGGCCACCAGCGATATCATTGCCGTGTACGTCTACGAACAGGGCATCATCAACGCCAAGTACAGCTATTCCACCGCTGTGGGCCTGTTCAACACGGTGGTCAACATCATCCTGCTCATCATCGTCAACCGCATCGCCAAGAAAGCGGCAGATGTCAGCTTTGTGTAAGGGGGCGAATCGTTATGGCAAAATCCGTTGCAAAATCCAGCCAGAAAAAGCCCGGCGGTCTTTCCGATAAGGTCAGCGACATCGTTCTGGTGGTCATCTGCGCCGCCGTCATGCTCATCGTGGCCTACCCGCTGTACTACGTTCTGGTGGCATCCTTCTCAGACCCCTATGACGTTTACGCCGGCAAGACCTTCCTGCTTCCCAGCCAGTTCACCTTGAAAGGCTATCAGGCTGTGTTTGCAGACAGCGCGCTGTTCTCCGGTTTTATCAACAGCATCAAATACACCGTCATCGGCACGATTTATTCGGTGGTCATGATCTATCTGGTGGCTTACCCGCTGAGCGTGAAAGACCTGCCCGGACGCAAGTACATCAGCCTGTTCTTCGTCATCACCATGTACTTCGGCGGCGGTCTGGTGCCTACTTACCTCATCGTCAAGCAGACCGGTCTGCTGGGCAGTATGTGGGCGCTGTTCCTGCCCGGCGTGGTGGCTGTGGGCAACGTGATCATCGTCCGCAACTTCTTCGAGAACAACATTCCCAGAGAACTGCTGGAAGCCGCCGAGATCGACGGTGCCTCCAAGTGGACCGTCTTTGTAAAGATGGTCATCCCCCTGAGCCGCTCCATCATGGCCGTTATGGTGGTGTACAGCATGGTGGCCTACTGGAACGACTGGTTCACCGCTCTGATCTACCTGAGAGCCGATCAGGCTCCGCTGCCGCTGGTGCTGCGCAATATCCTGATCAAGAGCTCCACCAGTGCCAGCCAGTCCTCTATGGTAGCGGGCGGCTTTGCAGAACTGAATAAGCTGACCGAAATGATCAAGTTTGCTTCCATCATCGTGGCAGCTGCCCCCATGCTGATCGTTTAGCCCCCTTTGTACAGAAGTAATTTTGCAAAAAAGGCTTCATGGCAGGTGCCGTGAAAGGCTAAAATTTCGACCGCAGCCTGCAAGACGCGAGTGCCACCCAAGGCACGAAGCGGATGCAGAGCACCGCAAGAGGGCACTGAAGCCGCTGCCCATTCCAGAAAACGAAAAGAATCTGATATAACATTACAGAAAAGGAGAACAACCATGCAAAAAGATGATCTCTCGCCGCAATTTCCTGAAGGTTTGCGCCGTTGCCGGTTCTGCCGTGGCGCTGTCTGCCTGCGGCGGCAGCAAAAAGGCCGCTGGACCGGACCCCTCCAACACCGACCAGACCAGCTTTGACATCGTGGGCGGTCAGTCTGCCCTGAGCCCCGGCTACAACGACAACGAGGTGCTGAAGAAGCTGGCAGATAACGTGGGCGTTAAACTCAACTACGAGACCATGAGCGACTCCCTCAGCGAGCAGGTGAACATCCGCATTGCAGGCGACCAGCTGCCGGATGCCTTTATGGGTGTGGGCTTCTCCAACTACGATATCGCCAACTACGGTGCAGACGGCACCTTCCTGGACCTGACCCCCTATATCAACGCCGAGATCATGCCCAACCTGACCAAGATCCTGGACGAGCACCCCAACATCCGTGCCGCTATCACCATGAGCGACGGCTGCATCTACGGTCTGCCCGCTGCCGAGCAGATGGGCACTGCCGGTATCGGTGACGACGAGGATTACAGCATCTTCACCATTCCGCAGTTCTCCATGATCAACAAGCGCTGGCTGGACGAGCTGGGGCTGGCAGTGCCCACCACGCTGGACGAGCTGCACACCGCCCTGAAGGCCTTCAAGGACAACGATATGTCTGCCAAGGTCTACGGTAATGCACCCGGCAGCACCATCCCCATGTCCACCGGCTTTGACGAGTGGTGCTGGGGTCAGAACATCTTCTACGCAGGCTTCGGATTCACCAACTGGCCCAACGATGTGTGCAACGATCTGGTGCTGCAGAAGGACGGCAAGTGCCGCTTTGTCTGCGCCGAGGACAACTACCGCAAGGCGGTCACCTACTTCCACGACTGGTACGCCGAGGGTCTGATGGACGTGGAGATGTTCAGTCAGGATGCCAACCAGCTGCTGGCTAAGGGCGCACAGGGCTATCTGGGCGTTTCCACCTGGTGGTACATCGAGGAGCTGATGGGCGATTACGCCAAGGACTATGTGTTCCTGCCCGTGCTGGACGGCCCGGACGGCACCCACAACGTCACCGTGCGTACCGGCGGCGGCACCAACAGCGGCAACCTGAACGTGACCAACAAGTGCCAGAGCCCTGCCAACCTGCTGAAGTTCTTTGACCAGTGGTATGACGGCGAGACCGTGATGCAGCTGCAGTACGGCCCCATTGGCGTGTTCTTCACCGAGCAGGACGCCAACGGCAAGTGGAAGTCCATCACCGAGGAGGAGGCCAAGGCAAAGTACAACAAGGGTGCCGGTGAGCTGAAATCCACCTACGAGGTCTGGGGTCCCAAGCTGATCCTCAGCGAGTACTACGATGAGTATTTCTACATGGAGGACCGCGCCATCGAGCGTCTTACCGACCTTGAGAACTACTGGATGCCCTTTGTGGATGACGCCACCACCTACCCCATCGACTGCGTGTTCACCAGCGAGGAGTTGGACACCATCGACCGCTACCGTGCTGATTTTGAGAACGCAGTCTCTGAGCAGGAAGGTCTGTGGCTGAAGGACGGCGGCCCCTCCGACAGCGAGTGGGCAGCCTATCTGGACACCCTGACCAATAGCTGCGGCATGGATAAGCTGCTGGCAGTTTACCAGAGCGCATACGACCGCTACAAGGCGAACGCCTGATTCTAAGACGCAAGGAGGCATCCGCGATGCCAAGTGAAATTTTGAACAAAGCTCGTGCCTACGAAGCCGAGCACGGCGCTGCCATTTCCCCGGCGGAGCGCCCTGCTTACCACATGACTCCTTATGTGGGCTGGCTGAACGACCCAAATGGTTTCTCTTATTATAAAGGGAAGTATCACCAGTTCTATCAGTATAACCCCTACGATGTGCGGTGGGCACCCATGCACTGGGGTCACGCCGTCAGCACCGACCTGCTGCACTGGGAGTATCTGCCCTGTGCGCTTGCACCGGATTCCCCGGCGGACAATGGCCCCGGCTGCTTCTCCGGTTCTGCCACCGAGATGGACGACGGCAAGCAGCTGCTGATGTACACCAGCGTGATCGCAGAAAAGCAGCCCAATGGGGAGATGCGGGACATCCAGACCCAGAGCATTGCCATTGGTGACGGTCTCGACTACGAAAAGCCTGCCTGCAACCCGGTGCTGACCCAGAAGGATCTGCCGGAGGGCTTCAGCAAGTTCGACTTCCGGGACCCCAAGATCTGGCGTGAGGCCGACGGCACCTACTCCGCCGTCACCGTCTGCCTGGCCGAGGACGGCAGCGGCGCAGCAGCACTGTTCCAGAGCAAGGACGGCTTCGACTGGCACTTTGTCACGGTGCTGGAACGCTGCAACAATCAGTACGGCAAAATGTGGGAGTGCCCGGACTTCTTCCCGCTGGACGGCAAGCAGGTCTTGATGCTCGGCCCCATGGAGATGCTGCCCAAGGGCGAGTTCCACAACGGTCACAACGTCATTGCCTTCATCGGCAGCTATGACGAAGCCACCCACACCTTCACCAAGGAAAACGTGCAGCTGATGGACGGCGGCATCGACTTCTACGCCACCCAGACCACCCTTGCCCCGGATGGCCGCCGCATCATGACCGCATGGCTGCAGACATGGTCGGACACCGAGGATAAGCCCAAGGGCTGCAAGTGGTTCGGGCAGACCATCTGCCCCCGCGAGCTGCACATCAAGGATGGACGCATTGTTCAGGCCCCGGTGCGGGAGCTGGACGCCGTCCACGGCAAGCGCACCTTCCACGAAAATGTGACGGTGCAAAGCGAAACTTCTCTGGAAGGCATCAAGGGCCGTGTGGCGGATCTGACCGTCACGGTGCAGCCCGGCGAGTACCGCTCCTTTACCCTGAAGCTGGCTGCTGATGCAGACCATCACACCAGCCTGACCTACGACCCCTACACCTCCGAGCTGACGCTGGATC
>ENA-OQES01000769-OQES01000769.1-human-gut-metagenome-genome-assembly--contig:-NODE-769-length-12858-cov-3.142487_pt1 | contig 12858 bp, 21 predicted proteins | sample MGYA00242798_ERZ504641 | MGnify/ENA primary metagenome ERZ504641 (study PRJEB26092, sample SAMD00036327) | human gut metagenome | host: Homo sapiens | study: EMG produced TPA metagenomics assembly of... | reverse complement strand
TTTTGTAAAAGGATTGCATAAAGAAGTATGGGGATATGATCTTGAAATTTCCCTGATCGGTATAGAAAATGATAATCCATATTTCAGCCAGGATAAAGATCTTCCGAAAGCAAAGAACAAAGTTGTTATTTCATCTGCAATGGCACAGAAATATGATCTGCAAAAAAGGTGACTCGATCATACTGTCTGATGAGGAAGATGAAATGGATTACGCATTTCAGGTAGCAGATATCACACAATATTCTTCTGGGTTATATGCATTTATGGATATCGACAGCATGAGAGATCTCTTTCAGACATCATCAGATTATTACAATATGGTTGTATCAAAGAAGAAACTGTCGATTGACTCTGGAAAACTATATGCAACGACAAGTTAAAAAAGCAATTGAGGAGAGTTCAGATGTATTTATCAATATGATGATTCCGATGATGGGAATGATCGTTGGACTTTCTGTTATCATCTTTGCAATTGTCATGTATTTAATGATCAAGGTAATGATTGATCGTTCTGCACAAAATATTGCGTTGATGAAAGTATTTTGGGTATCGGAAGAAAGAGATTAAGAAGCTTTATCTAGATGGGAATTTCTATATGATCGCAATTGGAGCACTGATTAGTGTTCCGTTATCCAAGAAATTAATGGATGCAATGTATCCAGTTATGGTTTCCAATATAGCTTGTGGTATGAATTTAAGTTTCACATGGCAGATGTATGCATTGATCTATGCAGGAATTATCATTACATACCTGGTAATTAACAAGTTATTAGTGCGAAAGATTTACAAAGTCGGACTTTCTGATGCGTTAAAGAATCGTGAGTAAGATTAAAAGAAACAATCAGTCTTTGCCATATAAAATAAACTATTGTATAATGATACAAAAAGACCAAAGAAGGAAGAAACGATGACATTACAACAGCTAAGATATGTCGTAACGATTGCGGAGATCGGAACGATCAGCAAGGCAGCAGAAGAACTCTTTGTATCACAGCCAAGTCTTACCAAAGCTCTAAAAGAACTGGAAAAAGAGATGCAGATCACGATCTTCGACCGCACGAACAAGGGAATTCATGTATCTAGAGAAGGAGAGATCTTCCTTGGATATGCAAGACAGGTATTGGAGCAGGCGGCATTGATCGAAGAAAAATATAAACATAAAAGTGGTGGGAAACAGGAATTTTGCATTTCAACACAGCATTATTCTTTTGCAGTCAATGCATTTGTAGACTTGATCAAAGAATATGGAAGCGAGAATTACGATTTCAGTCTGAGAGAAACTCAGACTTATGAGATCATCGATGATGTAGCCAGAATGAAAAGTGAGATCGGAATTTTATATCTCAATGAATTCAATGCATCGGTCCTTGAGAAGATCATGAAAGCAAATGATCTCAAATTCACAGAACTATTTGTTGCAAGACCACATATTTTTATCTGTGACAAGAACCCACTGGCACAGAAAGATCAGGTCACAATGGAAGATCTCAAAGATTATCCGTATCTGTCATTTGAGCAGGGGGAACATAATTCTTTCTATTATTCTGAAGAGATGTTCAGTACGGAAGTGCGTTCAAAGAACATTCGAGTGAGAGACAGGGCAACTCTGTTTAACTTACTGATCGGATTAAATGGATATACGATCAGCAGCGGTGTGATTGATAAGGAATTAAATGGAGAGAATATTATCGCAGTTCCGCTTGCAGAAGAAGGCGAGATGCATATTGGGTATGTGACACATAAGAAGACGAAACCTAGCAGATTAGGGGCGATTTACTTGGAAGCGTTGAAGAGGCATGCACAATAATTTTATATATGTTTAAAGAAAGGTAGAAAATAATGGAACAACAGCAGCCAGAAAAGAAACACAAACGAAGAGTCAGATATAAAGGGACTCATCCAAGAAGATTCGAAGAGAAATACAAAGAATTAAACCCAGAAAAATACGGAGATACGATTCAAAAAGTTATTAGTAAAGGAAGTACACCGGCAGGAATGCACATTTCCATCTGTGTAAAAGAAATTCTTGAATTTTTTGACATCCAGCCGGGACAAAAAGGATTGGATGCAACCTTAGGATATGGCGGACATACAAGAAAGATGTTAGAAAAGTTACAGGGCAAAGGTCATATCTACGCATTAGATGTAGATCCGATCGAATCTGTAAAGACAGAGAAACGTCTGCATGATGCAGGGTTTGGAGAAGATATCTTAACGATCAAGCATATTAATTTTGCTAATATTGATCAGGTAGCCGAAGAAGTTGGACCATTCGATTTCATTTTAGCCGACCTTGGTGTATCCTCCATGCAGATTGATAATCCGGAAAGAGGATTTTCTTATAAATTTGAAGGACCATTAGATTTAAGACTGAATCCAGAAAAAGGAATATCAGCGGCAGAGCGTTTAGAAGATATCACGAAGGCTGAATTTGAAGGAATGCTCATTGAAAATGCAGATGAGCCGTATGCAAAACAGATTGCAAAAGAAACCGTTGCAACGATGAAACGGGGAAAGAAGATCAAGACAACAACGGATCTTAAAGATGTCATTGAAAGAGCATTAAACTTTTTGCCGGAAAAAGAGCGAAAAGAAGCAGTTAAAAAATCCTGCCAGAGAACATTTCAGGCTTTGCGTATTGATGTAAACAGCGAGTTTGAAGTATTAGAAGAATTATTGGAGAAACTTCCAGACGCATTGGCACCAGGTGGAAAGGTTGCGATCCTTACATTCCACTCTGGAGAAGATCGACTTGTAAAACATGCGTTTAAGTATGGGAAGAAAGTAGGAATCTACAGTGATGTAGCCAAAGATGTTATTCGTCCATCAAAAGAGGAATGTGCCCAGAACGGAAGAGCAAAATCAACAAAGATGCGCTGGGCGATCAAAGTGAAATAAAAATTAAAAGGAAGGGAAATATTAAAAAGAGGTATGCTTTTTAATATTTTCCTTTTTTCAAAAACATGAAAGAAAATGGTTTAAAATGATTGACTTTGACTGAAACTGTGCTATAATGAAGAAAAAAGGAAACGAATGATTGATTTTGACGTTTTTATTTTGGAAAAGGAGGATAACCTGTATGAGAATTACAGAGCTGTTGCAGGATGCAACAATTGACCTTGGTGTGAAGGTTAACAGCAAAGAAGAAGCAATTGATCATCTGGTTGATTTAATGGTCAAGGGCGGAAACATCACAGATCGCGAAGAATACAAGAAGGGCATTTTAGCAAGAGAAGCTAATGGAACAACTGGTATCGGAGGAGGGATTGCAATTCCTCATTCTAAGAACAAAGCAGTAACTAAGGCTGGTTTGGCTTCTATGACAGTACCAGACGGAGTCGATTATGAAGCAATGGATGGAGAACCATCTGATGTATTTTTTATGATCGCAGCACCAGCAGAAGGAAGCGACGTGCATTTAGAGGCATTGTCAAGATTATCTGTGATCTTAATGGATCCAGTATTTAAGGACAGTTTATTAAAGGCAACAAGCAAGGAAGAATATCTTGCATTGATCGACAAGAAAGAAACAGGAAAAATTCCCAGAAGAGGCGGCGAAGGAAGAAGAGAAACCTGCTGTACAAGAAGAGAAAGCAGACGATGGAACGATCAGAGTTCTTGCAGTTACAGCATGCCCAACAGGAATCGCTCATACATTCATGGCAGCAGAATCTCTTGAGAATAAAGCAAAAGAGATGGGAATTACATTAAAAGCTGAGACAAATGGTTCAGGTGGAGCAAAGAATGTCTTAACAAAAGAAGAGATTGTAAAATTGTGATGGAATCATCGTAGCAGCAGATAAGAACGTTGAGATGGCACGTTTTGATGGAAAACAGGTTCTTCAGACAAAAGTAGCGGACGGAATTAATAAACCAGAAGAACTGATCCAGACAATTTTAGATAAGAAAGCGCCAACATATCATCATTCAGGAGCAGCAGCACAAGAAGATAGTGCAGAAGGTGAAAGCGTTGGACGTCAGATTTATAAACATCTGATGAATGGTGTATCTCATATGCTGCCATTTGTAATCGGTGGAGGTATCTTGATCGCTCTTGCATTCTTAGTAGATAATCAGGCGATCAACCCGGCAAACTTCGGTAAGAATACACCACTTGCAGCTTTACTAAAGACGATCGGTGAACAGGCATTTGGATTTATGCTTCCAATCTTAGCTGGATTTATTGCAATGAGTATTGCAGACCGACCAGGATTAGCGATAGGTTTCGTTGGTGGAGCATTAGCAAATGGTGGTTATACATTTGCTAATATCATGGCATATGATTCTGCCAAAGCCGTTTCCTCTGGATTTATCGGAGCATTATTTGCAGGTTTTGTTGGTGGATATATCATGGTTTTATTAAGAAAACTGTTTGATAAATTACCAAGTGCATTAGAAGGGTTAAAACCAATTTTACTATTCCCAGTTTGTGGTATTTTAATTATGGGTGTTGTGATGATCGCAGTTAATCCGGTTGTTGGAGCGATCAATACAGGACTGAATAACTTCTTATCATCTATGAGTGGAACAAGTTCTATCCTTTTAGGAGCAGTTCTTGGTGGAATGATGTCCATTGATATGGGTGGTCCATTTAATAAAGCAGCATATGTATTTGGTACAGCACAGTTAACAGTAGCCAATGCAGGACCAGAACAGTATGCGATCATGGCAGCTGTTATGGCTGGAGGAATGGTACCTCCACTTGCAATCGCACTTTGTACAACATTCTTTAAGAATCGTTTCACAGAGAGTGAAAGAAAATCTGGTGTTGTAAACTATATCATGGGATTATCATTCATCACAGAAGGTGCTATCCCATTTGCAGCAGGAGATCCAATCCATATCCTGCCTCCATGTATTGTAGGATCTGCAGTAGCAGGTGCGTTATCCATGGCATTTAAATGTGGACTTCCAGCACCACACGGTGGAATCTTTGTTATTGGAGTCATCACGAATCCAGTACAATACTTAATTTCTGTAGTAGTTGGTGCAGTTATTGGAATGGTCGTTATGTCATTTACAAAGAAACCATTAAATAACCATTTACAATAAATTAATTCCTCATATTTTCATAAGCAATATTTATAATAAGTAAACAGAGATTGTGAAATTTTGCAATCTCTGTTTGCTATTTTGATAAAACAATGATATACTAGATAAGATTTTAGAAATCAAAGACAGTTCATTCGTACCATCCTGTCTATAAACAAAACTAGGACTGAGAAGAAGATTTTCAGGATACAGGTACGCGTGCTTGTATCCTTTTTTTAGATTGAAAATATATGTAGAAGGGAAATAAGAAAATGTATCAATTAACAACACATGCATCCTTTGATTCAGCTCATTTTTTATCGGGTTATGAAGGAAAATGCAGCAATATCCACGGTCACCGCTGGAAATTAGAAGTTACCGTACAAAGTGAAACATTAGAACAGACAGGGCAGATTCGAGGAATGGTTGTCGATTTTGGACAGTTAAAAGATGATATTAAAAAATTTAGCAGATGAGTTTGATCATAGTCTGATCATAGAAGATGGAACATTAAAAGAGAAGACAGTAGAAGCATTGAAAGAGGAAAATTTCAAAATGATCTTTGTAGATTTTCGTCCAACTGCAGAGAGTTTTGCAAAATATTTTTATGATAGAGTGAAAGAAATTCGGATATGATGTCAAGTTAGCGAAAGTTTATGAGACACCAAATTAATATGGCAGCATATGGGGAGTAAATGAGATGGAAACATTTAAAGTAGTCGAAACCTTTGTAAGTATCAACGGAGAAGGAAAGAAAGCTGGTCGTCTTGCTATGTTTATCCGATTGAAAGGATGTAACTTAAACTGCTCTTACTGCGACACAACATGGGCCAATAAAAGAGATGCAAGATGTGAATTATTGACGGCACCGCAGATTGTAGAAAGGATCAAAGAAGCAGGGGTCGAACTTGTTACATTAACAGGTGGAGAGCCTCTTCTTGACGAAAATGTATCAGAATTGATCGGAAGTATCTTGATGCTGCCAAAAGTTGAGATTGAGATTGAGACAAATGGAAGTGTACCGATCAGATATTATAAAGAAAGAGACAACAGATTAACAATGACAATGGATTACAAACTTCCATCCAGTAATATGGAAGAGAATATGTGCCTTGAAAATATGGAATATTTAAAACCATGGGATGTTGTTAAATTTGTTATTGGAAGCAGGGAGGATTTAAACAGGGCGAAAGAAATCATTGAACGATTCAGACTTTGTGAAAAAGCAATTGTATACTTCAGTCCTGTATTTGGTAAGATCGAACCAGAAGAAAATCGTTGAATTTATGCAAAAAAAACAAGCTTAACAAAGTCAGGTTCCAGATTCAGATCCATAAAGTTGTATGGGACCCTGACAAGACAGGTGTATAGGAGGAAATACTATGGCAATCGATAAAGAAGCGATCAAGGAACATATAAGAGGTATTCTTGTTGCACTTGGAGATGATCCAAACCGTGAAGGGTTAAAAGAAACACCAGATCGTGTAGCAAAAATGTATGAAGAAGTCTTTGAAGGAATGAATTACAGCAATCATGAGATCGCACAGATGTTTTCAAAGACATTTGAAGATGATCTAAGTGTCAAAGATCATAAAGATATGGTGATCGTAAAAGATATTGATATCTTTAGTTATTGTGAGCATCATATGGCATTAATGTATGATATGAAAGTCTCTGTGGCATATTTGCCAAAAGACAAGGTATTAGGACTTAGTAAGATCGCAAGAATCTGTGATATGGTTGGAAAACGTTTACAGCTTCAGGAAAGGATCGGAAGTGATATCGCAGAGATCATCATGGAAGTTTCAGGAAGTGAAGATGTAGCTGTTTATATTGAAGGATGTCATAGCTGCATGAGTGCAAGAGGAATCAAAAAATCAAAATGCCAAGACAGTGACAACAACATTTCGAGGAGCATTTGACACAGATTCTACATTAAAATGGCATTTCATGATGCAGGCAGGAAAATAAGAAAAGGAGAGAAGCAAAATGGCAAAACCAAACAAGGCCGTTGTTGTATTCAGCGGTGGACAAGACAGCACAACATGCCTTTTCTGGGCAAAGAAGAAATATGATGAAGTGATCGCGCTTTCATTTAACTATGGACAGAGACATTCAAAGGAACTCGAGTGTGCAAAGAAAATCTGTAAAGAACACGGTGTAGAACATCATATTCTGGATATGGGATTGTTAAATCAGTTAGCACCAAACTCTCTTACCAGAGTAGATATGGAAGTAGATCATGAAGCACCAAAAGAAGGGATACCAAATTCGTTTGTTGATGGAAGAAATATGTTATTCTTAACATTTGCAGCTGTTTTTGCAAAACAAAGAGACATTCATGTGTTAGTAACAGGTGTGTCCCAGAGTGATTTCAGTGGATATCCAGATTGCCGCCATGTCTTTATCTCATCTTTAGAAACAACATTAACACTTGCCATGGATTACGAAATTTGAAGTGATCACACCATTAATGTGGATTGACAAGAAACAGACATGGGAGATGGCTGACAAATTAGGCGTCTTTGATATTGTAAGAAATGAAACTCTGACATGTTATAATGGAGTGATGGGTGATGGATGCGGAGAATGTCCAGCATGTAAGTTAAGAAGACATGGATTAGAGGAATATTTAAAAGTCCGAGGACATAAATAAAAATATACGAAAGAGAAAAGGATCTTGTGATGGGATGGTACAAGGTTCATTTTTTGTTGTTTATATACATCTGTTGAGGATATGGAGAAGATTCTGGAATGTATTTATTATGGAAGAGATGTAACATTCTAAATTTTAAATTGTAAGTTGGCCAACTGTAGATTTCGAGTATATGATAAAAAATAGGGGATTTTTAAACAGAAGGTAATGTTATTATGCTTGCTTTATAAACATCTCGATAAATCGGTGTTGTTTAAGCCTTTTTACCATCTGTCATCTGTTAATAAATACAAAAATTATTAGCCAGTACCGTATAACATACACACTGTGTAGTGGTTTGAATCACGTAAATTATTTGAATATTATAAAAAGAGATCATGTGTCAGCAACCGTACGGACACGTCTGCACTTAGCGAGTGGATGGTCGTTAGACCATTCAGGAGCTTAGTACAGCTACGTGGGAGTCCGAACGCGAGTGGGTTGCAGGCACATGATCTCTTTTTATAATATTCCACCAACAATTTCCGTTATTCAAATCACAATTTCATTGCACGTATAGAGTTTATTACGCATAGCATTGCAACTCCGCTATCTGCGAACACAGCCATCCACATATTTGCGAATCCAAGCAGTCCAAGGATCATTACTAATGCCTTGATCGCCAATGCAAATACAACATTCTGCCAAGCAATCTTACAAGCTTTTTTGCCGATAGAGATTGCCTGTGGAATTGCTTCAACGTTTGAGGTCATGAATACAACATCTGCTGCTTCGATTGCAGCATCAGCACCGCTTCCCATGGCAGCACCGCAATCAGCACCAGCTAATACAGGGGCATCGTTGATACCGTCACCAACAAACATAACAGCTCCATGTTTGCTTCTCTGTTCCTGAAGTTTGGCAAGTTTTTCATCAGGAAGAAGTCTTGAGTAAACTTCGTCAATTCCAGTTTCTTTTGCAATCGCATTTGCAGTTGTTTCGGAATCTCCAGTTAACATAACCGTGTGAAGATTCTGTGCTTTTAAGGAAGCAATGGCGGATTTCGCATCGTCTTTTAATGTATCTGCAATAACGATCGCACCAATTAACACACCATCTTTTGCAAGAAAACTTCAGTTCCATAAGAAGTTGTTTCTGGATAGTCTCCAGTTACATGATACTGAGCCATCAAATTTTTTATTGCCAGCTAAGATTTCTGAGTTATCAATTGTGATAACAGAACCATGTCCAGCGATTTCTTTTGCGTTTTCAGGTGTTTTATAAGTTACATTTTCATCTTTGGCAGCTTCCATGATACTCTTTCCGATTGGATGAGTAGAAGATTCTTCGCAGGAAGCAGCAAGTGATAATATTTCATGTTTGGTTGCATTTCCGAGAGGGATCACATCCTGAACTTTGAAGTTTCCTTTTGTGATCGTTCCAGTCTTATCCATGACAACAGAAGTAATATCTTTTAATGTTTCAAGTGCAGCTCCGCCTTTAAATAAGATACCGATCTTAGATCCAGCCCCGATTCCAGAGAAGAATGCAAGAGGTACACTTAATACAAGGGCACAAGGACAGCTGATTACAAGGAAAGTTAAAGCTGTGTATATCCAGTGTGTCCAGTTTCCTGTCACTAAAGAAGGAATGATCGCAGTTGCAAGGGAAAGAAGTACGACAAATGGAGTATATACACGAGAAAAATCGTGTGATAAAACGATCCATCTTTGGTTTGCTTGCGGCTGCATTTTCTACGGAATCCATGATTCTTGTGACCATAGATTCTTCCAGTACTTTTTCTACCTTGATCTTGATAACACCAGAAGTATTTAAACATCCAGAAGTTACATCTGTTCCGATAGAGGCAGAAACAGGAATAGGTTCTCCGGTAACAGGAGAAGTATCGATCATCGTTTCCCCATCTGTGATGATACCATCTAATGGAATACGGTCACCAGGACGTACTAATAAGATATCTCCGATTTCAGCTTCTTCGGCATCAATTACAGTGACATCTCCATGATCATCAACAAGGTTGACAACTTCAGGTCGCATATCAATGACATCCATGATCTGGGAACGGCTTCGTTCCACAGCTTTTTCTTCAAATAATTCACCAATACGATAAAACATCATAACACCGACCGCTTCCGCAAATTCTCCGACGCCGAAAGCACCGATCGTTGCGATACTCATTAAGAAGTTTTCATCAAAAACCTGACCTTTAGAGATATTTTTAAGAGCGGTCCATACGATCTTAATTCCTAAGATTAAATATGCAAGGATAAAACATACCATACTGTATACAGGCTTGGAAGATTCCAATGCTTTTCCGGCAATAAATAAAACGATACCAGCACCAAGTTCCCAAGAATTCTCTGTTATCTTCAGAATTCTCTTTGGCTTTTTTACGCTTCTTTTTGTGCACGGACAGTATTTTCACGGACAACGACTTTGACATCTGGTTCGATGGAAGTACAAATATCTTGAATCTGAGGCAATAATGTTTTGGCATCATCAGACCATACACGTAACTGCTTTGTTGCAAATGTCAGATTGACGGCTTCAACACCGGGAAGATGAGAAATCTGTTCTTCCATTTTACCTGCACAATGAGCACAGCCTAATTTCTCGACAATAAATACGGTTGCCTGACCATTTCCTTCACGATTTGCAGCAGCTGCAATTGATTCATCATCGTCATCGTCATCATCACAGCAGCCACAATCGCAGTGGTCATCATGATGGTGATGATGTTTGTGGTGTTCATGTTCTTCGTGATCGTGTTCACACCCGCAGTCGCAGTGGTCATCATGATGGTGATGATGTTCGAGGTGCTCATGTTCATTATGGTTGTGATCACATCCACAGTCACAGTGGTCATCGTGATGGTGATGATGTTCATGACTTTCATGAGAATCTTCTTCCACATGTTTTCTCCGTTTAGATGATTTTTTGCGTAACTTCCGTCACAATAACATCCGGTTCAATATCCGTACAAATCTTTTGAATCTCAGGAAGCAGATCTTCACGAGAAGTTTCAACATACATTTTTTTCCATAGGAAATGAAAGATTTACACTTTTAACATCAGGAAGTTTCCCGATTTTTTCTTCCATTTTACCTGCACAATGAGCACAGCCAAGATTCTCAAACTCATAAGTCTTCTTCATAAATACCCCTCCTTTCAAATACAGTCTTTAACAGATCAGATACAAGCTCTCCGTCAGCAGTGTCTGCGATCGTATAATGAACTTCTTTCCCAATTCGTCTGCTTGTGATCACACCTAATTGCTTCAAAGAGCGAAGATGATGAGACACTGCTGGTGGGCTCATTTCAATCGCTTCTGCGATATTTCTAACACAGACTTCACGGTGGTATAAAAGATACAAAATACGAAGTCTGGTACTGTCACTTAACAGACCAAATAAACTGGCAGTTTCAATGGCAAATTCTTCTGGTGGAAGAACATGTTTTAATTCTGTAACATCACATCCATGACCATGGATATCTATGGAAGCAATGTTATATTTCTCCGTTTTATCCATAGAAATCTCCTTTTTATAAGATTAAATGATTGCTTAATTGTTTATGTTTTAAATATAATACTTTTAAATATTGATGTCAACAGAAATGAGAAAAATAGTTAATAGATGTATTGTTTGGTGTAATCTTGGAATTATACATAATAGTTTTTCCTAACTAGAATTAAAAAAATATAGGATAATCAAAAAAATATGATATACTAAAAACTACTTATACGAAATTTATTAGATCAAAAAATCACATTTCGATAAAAGCAAAGATAAACAAAAACAGAAAAGGAAGTGTATCATGGAAGAGTTAAAGAACATCAAAGTAGCCCTCCTTGGTTCTGGAACTGTCGGAACAGGAGTATACAAACTGATCGAACGCCAGAGAGAAGAATTACCTCACAAAGTTGGTGCAGGTCTGACTGTCAGCAAAGTTCTAGTTAGAGACAAGAACAAGAAGAGAGAAGGAATTGACCCTTCTGTATTAACTGACCAGTGGGAAGATATTATCACAGATGATGAGATTCAGATCGTAGTGGAAGTTATTGGGGGGAATCGAACCCGCCCGTACTTATATTACAGAAGCTCTTCAGGCAGGTAAGAATGTTGTCACAGCGAACAAAGACTTAATGGCAGTGCATGGTGGTGAATTATTAGATATCGCTTCCCATAATGGATGTGACTTATTATTTGAAGCATCTGTTGCAGGTGGAATTCCAATTATCCGTCCATTAAAACAGTGTCTGGCAGGGAAACTATATTTCAGAAGCAATGGGTATTGTCAATGGAACAACAAACTTCATTCTGACAAAGATGACACACGAAGGAATGGAATTTGATGAAGCTTTGGCACTCGCAACAGAATTAGGATATGCAGAAGCAGATCCAACAGCTGATATCGAAGGATATGATGCAGGACGTAAGATGGCGATCATGGCATCCATTGCGTTTAACTCTAGAGTCACATTTGATGATGTATACACAGAAGGAATCACAAATATCACAGCAAAAGATATCAAATATGCAGAAGCAATGGGATGTACGATCAAATTGTTAGGGGTAGCAAAGAACACAGAATCTGGAATTGAAGTACGTGTTCATCCAATGCTGATTCCAAGTGATCATCCATTGGCAACTGTCAATGATTCATTTAACGCAGTTTTTGTACATGGAGATGCAGTTGACGATGCAATGTTCTATGGAAGAGGAGCAGGAGAATTCCCAACAGCAAGTGCAGTTATGGGAGATATCATTGATGTCGCACGTAATATTCAGTTCTATTGCACAGGAAGAATCCATTGTACATGCTACAAAGACCTTCCAATCAAGAAGATCACAGAGATTGAAAGCAAATATTTCATGAGATTGTTAGTTGATGACAAACCAGGAGTTCTTGCTCGAATCGCAGATACGTTAGGAAAGAATCAAGTAAGTATCGCACAGGTGATTCAGAAGAACAAGGTTAATGATATGGCAGAATTAGTTGTTATCACGGATCTTGTACTGGAGCAGAACTTTGCAGATGCTTTGGTCGAGATTAAGGGAAATGGAACATACTCGTGAGATTTCTACAGTAATCAGAGTGTATTAAATTTTAATTTGTAGTTTGGCCAACTTGTAGATTTTTTGAGTATATGATAAAAATCTAATAAGCAT
>ENA-OQES01000768-OQES01000768.1-human-gut-metagenome-genome-assembly--contig:-NODE-768-length-12860-cov-2.623184_pt1 | contig 12860 bp, 17 predicted proteins | sample MGYA00242798_ERZ504641 | MGnify/ENA primary metagenome ERZ504641 (study PRJEB26092, sample SAMD00036327) | human gut metagenome | host: Homo sapiens | study: EMG produced TPA metagenomics assembly of... | reverse complement strand
TGGTCTGGAAGTGTTGGAGGAAGTATGTCCGTTGTCTGCTAGGATGAATCGTGAACCCGGTCAGTATGCGTATGGAAAGTGCAAGGATCAAAGACCTGCTGACAGACTGCGGACAGGTATAATACTGTACAGACAGAAAGGAAAATCAAAATGAGAGGATGGCGGTTAAGGCTATGAGAATACAGCGTTTGACAAAAGATGCAAAAGAGAACTTACTGGAGGATCTTCTGAGAGAAGCCCGAATAATTACGGTCAGTATGAACAGGGAGTTCAGGAAATCCTCGCTCATGTGAAAAGAAGAAAAGGATCAGGCAGTATTTGCATATACGAAGAAATTTGATCATGCAGATATCACTGCAGACAATATTAAGGTTACAGAAGAGGAGATCGAAGAGGCATATAAAGAAGTAGATCCAAAACTGGTGGAGATCATCCGCAAAGCTCTTCTGAACATCCGTACGTATCATGAAAAAACAGAGACAGTACAGCTGGTTCGACAGCAAACCGGACGGAACAATCCTGGGACAGAAAGTCACACCACTTCACAGAGTCGGTGTATATGTGCCGGGCGGGAAAGCTGTATATCCATCTTCTGTATTGATGAACATTGTACCTGCAAAGGTAGCCGGAGTTGATGAGATCGTGATGGTCACACCGCCCGGAAAAGATGGAAAAGTGACACCAAACACGCTGGTTGCAGCACATGAAGCCGGCGCGGATGTCATCTATAAAGTCGGCGGGGCGCAGGCTATTGCTGCTCTGGCATACGGAACAGAGAGCATTCCAAAAGTCGACAAGATCGTAGGACCTGGAAATATATATGTTGCTCTGGCGTAAAAAAAGCAGTTTATGGTTATGTAAGCATTGATGCAATTGCCGGACCAAGCGAGATTCTTGTTATTGCAGATGAGACGGCAAATCCAAGATTTGTGGCAGCAGATCTTCTTTCACAGGCAGAGCATGATGAACTTGCATCTGCAATTCTGGTCACAACATCTGAAGAACTTGCCCGGAAAGTATCGGATGAAGTGGATGGTTTCTTAAAAGAACTTTCCAGAAGTGAGATCATCCGGAAATCACTGGACAACTACGGTTATATCCTGGTCGCAGATACGATGGATGATGTGATTGATATTGCAAATGAGATCGCATCCGAACATCTGGAGATCCAGACAAAGAATCCATATGATGTGATGACAAAAGTAAGGAATGCCGGTGCCATCTTTATCGGGGAATACGCAAGTGAACCACTGGGAGATTATTTTGCAGGACCGAACCATGTTCTTCCAACCAATGGTACAGCAAAATTTTTCTCACCGCTTTCTGTGGATGATTTCATTAAAAAAATCAAGTATCATCGGATATTCGGAAGAAGCATTACGCGATATACATAAAGATATTGAAGCATTTGCCGAGGCAGAGCAGCTGACGGCACATGCCAATTCTATCAAAGTCCGTTTTGAGGGCGAAGAGTAGAAGACAGCAGAAAAATAAGGAGGCGAGGAGCTATGAACAGAACAGTCACCAGGACAAGAACGACAAAGGAGACGGATATTACGGTAACTCTGAACCTGGATGGAACCGGAAAGACGGAGATTGATACAGGAATCGGATTTTTTTGATCATATGTTGAATGGATTTGCAAGACACGGATTGTTCGATCTGACGGTACATGCGAAAGGGGATCTGGAAGTGGACAGTCATCATACCATCGAAGATACGGGAATCGTACTTGGACAGGCTATTCTGGAAGCAATAGGAGATAAAGCCGGAATCAAACGTTATGGCCACTTTATGCTTCCAATGGATGAGACACTCGCACTTTGTGCGGTGGATCTCTCCGGAAGACCATATTTGAATTATAATGCAGAGTTTGTGTCAGATAAGATGGGTGAGATGGATACTGAGATGGTAAGGGAATTCTTTTACGCAGTTTCTTACAGCGCAATGATGAATATCCACCTGAAGATTCTGGATGGTATCAACGATCATCACAAGGCGGAGGCGCTGTTTAAAGCGTTCGGAAAAGCACTTGATATGGCGACAATGGAAGAGCCAAGGATAAAAGAGGCATGGACCACAAAGGGAAGACTCTAAAAGGAGACGGACAGACATGAGTTATAAAAGATTAATACCTTGCATTTTTATAAAAGACGGGAAAGCGGTCAGATGGATTGATGATCCGACTGTTGTATCCAAAGACGTAATTGAACTTGCAAAATATTACAGTGATCACGGTGCAGATGAACTGATCGTGCTGGATCTCTCAGATTCGGATGAAGAACATGATGAAACGATCACATTGATGAAACGGATCAATCGTGTGATCAGGATCCCGATGATCGCAGGCGGCAATATCAGACGCCAGGAAGATATTAAGAAGATTCTGTATACAGGTGCAAAACGGGCAATGCTGAATTTCTCTAAGCCGGATAGTGTCAAACTGATTGAGGATGCGGCAAAAAGATTCGGAAAAGAGAAGCTTGCGGTATCATTAAATGATTTTGATGCATTGTTCAAACATCAGCATCTGATCCAGGATTACAGCAGTGAAATTGTCTTTATGCACAGACTGGATCTGAATTCCATTATGAATGTAACAGATGTACCGTGTGTGATCATTACGGATACGGAAGAAGAGTCAGAGTTATTTAAAATTTTGAAATGCCCGGGTGTCCGGGGGTCTTTCGGGAAGATATGTAAGCCGTACAGATATTGATTGTGTGGCATTCAAAGATAAGTGTACGGAAGAAGGAATTAAGATGACATCTTTTGAGAGTATGATGGAGTTCTCACAGTTTAAGACCAATGATCAGGGCCTGATCCCTGTCATCGTCCAGCATTATAAGACACAGGAGATCCTGATGCTGGCATATATGAATGAGGAATCTTTCTATGAGACGATCAAGACAGGAAAGATGACGTATTTTAGCAGAAGCCGGCAGAAACTCTGGGTAAAGGGGGTAGACGAGCGGTCATTTCCAGTATGTAAAATCCCTGACGATTGACTGTGATCTGGATACATTGCTTGCAAAAGTAGATCAGATCGGAGCAGCATGCCATACCGGTAATCCGACCTGCTTCTTCCAGCCGCTTGTAGGAATTGACTATGATGAGACGAATCCCCTTCGGATCTTTGAATCGGTATATGACACGATCGCAGACCGTAAAGAGAATCCAAAGGAGGGGTCTTACACGAATTATCTGTTTGATAAGGGAATTGATAAGATCCTGAAAAAAATTGGAGAAGAAGCAACGGAAGTTGTGATCGCAGCAAAGAATCCGAATCCGGAAGAAGTCAAATATGAGATCGCGGATTTCCTGTATCATGCAATGGTTCTGATGGTAGAAAAAAGGTCTGACATGGGAAGACATCGTAAAAGAACTGGCAGATCGTTAAGCAGAAACTCTTAGAAAACATGAAAAAGAGCCTGTATGCAGTAAGTTTTGCACATGAGTGAAACAGATATCTCATATATTGTTTCAGAGGTGAGCGCATGTGAATGAAACGGAAAAGCGAAGAAGAGAACTTCTGGAACAGACACGTTACAGCTATCAGGAATCCGGGATACCGGCAATACATCCCAGATACAGGGCATCTTATAGTGAACTGTATGGTGAGGAAGAGGCAGAACAGGGAAGCCTGGGAATTCGTACATTTATTTGTATGATTCTGTTTGCGGTGTTTGTATTTATGCAGAATGAAGGGAAAGATATTCTACATATAAGCAGCACAAAAGTGGTGCAGGAGGTCAGTAAAAACGCTGACATTACCGATGTGTGGAAAAAAAGTACCATAGAGGAGTAGATTTGAGACCGTTGGTTAAGAATTGAAACCGACGGTCTTTTTGTGTATAATAGCTATATTAAAAGGAAAGCAGAGAGACTGGCGTCAGCCGGTCCCGGCAGATGAGGAGGAAACAGATATGTTAAAATTATGGATTGTTGGTGCATCCGGGCAGATCGGATCGGCCATCAATGAAGTGTTGGATCCATTAGAGATGGAAGTGTTTAACACAGATAAGGAAGAATTAGACATTACGGACACCGATGAGGTGCTGAATTTCGGAGTGATCAACCGTCCGGATGTGATCATCAACTGTGCAGCAGTCACAGATACAGATCTCTGTGCAAAAAGAACCGGAGCTTGCATACCGTGTGAATGCGCTGGGAGCAAGAAATTTAAGTATTGTGGCAAGAAAGACAGGGGCCAAGATGGTACAGATATCTACGGATGATGTATTTGACGGAATCCGGCATACCCCATATACGGAGTTCGATGACACAAATCCGAAGACCGTTTACGGACGTTCCAAGAGAGCAGGGGAGAATTATGTAAAGGAATTTACACACAAGCATTTCATCCTGCGCAGTAACTGGGTGTATGGAAATGGCAATAATTTTGTAAACCGCGTACTTCATGCAGCAGATACAAAGGATGAACTTCTGATTGCATCAGATCAGTTTGGTTCTCCGACCAGTGCAAAAGACCTGGCACGTATTATTCTTTATCTGATCAAAACGAATGAATACGGAACGTACCATGCAACCTGTCAGGGTGTATGTAATCGTTATGAATTTGCGCAGGAAGTTTTGAAACTTGCAGGAAAGAGGATCACTCTGCGCCCGGTAATGACCAGCGAATCGGATCTTTCTTCTGCAAGACCAGCATATGCGGTTCTGGATAATTTTATCCTTCGTATCATCAATGTATACGAGATGCCGGACTGGAGAGCTTCGCTGAAAGAATATATGGATGAGAGAATGGAGGACTAATATGGGAGAGACACAGAAGAAGGAAAAGAAGAAAATAGGACTTACAACGAAGATATTTATTGCGCTGCTCGCAGGAGCGGTATTTGGAAATCGTTTTATGTTATGTGGTTCCAAGTGGACATATCAAAGACGACATTATCGTAGAAGGTGTATTGTATGTGGTCGGTCAAGGCTTTATCAAACTGATGAAGATGTTGGTTGTACCACTGGTATTCTGTTCGCTTGTGTGCGGAAGTATGTCGATCGGGGATACGAAGAAGCTTGGTACAGTCGGTGCAAGAACACTGATCTTTTATCTGGCAACAACAGCACTTGCGGTTACTGTAGCATTGTCTGTCGGAAATCTGATCAATCCGGGTGTGGGACTGGACATGAGCACGATCAAGACCAATGCAGCATCTGTAGAAACTATGAAGGCTACTTCATTGACAGACACGTTGTTAAATATTATCCCGGATAACCCGATTAATTCTCTTGCAAGCGGAGAGATGCTGCAGATCATCGTATTTGCATTGATCATCGGTGTGATCCTTGCAAAATTAGGAGAACGTGCAGAGACAGTTGCGAACTTCTTCAGCCAGTTTAACGATATCATGATGGAAATGACGATGATGATCATGGCACTTGCCCCAATTGGTGTCTTCTGCCTGATCAGCCGCACATTTGCAAACATCGGATTCAGTGCATTTGTACCGCTGGCAAAATATATGATCGGTGTATTGATCGCACTGGCAATCCAGTGTTTCGGTGTATACCAGATATTACTGAAGATATTTACCGGACTGAATCCTCTGAAATTTATCAAGAAGTTCTTCCCGGTTATGGCCTTCGCATTCTCAACAGCAACATCAAATGCAACGATTCCGCTGTCAATCGATACCCTGACCAAGAAGGTGGGTGTATCTAAGAAGATATCATCTTTCACCATTCCTCTTGGAGCGACCATCAATATGGATGGTACTTCGATCATGCAGGGGGTAGCCGTTGTATTTGCCGCACAGGCATTCGGAATCCACTTAAGTATGACAGATTATATTACTGTAATCGGAACTGCAACACTTGCATCCATCGGTACGGCCGGTGTGCCAAGTGTAGGTCTGGTAACACTGACAATGGTATTCAATTCTGTCGGACTTCCGGTTGAGGCAATTGGTCTGATCATGGGTATCGACCGTATCCTGGATATGACAAGAACTGCCGTTAATATCACAGGTGATGCTGTATGTACAACAATCGTTGCACACCAGAACAAGGCACTGGATAAGAATGTGTTCTATGCGGAAGAAAATTAGGATCGAAGATATTCAAATTTTTAAAAGATGTTCTAATAAATGAAAAAACGTATCTCTGAGATGCTTCCATTTTCAGACAGTTGGGGGAAACATTGCGGAGATACGCTTTTTTATATTGTCATACATTTGAAAGAGATTGTCTTACAGGTAATGATACTTGTCTTTCTGACGGACGAAAAATGTAGTGGTCATGATAAGTGTCAGCGCCTCCGCAACGCTGATCGCACTCCAGATACCGTTGATCCCGAACCAGAGTGGAAGTGTCAGGACCATGATGACCTGGAACACTAACGTTCTCAGAAATGAGATGACAGCCGATATCAGGCCGTTATTCAGTGCAGTAAAGAACGAGGATCCGAAGATATTGATACCGATGATCAGGAATGCAATGGCATATACACGGAAGCCGTGCAGTGTCATAGCGTACAGGCCGGTATTGTAACCGACAAATATCTTAGACAGAACAGGTGCCAGTAACTGTGCGGCACCGAACAGGATCACGCCCCAGACCAGTATGATAGACATACTTTTTTTATACAGATTTTTAAGCTCTGCGTGATTTCCAGAACCATAATGGTAGCTGATAACCGGGGCACAGCCAATTGCATAGCCTAAAAAGCTGGCAACAAAGATAAAATTGACGTACATAACTGCACCATAAGCAGCAACACCATTTTCTCCGGCAATCTTCATGAGTTGGAGATTATATAATGCATTGACTAAGGACATGGACAGGTTAGTCATGAGTTCCGAGGAACCATTGGTGCAGGTCTTAAAAAATACACGTCTGTCGAATACCGGTTTTACAAAGTGAAGGAGGCTGTCGTTCTTACGGAAGAAATATACCACCGGGAGCAGACCGCCGATAAATTCACTGGTCATGGTTGCTAACGCGGCGCCTGCAATTCCAAAGTGTAATACACCGATGAACAGGGCATCGAGAACAATGTTTGTACAACCGGCAGCCACAATGACTTTCAGTCCAAGCTGGGGTTTTCCAGCAGCCACAAAGAAACTCTGGAAGACATTCTGCAGCATGAAGGCGGTCAGGGATATGCAGGAGATCCGTCCGTAAAGAGTACAATAATCAATCAGATCACCGGCGGCACCAAATGCCATGACAATCCGCCTCATAAATATAAAACTGAGAACAGATAACACAAATCCTCCGATAGCAGCAATCGTAACCAGCATCGAAAAAATACTGATTTGCCAGTTTTTTCTTTCCTCACCAAGGTTTTTGATACAAAAGCACTTCCTCCGGTACCGATCATAAATCCAAGTGCACTGATTCCCATCAGGTAAGGCATAATGAGATTCACGGAAGCAAATGCTGATTTTCCCACAAAGTTCGATACAAAGATGCCGTCCACCACACTGTAGATGGAAGTGAATACCATCATAATAATGGAGGGCAGGATAAAACGAAGTAAATTTTTTTATAGGTAAAATGCTCTGAGAGCTGAATATTCATACGTATTCTCCCTTTTTTTATATTTACTGATATGGATGTTTACAATGATGTAAATGAAAACATATAAGCTAAGTGATTATAGGTTGATTTTTGATGTTCTGTCAAGGAAAATGTCTTTACACATGTAAAACGAATTAATAATTAAATGTTCACAAACGGTAAATCTATGCTACAATAAAAATTACGGCTTTATGCTTTGATTGAAGATATTACTATAAAAGGAGAGAGTTGTTTTGAAGAAAAATAAATATGAGATTGATATGTGCAATGGAACCATCATGGACAAATTGATTTCATTTTCCATACCACTGATGCTGTCAGGAATCTTACAGCTGATGTTCAATGCGGTGGATATCGTGGTAGTGGGACGTTTCAGCGGAAGTCAGGCGCTCGCAGCGGTGGGTTCGACAACGGCACTGATCAATGTGTTTACCAATCTTTTCATCGGAATCTCATTGGGAGCAAATGTACTTGCAGCGAGATATTATGCGACCGGAAAAACAAAAGAAATGTCGGAGACGGTACATACGGCTATTGCACTTGCTCTGGTAAGCGGAGTGGCGATGGCGGTGATTGGAGTGGTCTTTGCCAGAGGCGCACTGGAAATTATGGGACACCGGATGATGTAATTGCCAAATCCACACTTTATATGCGGATTTATTTCTGCGGTATGCCATTTTTGTATGATGTATAACTATGGAGCAGCCATATTAAGGGCAGTGGGGCATACCAAACGTCCGTTGATCTTCCTGATCGTATCCGGAGTGATTAATGCAGTATTGAATCTGTTCCTGGTCATCGGTTTTCATCTGGATGTAGCAGGCGTCGGGATTGCGACCGTTATATCCCAGCTGGTATCCTGTATCCTGGTACTCCGGTGCCTGCATCACACAGAGAGCAGCTATCAGCTTCACCTTGCAAAGCTTCGGATCAGATCCGTGTATCTGAAGCAGATTTTTGAAGTCGGGGTTCCGGCGGGAATCCAGAGCACGGTAATCAATATTTCAAATGCGATGCTGCAGTCATCGGTCAATTCTTTTGGATCGATCGCAATGGCAGGATATACGGCATCGAATAATAGTTTTCGGATTCTTATATGTGTCGGTGAACTCCTTCACACAGGCCTGTATGAGCTTCACAAGCCAGAACTACGGAGTGAAGAAATTAAAACGTATGGACAGGGTTCTGATCGACTGTATGATCCTTTCAATTGTGGTAACTTTGATCCTCGGAAGCAGTGTGTACATATTCGGACCGGAACTTCTGCATATTTACAGTAATCAGGCAGATGTTATCAAATACGGTATGGAGATCTTTTCTTATACAACCGTTACCTATTTCCTGTGCGGTCTGATGGATCTGTTCCCGGGAGCACTGAGAGGAATGGGATATTCCACGGTACCGATGATTCTTTCTATCATCGGTACGGTCGGAGTCCGGATTATCTGGATCTATGGACTGTTCCCTTCACACAGATCACTGACTTTCTTGTTTCTGTCTTATCCGGTATCCTGGATTGCAACAATCATCATGCAGGTGATCTGCTTCTGGTTTGTAAGGAAGAAGATCCACAGGACGATGGCGGTTACGGCAGAGTGAGCTTTTTCGAACATATAAAGATATAAAACTCCCGGAGTCTTTGGGGCTCAGGGAGTTTTTTATATCAAAGGGTGCAAGACATATTTTGCAGATTATTCTAAAAGTAAATGTAAAAGGCTGTAACAAAAATGGAATTCATGCGTCTAATAGATAACAGAAGGGAGGTGACAGGTACTTGAAGCTTGAGTTGGAAGAGATTTATAAAACCTATTTTCAGGATGTGTATTATTTCGTTCTCGCAATGAGTAAGGATCCGCACATTGCAGAAGAGATCACACAGGAGACATTTTTCAAAGCACTAAAAGGAGTAAAGCATTTTCAGGGAAAATGCAGCATCAAATCCTGGCTGTGTCAGATTGCCAGGAATGAATACATTTCTTATACTAGAAAAAAATCACCGTACAGATCAGGAACTGACAGAACAGGGCATACAGTGACGGAAAAAACCGGATGGACCCGAACAACGTATGCTTCGGAAGGACGAAGCCATGACGGTTTATCAGATCCTTCATTATCTGGACGAACCTTATAAAGAGGTATTTACACTAAAGGTACTTGGCGAATTAAATTATAAAGAGATTGCACAGATATTTGGAAAACAGGAGACATGGGCGAGAGTTACCTATCACAGAGCCCGGGTGAAGATACAGGACATTCTGGAAAGGAGGAGTACATAATGGCAAAGATTCCATGTGAGATCATAAGAGACCTGCTGCCGTTATATCAGGATGATATATGCAGTGAAAAGAGCAGAAATGCAATAGAAGAACATATAAAAGAATGTGAAATCGTGCAGGAACATATCTGGCAAAAAAATGGAAGGTGAGATTCCGATAGAAACAGATAAAATAGAAGGCACAGACGAGGAGTGGAAAGGGTTCCGGGAGTTTTCTGCAAAAAGTATCAAGAAAATTAAACAGAAGAATCGTTATGGCGTGCGGAGTTGTTTTCCTGATCTGTATAATGCTGACCGTGGCTCTATATTCGGATGCCTTTCAGTCTTATCATTTATCAAGGATTGCGGCAGAAGATATAAAGGTAGAAGAGGTGTATCAGTTAAAGAATGGCAGACTGTATGTACATGTAAAGAGCAAACGCAGAACCACAGGACTGTCTTATCCTCAGACAGATATAGACACAGATACAAATACGGTAGCAGGTAAAGATGCAGTTGGCGCTGTACGCGAACCAAAGAACTCTGTCACATATGGAATATCTATGAATTCGAGTATAAATCCATTTGCAAGAGTGATGTATATTACGTCCAAAGAGGTTGCATATGTCATTCCGTTTGAAGATGGACAGATTATCACAGATAACGGAACAAAGGCATCGGAATTTGACTATGTCGGAAGATCCGGTGAGAAAAAGATCCTGTGGCAGGAAAATGATGAAGTTAAAAAGGCTCCGGCGAGGGTCGAAAAATTTGTGAAGGAATCATTGGAGAAAGAAGAGGATGATCCGGCAGATGAAAATGCGGTGAAAGTATTATGGGTGAATCCGCAGATGCCGCTTCAGTGATATCTGATTCCATTTTCATAAGAATTAGTGAGAATTAGCGGCATTTAGAGGCGTTCAACCATAAGTGGAGTGCTTTTCTGGGAGAAATATGGCATAATAAAGCCGACAGGAGGTGACGCATATGGTTGAACCATTAGAACTTGGAAGGTTTATATCGACATGCAGGAAGGAAAAAAAGTCTGACGCAGAAGCAGCTGGGAGAAGAACTGGGCGTGACAGACAGAGCTGTGTCAAAATGGGAGAATGGAAAATCATTCCCGGACATCAGTCTGATCGAGCCACTGTGTCAGATACTGGATATCAGTGTCGGTGAATTCATGCTTGGAAAAAGGATTGAACCGGAACACTATCAGGAAGAGACAGAAAAAGCCTGGATTGCATCGCTGGATGAGCCGTTATTGTATAAAATTCAGATGATCATATATATATTAGGAATTGCAGCGGTTGCGGTATTGCAGGTTCCTCTTTTTTCACACGGACCTATGTGTGTGAATATTATATGCTGGGCTGTATGGGGTGCACTGTTCTTTGCTGCATATTACCTGGATAAGAAAATCCCGGAAAGGAAGCTGAGATATTCGAATCCCTGGATCGAAGGGGTGTTTTCAGTGATTTATTTCCTGTGTTATATGTTATGGTTCTTTTTGCGCAAAGATGAATGGGGAACATTGCCGATGTCGGAACAGATGTCGCTTTGGGCGATAATTGTTGTTGGATTGATTGTGGGGGGCTGTGTGAGAGTTTTTTTGGCAAGAAAAAAACGGAGAAGTGCTGTTTAATGCGTTTAACATAATATAGCAAGAATTCTTCTTCCTCTGCAGGTGGGAGATGAATTGCAAAAAAAATCAAAAATGAACACTTGTTCGACAATGCGATTCGTGGTATTATAGAGTCAGTCGAAAACATAAAATTTGTTAGAGAAAAAAAACCAGATCATAATGCGCATTCGTATATCTAATGTATTATCATCTGATCATGGTAGTGAAATATCGAAGAAAAGTCATTGACAATCCAATTTCAGAAAGAGCAAGAAAGAAGCCTTTTGGAGTCAGAGTTTCTGCCTACTGACAGCTGGAGGTGCTCCGGTAGAAGTAATCCGTCAATACATTGAAAGCCAGGGAGTGAAAAAGTATTGAACATAGCATATCGTTTCCGAATTTATCCGACAGAAGAACAGAAGATACTTCTGGGCAAAACAGTTGGCTGTTGTCGTTTTCTGTACAATCAAATGCTTAATGATAAGATCCAGGAGTATGAAAAGACGAAGAAAATGTTAAAAAATACACCGGCCATGTATAAAAAGGAATATCCATTTTTGAAAGAAGTAGATTCGCTGGCGCTGGCAAATGTCCAGCTTCATCTGGAAAAGGCATATAAGAATTTTTTCGAGAACCCAAGATTGGATTTCCAAGGTTCAAGTCAAAGCATCATTCCAGAAACAGCTATACAACGAATTTGGTCAATGGAAATATTTTGGTGGAAAGTAAGCGAATCCGACTTCCTAAGTTAAAATGGATTGCCATGGAAAAAAACACAGAGAGCCAGCAGAAGATTTTCGTCTGAAATCAGTGACAGTCAGTATGGAACCATCCGGAAAATACTTTGCAAGCCTGTTGTATGAAGGATACAGCTGTGAAAATCAAGCAGCTGAATCAGATTACAGTACTGCAAAGATACTTGGAATTGATTATGCAATGCAGGGAATGGCAGTGTTTTTCAGAAAAGATTGAGACGGAAGAAGCAGGTTTTTTCAGAAAAAATGAAAAAAGGTTGGCGAGGGAGCAACGAAAGTTGTCAAGATGCGTACGAGGAAGTCATAATTACGAATTGCAGAAAAAGAAAGTTGCCAGATGTCATGAAAAGATACGAAATCAGAGAAGAGATTATCTGCACAAACTTAGTCGAAAGATTGCAGATAATTATGATGCAGTTGCAGTGGAAGATATCGATATGAAAGCAATGGGGCAGTGTCTGCATTTCGGAAAAAGTGTACAGGATAATGGATATGGAATGTTCAGAGAAATGTTAGACTATAAACTGGCATGGAAAGGAAAGAAAATGGTAAAGGTAGATCGTTTCTTTCCTTCCAGTAAAAAATGCTGTAAATGTGGAAGGATAAAGAAAGAACTGAAATTATCCGAAAGAGTCTATCGCTGTGCGTGTGGAAATGAGATGGATAGAGATCGTAATGCAGCAAT
>ENA-OQES01000767-OQES01000767.1-human-gut-metagenome-genome-assembly--contig:-NODE-767-length-12867-cov-4.140502_pt1 | contig 12867 bp, 14 predicted proteins | sample MGYA00242798_ERZ504641 | MGnify/ENA primary metagenome ERZ504641 (study PRJEB26092, sample SAMD00036327) | human gut metagenome | host: Homo sapiens | study: EMG produced TPA metagenomics assembly of... | reverse complement strand
TCATTATAATGAATCTTCAGAATCAAAAAGCTCCTTCGTGCGATCGAAAGTGCCAGACAGATGAGTACAAATATTGATATGGAAGTAAAGAATAGAAAGCAGTTAGACCGAAAGCTTCTGAAAGAGAATCTGCAGTCACTCTGGGTGGATGGTATTCTTGTATTGGATGAAGAAGGAAAGAAAGTCTGTGAATACAGTATGGATGAAGGTTTGATGGATGAGATGATTGATTATCTGCAAAAAGATATCATTATGGATTACACAGGATATAAAGAAAGATCTTATTCAGAACGGATTGTCAGAGGAGATGGATCATGTATCGATATCGCAGCCTGCGCCAGAAAAGATGCCCCAGGGATCGTTGCAGTTTACTATTACACATCTCCGAGATTTATCAGAAATTATACTTTAACGATCCAGAGTCTTTTAAAGGGGTACAATACTGAGAAAGACGGGACGATCATCGTTGCAGACAAAGGGAAGATTATTGCCAGTAACGATGAGAAATTATTGGCACAGGATGTCGCAGACAATGAGATTATTCAGAAAATGAAGAAGCATACAGATAGTCGGCATATCTTTCATCTGAAGAATAAAGGAACTGGATGCTATGGTATCATGCTGAAACAAAGGGATTATTATATCTACATGTATTTACCAGATAAAGAGGTATTCAGTAATCTGCCACTCAGTGTAACAGGTGTTGTATTCCTTTATCTTATCATTCTTAGTTTTTCATGGTCCTGGATATATATAACCAATCTGGCACATCAGAAACAGGAACAGGAAAAAAGATGAGAAATATAAAGCAGAACTTCTGAAATCGGCAAAAAAAGCAGAGGCAGCGAACGAGGCGAAAACTGAGTTTCTCCAGAGGATGAGTCATGATATCCGGACACCGATCAATGGAATATGCGGTATGATCGATGTGGCGGAGCATTATGCAGATGATATGGAAAAACAGACAGAATGCAGGGCAAAGATCAAAGAAACATCTCATCTGTTACTGGAATTGATCAATGAAGTTTTGGATATGAGTAAGCTGGAATCGGACGAAGTAGTTCTGGAAGAAATTCCATTTAATCTAAGCAATATTTCCAAGGAAATCTTTGTTGTGATCGAACAGATAGCTGCAGAAGAAAATATTCGGATCGTGTGGGAGAAAGAAGAAATCACACACTGGAATCTGATCGGGAGTCCAGGATATGTAAAAAGGATCATGATGAATATTTTGTCAAATGCGGTAAAATATAATAAAGAAAACGGATATATCTACATCAGCTACCAGGAATTTACATCGGAGCAGGAGGGAAGAGTGACGATTGAATTTATCTGCCGAGATACAGGAATTGGTATGACAAAGGATTTCCAGAAACGCCTTTTTGAACCGTTTGCACAGGAGCATACTGGAAGCCGTACAAAATTTTCCGGAACAGGGCTTGGAATGCCGATCACGAAAAAAGCTGATCGAAAAAATTGGGAGGAACGATCACGTTTGAAAGTAAGAAGGGAGAAGGCACAACCTTTGTGATCAGGATTCCATTTAAAATAGATCAGGATGCTGATCAACGTGAAGAACAGGAAGCTATATCAGAAAAAGTCTATAAAAGATCTGAAGATCCTTCTGGTGGAAGATAATGAGCTGAATATGGAAATCGCAGAATTTGTGATTCAGAATGAAGGTGCATCTGTGACGAAGGCATGGAATGGCCAAGAAGCTGTTGAGATATTCAAAAAAGCAGACCAGATGAATTTGATGTCATTCTGATGGATATCATGATGCCGATCAAGAATGGTTATGAAGCAGCAAAGATGATCCGTGCACTGGACAGAGATGATGCAAAAACGGTTCCGATCATAGCAATGACGGCAAATGCGTTCACCGAGGATAGATTAAAGTCAAAAGAATCGGGAATGAATGAACATATCGCGAAACCTATAGATGCAAAATTATTAGTAAAAGTGATCAGTGAATTCGTGGAAAATAAAGAGGAGGATTCATAATGAAAAAGAGAAAATGGAATAGAGTTCTTTCTATATTTTTGGTGATGGTGACAGTCATATCACTTATGTCAGGATGTGATAGGAAGAGCGCGAAAAATGAAGAGAAAGATACGATCACTGTATATTTATGGAGCACAAATCTATATGAAAAATATGCCCCATACATTCAGAAACAGCTTCCAGATATTAATATTGAATTTGTAGTGGGCAACAATGATCTGGATTTCTATCGGTTTCTTAAGGAAAATGGCGGATTGCCGGATATCATAACTTGCTGTCGTTTTTCCACTACATGATGCAAATCCTCTGAAAGACAGCCTGATGGATCTTTCCACAACCAATGAAGCAGGTGCTGTCTATAATACATACCTCAACAATTTTATGAATCAGGATGGCAGTGTAAACTGGCTTCCAGTGTGTGCGGATGCACATGGGTTTGTAGTTAACAAAGACCGTTTTTCAAAAAGTATCATATTCCTCTGCCAACAGATTACAAAAGTTTTGTTTCTGCCTGCCAGGCATTCAATAAGGTAGGGATCCGTGGATTTACGGCAGATTATTTTTATGATTATACTTGCATGGAAACACTGCAGGGACTATCTGCATCAGAGCTGTCTACAGCGGCTGGACGTAAATGGCGTACTGCCTATAGTGACCCTGATAATACAAAGAGAGAGGGGCTGGACAGTAAAGTCTGGCCGGAGGCTTTTGAACGTATGGAGCAATTCATTCAGGATACAGGGTTGAACAAAGATGATCTGAATATGGATTATGATAATGTGATGGAGATGTATAAAAGTGGTAAGCTTGCTATGTACTTTGGCAGTTCTTCTGGTGTAAAAATATTTCAGGATCAGGGCATTGATACAACATTTCTTCCATTCTTTCAACAAAACGGCGAAAAATGGCTGATGACGACACCATATTTTCAGGTGGCGCTGAACCGTAACCTGACAAAGGATGAAACACGCCGGCAGAAAGCAATGAAAGTGTTGAATGTAATGCTGTCAGAGGATGCACAGAATCGGATCGTTTATGATGGTCAGGATATATTAAGCTATAGTCAGGATGTAGATACACATCTCACAGAATATCTCAAAGATGTCAGACCTGTGATCGAAGAAAATCATATGTATATTCGAATCGCATCCAATGACTTTTTCAACGTATCCCAAGATGTAGTCTCTAAGATGATTTCAGGAAAATACGATGCCAAACAGGCTTACCAGTCATTTAATACAAAGCTTCTGAAGAAGAAATCTGATTCTGAGAAGATCGTGCTCGATTCAAAGAAAGCTTATTCCAATCATTTTCATACCAGCGGGGGGAATGAAGCGTATTCTGTTATGGCACATACTTTGCGTGGCGTCTACGGTACGGATGTGCTGATCGCAACAGGAAACAGCTTTACAGGAAGTGTACGGAAGGCAGGATATACGGAAAAAATGGCTGGCAATATGATCATGCCAAATGATCTTTCAGCTTACAAACGGAAGATGAGTGGGGCTGAGCTGAAAAAGACAGTCAGAAATTTTGTAGAAGGCTATCAGGGAGGTTTCAATCCATTTAACCGTGGCTCTCTGCCGGTGGTCAGTGGTATTTCTGTAGAGATCAAGGAAACGGATGATGGTTATACATTAAGTAAAGTTACAAAGAATGGAAAATCAGTTCAGGATAAGGATACCTTTACTGTAACCTGTCTTGCGACACCACAACATATGGAATCGTATCCAGCGGGTAAAAACATTGTATTTGATGGAGAGGTGAAAGATACCTGGACAAAATGTGTTTTGAAGGGTGATGCCGTTCTCGCAAAGCCTGAAGACTATATGACTCTGAGGTGAGAAGAATGGATGTTAAGAATCATAATATGAACAAAGAGAAACCTATCATGAGAAAACGGCTCAAGGTCATTGCTTTTCTTGCATTCTTTCTTGGAATCGTTTTGGCTGTTTCTCAATATTTTGGATTTGTATCGAAAACTGTATATGAGGAAAGTGTTTCTCATCTAACAGAAGTTTTCCATCAGTCGGATAATATGTTAAGGGAACTCTCAAATAAGAATCTGACGTATCTTCATATGTGGAGTAAGTATCTGCAAGATGCTCCAAGTGAAAGCAAAATTCGTGATTATATAGATAAAGCGCAGAAAGATGCGGGATTTTTATATTTTTATTTTCTATCAGCTGACGGTAACTATAAGATGACAACAGGTGAAACAGGGTATCTTGGATTACAGGAAAATATTGAAGATGAGATTCAAAAAGGCAATGATATCATAACCAATGCAGCAGTTCCCGGAAAATCCCAGATGCTTGTTTTTGCCAGCCCGAAGGCTCATGGAAGTTATCAGGGATTTAAATATGATGCAATTGCTATTGCCTATGAAAACGCTGATATAGTAAATGTACTCGATATCTCTGCGTTTAATGGAAAAGCAAAGAGTTATGTTCTTCATCCAGATGGTCGTGTTGTGATCGATCATTCTTTGGAGTCATGGGGAAATGTATATAACTTTTTTGGCATTCTGAGAGAACATACAGATATCTCCGAAAAAGAGATCCTTGAAATTTCGAAGAAATTTAAAGAGGGACATACAGGTGCGATGTTACTAAATCTGGATGAAAAGGATTATTATCTTGTTTATGAAAAATCAGGCATTCAGGACTGGGTATTTCTGGGACTTGTCCAGGCAGATATCGTCAATGCCAGTATGAACACTTTGCAACTTAGTACGATGCTTCTTGTGGGTGCAGTCGTGCTTTGTATTACAGCAGTCCTTATTGGATTTATTTTACGAAAAAACAGTGTAAGACTGAAGAAAAAAGACACAGAGATCTTGTACAGGGATGAGATGTTTTCCAAAAGTTGTCAATGAATGTAGATGATGTATTCTTAATGTTGGATGCAAAAACGTATCAGGCAGATTATGTCAGTCCGAATGTAGAAAAACTGTTGGGGATTACCGTAGAACAGATTCGGAAAGATATTTCTGTTTTAGGAGAACTGCATTCTGAGGATACGAAAGATCCGAAGAAGGATCATCTAAAGGAGATTCAGGTTCATGAACAGCAGGAATGGGATTTTGAGTATGTTCATCAGAAAACAGGAGAACGACGCTGGTTTCATAGTGTTGCAATGGGTAGTGAGGTGAACGGAGATAAGAAATATATACTGGTTATGTCGGATCGTACTGCTGACAAGAAAATGAATCAGGCACTTTCTGATGCAGTCCATGCTGCGGAGAATGCCAACCAGGCAAAGAGTACTTTTCTTTCTAACATGTCTCATGATATCCGGACGCCAATGAACGCTATCATTGGGTTTACGACACTGGCTGTGAGCAACATTAATAACAAGAAAATGGTCAGAGATTATCTTGGCAAGATTCTTTCATCCAGCAATCATCTGCTTTCACTGATTAATGATATACTGGATATGAGTCGTATTGAGAGTGGCAAGATCCATCTGGAAGAGACAGAGGTTAGTTTGTCAGATGTACTTCATGATCTGAAGACGATCATCAGTGGACAGATTCATGCGAAGCAGCTGGAACTTTATATGGATGCCATGGATGTTATGAATGAGGATGTGTATTGCGATAAGACACGGCTAAACCAGATACTGCTGAATCTTTTGTCCAATGCGATCAAGTTTACTCCTGCAGGCGGAATGATTTCTGTTCGGTTGAAACAATATCCGGGAACACAGCGAGAGCGTCAGTTATATGAGATTCGGGTAAAGGATAACGGAATCGGTATGAGTGAGGATTTTGTACAGAAACTTTTTTCTCCTTTTGAGCGGGAGAGAAGTTCTACAGTCAGCAGGACTCAAGGTACAGGACTGGGCATGGCTATTACCAAGAATATCGTGGATATGATGGGCGGAAATATTGAGATCCAGACAGAACAGGGCAAAGGTACGGAATTTATTGTACGACTGCCGTTGCGGACCCAGTCTAAGCAGCATCGTGTAGAGAAGATCGCAGCGTTGGAAGGTCTTAAGGCATTGGTGATAGATGATGATTTTAATACCTGTGACAGCGTGACAAAGATGCTTGCAAAGGTTGGAATGCGTTCGGAATGGACACTTTCTGGTAAGGAGGCGGTTCTCCGTGCAAGGCAGTCTATAGAGCTTGGTGATGCATTCCATGCCTATATCATCGATTGGCGCTTGCCAGATATGAATGGTATTGAAGTTACCCGACAGATCCGTAGTCTTGGTGATGATACACCGATCATTATCCTGACTGCTTACGACTGGTCAGAGATTGAAGCGGAAGCAAGAGCAGCAGGAGTCAATGCATTTTGTGCGAAACCTATATTCATGTCAGACATCAGAGATACTTTGATGACAGCGATCGGTCAGAAGCAGGATAGGACGAATGATGATATTCTTCCGGCAGTAAGTTCAGATTTCAGAGGCAGAAGTATTCTGCTTGTAGAAGATAATGAATTAAACAGTGAGATTGCGATTGCGATTCTTAATGAATATGGATTTCAGGTTCATACAGCAGAAAATGGAGCAGAGGCAGTGGAGAAAATCAGGAATTCAGCACCAGGCGATTATGAGCTTGTACTTATGGATATTCAGATGCCTGTAATGAATGGATATGAGGCTGCAAAGCAGATCCGTGCATTGGATGATCCAGCACTGGCAGAAATTACGATCCTTGCTATGACTGCCAATGCTTTTGATGAAGATAGAAAGAAAGCACTGGAATGTGGTATGGATGGATTTTTATCCAAACCAATTGTTATTGAGGAATTGATCCATACGTTACAAACCAATTTGAAATAAATGAAAGGAAGCGATATCTTTTTTATTCACAAAAATTTCGAAATCTCTTAAGAAAATCTTTGACAAAATGTAACAATGGAGAATCGAAACGTGATATAATAAAGAGCAAGTGTCTATAGAACTCACATGACACAACATAAGACAAGTTTACGAAACATAAGAAGATGAGGAGGGCATAAAGATGCCTGGTATTATTTTAGAAGGAGGAACATTTCGTCCGATCTTTAGTGCAGGAGTGATGGATGCACTGTTGGATGAAGATATCATGTTTCCTTATATGATCGGAGTATCTGCGGGAATCTGTGATGGTTTTTCTTATATATCCAAACAAAAGGAAAGAAATTTAAAGATCCTGATGAACCACAGGAATGATAAAAGATACATGGGAGCGGGAATCTACTGAAAGAGAGAAGTCTTTTTGGACTGGATTTCGTATATGACACGATCCCAAACAAACTGTATCCATTTGACTGGAAGACATTCAATGAATACAAGGGAACGATCAAGGTCGGTGTAACAAATGCATGGACAGGGAAAGCAGAATACAAAGATGGAATGAAACTGGATAAGAAGTGTACGATGCTTCGAGCAACTTGTGCGATCCCGTTTGCATTTCCAACGATCAAAGTAGATGGAAAGCCTTATTATGATGGTGGAATTGCAGATCCGATTCCGATCAGACGATCAATAGAAGATGGGAATGATAAGAATCTGATCGTACTGACAAGGCCAGAAGGGTATAGAAAAGAATTAAGCAAGAGCAACAAAGCTGCGGCAAAACTTCTCAAGAGAAAATATCCACATTTACCGGAACTGCTATTAAATCGTCATATAAGATATAATAAAACAGTTAGATATTGTGAGCAGTTAGAGAGGGAAGGAAAGGCAGTGATCCTAAGACCAGAGTATACAATCGATAGTTTAGAGAAAGACATTGATGTATTAAAACAAACGTATGATATGGGATACCGTGTCACAAAAGAGAATATAAACCGAATTAAAGAATTATTTTAGACGACTCTTTATGCCTGTTCCACTGGACGGAAGAAGCTCGATAAGATATACTTTATTAGATTAAGACAAAGGAGGGATCGGGCGATGGCAAGAATTGAAGAATCAAGACGAACTTATATAGAAGAACTTGCGACCAATCCAAGAGTCAACCTGATGGTTTTATCGGAACGAATCGATATTGTGTTTCATGAAGACGAAAGTGAAGTATCTCTGGCAGAGAAGATAGCAGAGAAACTTTATGATATGCCACAATTGATCACTAAGTTATTACAGCAGGAAGCAATCGAATTCTTGCTGCAATGCTGGGATATGGAAGGTGAGAGTCTGCTTGCTGAGATGTACGCAAGAGAGATTGAGCAGTTACATTTTCTTGGATTTCTCTCATATGAAGACGATACGATCTTATTGAATATAGAAGCAAAGGATAATTTTTTCTTCTCTCTGAAAAGCCGCAGAGTTCAGGAAGAGTTAGAAGAGGGTACCAGACTTGAGAATATTCTCTTTGGAATGTTGTTTTTATATGGTATTTTAGATATTTATGAGTGTTGCCAGATGATTCAGGAAGAGATGTTCCCAGAGCTGACTTATGATGAGTTGGAAGAATTTATATTACTCCGTATTGTATTCTGGCAGTCAGGAATCTTATTAAGAAATCAGATGAATTCAAGACTGTTACTGGCAAGCCGTGAGGTAGAAAACCGCAACGAAGTATTTATTCAGTGGAGCCTTAGGGAAGATTTATCATGGAAACGTTACAGTGAAGATGAATATAAGAATCTGGCACTAGGCAATGGAATTGGAGGCTGGGATGGAATCCCAGAATTATATGATTTTGTGATGAAGAATATCGAGAATGATCAGTATAAGGTTATGATGATCGTAAAATCACTGGTTGTTAAGATTCAAAATGGATTGACGTATGAAGAGATTACATCTGCGTATGTGAATCTTCTGGATGAAGAAGATAAAGAACATCAAAGGATCCTTTGTGAATTGATCCGTACGCTTTATAAAACTGTACCATTATATAGTCTCAAGGGACATACGAGAACAGAAGTGGAAGAAGAAAGCCAAGAAGCAAGATTTCATGTGATTCAGGGTGGTAAAGAGTAAGGAGGAAGCGAATGAGACAGTCAACTGTATTAGTAGTAGATGACGAGAAAGAGATTGCTGACTTTATTGAATTATATTTAAAGAATGAAAATTATAATGTACATAAATTTTACAATGGAAAGGATGCCTTGGCGTGTGTAGAACATGAGAATATTGATCTGGCGATCCTTGATGTGATGCTGCCAGATATTGATGGATTTGAGATTTTAAAACAGATCCGTTTAACACACAATTTCCCTGTGATCATGCTGACAGCGAAAGTATCTTCCATGGATAAGATCAATGGATTGACATTGGGAGCTGATGATTATATTGAGAAACCATTTGAGCCGTTGGAATTGATGGCAAGAGTGAAGGCACAGCTTCGAAGATTTACAAGATACAACGATGGAAGCGGTATGAATCAGGAAGATACACTGGAGATCGCAGGTCTTATCTTAAATCGTGCAACACACCAGTGTACTTATGGAGAAGAAGAAATTACATTGACACCGCTAGAATTTTCAATTTTATGGATTCTGACACAGAACCGCGGGAAGGTTATAAGCTCAGAGAATCTTTTTTGAGCAGGTATGGAAGAAAAGTATTTTAAGAACAACAATAATACAGTTATGGTACATATCAGACATCTCCGTGAGAAGCTGGGAGAGGTCATGGGACACAAAGAATTGATCAAGACAGTCTGGGGAGTTGGATACAAAGTTGAGGAGTAAATACAGAAGTTTAAAGATAAGGATCATACTACAGACATTGGGAATCAGTTTGATCGTTGCATGTATCGGATATTTTGTACTTGATATATTTGTAGATGGTGTATTTCAGGATCCATTTGCCAAAACGGTCGTTTATATATTTGAACGGATCGGGATGGATGAGCTGGAAGCGATTCGTGTATATCGTCTGATCTTTGTACAAAATAAAACAATGATCATTGGTGCTGGAATTTTTTGTGTTGCTTTTGTTAAGCTTTTATCTGGGTATGTCAAAATTCACGACATACCTAAGACAGGTTGAAGGCGGAATCCAGATGATCTTAAATGAATCCAAAGACCGCATATTGCTCCCACCAGAGTTGAATCCTTTGGAGAATAAATTAAATGAGATCAAAGGAACGTTGAAAGAACAGAGGCGGATTGCAGAAGAAAGTGAGCAGAGAAAGAATGATATCATCGTCTATCTTGCTCATGATCTGAAGACACCGTTGACGTCGATCATTGCATATTTATCATTGTTAAATGAATCGCCGGATATGTCGGAAGAACAAAGAGCTAAGTATATAGGAATTTCTCTTGAGAAAGCGAAACGTCTTGGAGAACTGATCAATGAGTTCTTTGAAATTACAAGGTATAATCTTCAGAATATTACCTTGGACAAAAAGGAATTTTATCTTTATGTTCTGCTTGAACAGGTGATGGATTCTTTTGCTGCGGTATTTAAGCAGAAAGGATTAGAGTGGAAGATAGAGGTAGATGATAAAATATTAATTTATGGTGATCCGGACAGGCTTGCCAGGGTTTTTGAGAATCTGTTAAGGAATGCAGTATCGTATTGTTATCCGAATTCTCTCATCGAGGTTTATGGAATGATCGATGGAGATAACGCAGAGATTTTAGTCAGGAATCAGGGAAAGACTATACCAGAACATCAATTAAATAACCTGTTTGAGAAATTTTACAGATTAGATGAAGCAAGATCTTCTGAAACTGGCGGGGCAGGTCTTGGACTTGCGATCGCGAAGGAGATCATAGAGCTTCATGATGGAACTATCAAAGCAAAAAGCCAGAATGAGTATACGACATTCATAATACGGCTGCCAAGAAAGAAGGAGGAACAATGAAAAAAGTATATGTCATTGGACATCGCAATCCAGATACAGATTCCATCTGTTCTGCGATCGCATACGCAAACTTAAAGAATCAAGTGGAAGGAAATGGATACGAAGCATATCGTGCCGGTAATATCAACGGCGAAACAAGATATGTATTGGATACATTTGGAATTAAAGATCCAAAAGTATGTTAGTGATGTAAGACCAAGATTAAAAGACGTAAATTTAAATTCTAGTTAAAGGGTGCAAAAGCGACAGATTCCCTGAAATCTGCACGTGAAATGATGCAGACAGAGAAGATCGTGTCTCTTCCAGTATTAGATGGAAAGAAAATGACCGGTCTGGTATCCATCAGTGATGTGTTGAAAGCAGACATGGATGTTTATGACAATGAAATCCTTGCCAAAGCAAAAACACCATATAAAAATGTTGTAGAAACATTAGATGGAACACTTCAGGCAGGAGATATCGAAGGATATATCACAGAAGGTAAGTTAACAGTATCTGCCGCAAGTGTTGATACAATGGAAGAATTTGTAACAGCTAAAGATACAGTGATCGTTGCAAACCGTGAAGATGCACAGATTGGTGCGATCCAGACAGGAGTACAGTGTGTTGTAGTATGCATGGGTACAGAAGTTACTGATAAAGTATTAGAACTTGCAAAGGAAAAGAACTGCAGAATCATCACAACACCATATGATACATTTACAGCAAGCCGTTTGATCTGCCAGGCAATGCCAGTATCTTATATCATGGCAACAGATACGATCGTATCTTTCAATGAAACAGATTTTGTAGATGATGTCAAAGAAGAGATGACAAAGAAACGTTTCCGTTACTTCCCTGTATTGAATGCAGATAACGAATTTGTAGGATTTATTTCCAGACGTCGTATCTTAGAATTCAACAAGAAACAGGTAATCTTAGTTGACCATAATGAGGTATCACAGGCAGTCGAAGGATTAGAAGAATGTGAGATCATGGAGATCATCGACCACCACAGAATCGGAAGTGTGGAAACTGTATCACCAGTTTACTTCAGAAATCAGCCAGTTGGATGTACAGGAACGATCGTTGCTCAGATGTACCGTGAACAGGGAATCGAGATTACAAAAGAGATGGCAGGATTAATGTGTTCTGCAATTCTTTCTGATACATTAATGTTCCGTTCTCCAACATGTACACCAGTGGACGAACAGATCGCGAGAGAATTAGCACAGATCGCAGGAATTGATGTAGAAGAACATGCCAAAGCAATGTTCCGTGCAGGAAGTGATTTAAGTGGTAAGACTCCAAACGAGATCTTCTACATGGATTATAAGAAATTCAATGCCGATACAATTGATTTTGGTGTTGGACAGATCACATCCATGGATCAGGGAGAATTAGATGATATCAAAGCATCAATCCTTGAATATATGGATTCTGTGAAAGAAGAACAGGGACTTGATTACGTATTCTTTATGCTAACAAACATCTTAGAGGAAACAACACATCTGCTGATCTGCGGACCAGAAGCTGAGGGAGTGATCGAACGCGGATTTGGTGTAACACCAGAAGATAAAGTTGCAATTCTTCCTGGAGTTATGTCACGTAAGAAACAGATGATCCCTAATCTGTTGAATGCGTTTCAGCAGTAAATTTGACATAAGTCGTTCAAATGTATATGAGAAAAAATAAATAAGAATAAGAGCCATCCGCCAGAGAATTTATGCTCGCCGGATGGCTCTTCTGTTATTAGTGCTTCTAAAAGAAGTATTGAAAATATGAAATAAGTGGAGTATACTAATAATAAATAAAATATGTGGAATAAACTGTGAAAAAATACTTGCTAATATTTGTAAATTAATGTAAACTATAAACATCAATAATCTAGATTAAAGTCAAAGAAGTTCTATATAATTGTAATTCGATTCAGAGAAATTCTATGAATATGCAGTTCTGCAGATAAGATAACCAAATGATAGTTTACAAACAAGGAGTCAGGAATGGGAGAAAAGGATAAGATTGAAAAGTTATTGGAAGATTATCCAGATGTATTTGCAGATATTATCAATGTATTAGTTTATCAAGGAGAAGAAGTAGTTAAACCAGAGGAACTACGG
>ENA-OQES01000766-OQES01000766.1-human-gut-metagenome-genome-assembly--contig:-NODE-766-length-12872-cov-4.412083_pt1 | contig 12872 bp, 20 predicted proteins | sample MGYA00242798_ERZ504641 | MGnify/ENA primary metagenome ERZ504641 (study PRJEB26092, sample SAMD00036327) | human gut metagenome | host: Homo sapiens | study: EMG produced TPA metagenomics assembly of... | reverse complement strand
ATGACGCCTTTTTCTGCTAGCTATTGCAATCGCATTTTGTTTATCAAAGATGGGTAGGTGTTCAACGAACTGCATCGTGGGACGGATACACGCAAAGAAGTTTTTTACCAAAAATTCTGGAGTAGATTTCCGTCTTGGGAGGTGAACAGAGTGAACACATGTAAGCTGAGTTTTCCGAAATAGTTGCAAAAAGTAATCGTGGGCGGTTATGATAGTAATGGGAACAAGACCCCTACATGATTGTCTTTGTTTACAAGACCGGGTTCGAAAAACAGTGTGGACGGCAAGAATTTCAAGCCGCTTCGCAAGAATAGCAAGGAGAACCACTCCCCTGCTGTTTTGTGTTCCCATGCTTCTAACGAGGCTGAATCTATGTGTTCCGATTTTAGCGACGACACATTGCGAATGTATCACGGCATTAACCCGCATAAATCCTTGATTTCTAGCACTTTCAAGGTTTGAAGAGCAGTAATTTTCCACCTTTGAACCGGCTCCAGATCTGCCAGAATAATCTTCACCGTCTCATAGAACTGCAAACAAGAAAACCGCCCTGCCGTATTGCTGCGACAGAGCGGTTTTCTGCTGTATGGACTCGAAGGGAGTCGAACCCTCGACCTTTCGGATGCGAACCGAACGCTCATCCCAACTGAGCTACGAGCCCTCAACTGTCCTCTGACCACTAGAGCCAGAGGACATCGTTCATTTTGACTTTATTATTTTACTGCTTCTGAAATCATTTGTCAAGAGTTTCTACCTTCCGGCGAAGCAGACTCATGGGGGCAGCTCCGGGTGGGGATGGTGTACTTTTCCATGGCGTGGGGGGTGGATTCCACGCTCTCCCCTGCCTCGTTTTTGATCCACTCCGGGTGCAGCGGGATGCTGCGCCCATCCGGGCAGAGCACCTCCAGCGTGTCCCCAAGGCTCCATTTGCCACGCTGCTGGCAGGAGGCAACACCATTCTCCCAGCTTTCCACAGTGCCCACAAACTCCCACTCACGGATATAAGTAGCGCTGTCGGTTGCCTGGCGGGCCTGCTCGCGGCCAAAATAGAAGCCCGGGGAGTAGTGCCGGTGGCTGGTACGGGTCAGCTCGGCCAGAACGTCATCGCTCAGCTCAAAGTTATCGTTGAGCGGGTCGGCCAGATACTGATCCAGAGCCTTACGGTAGGCGGCGGTGACGCTGGCGACATAGTAGAACGTCTTGGCGCGGCCCTCAATCTTCAGGCTGTCCACACCTGCCTTGCAGATGAGGTCGATGAAGGGAGCGGTGCACAGATCGTTTGCATTGAGGATATAGCTGCCGTTCTCATTTTCGCCGATTTCATACAGCTGGCCCGGGCGGGTCTCCTCGCTGAGGTAATACTTCCAGCGGCAGGGCTGGGCGCACTGGCCCCGGTTTGCATCCCGGCCTGCCATGTAATTGGAGAGCAGGCACCGGCCCGAAATGCTCATGCACATGGCTCCGTGGACAAACGCCTCGATCTCCAGCTCCGGCGGGGTCTTATCGCGCAGGGTGGCGATATCCTGCAGGCTCATCTCACGAGCAAGCACCACACGCTTTGCACCCATGTTGTAAGCGGCACGCGCAGCGGCCCAGTTGGTGATGCCGGTCTGGGTGGACATGTGGACATCGATCTCCGGGGCGAACTGCTTACAGGCTTCCAGCACGCCCAGATCGGCCACGATAAAGGCATCCACACCGGCGGCAGCAGCAGCCTTGATGGCTTCGGGCAGGCGGTCAGCTTCCTCATTGGTGGGCAGCGTGTTCATGGTCAGATAGACCTTGCGGCCGCGGGCATGAGCGTAGATCACACCCTCGGCCAGCTGCTCCGGCGTAAAATTGGCAGGAGCCGACCGCATACCGAACTCCGGCAGGCTGCAATAAACAGCGTCTGCTCCATAGTTGATGGCATAACGCAGGCGCTCCAAGTCGCCTGCCGGGGCCAGCAGTTCCGGGATCTGTAACATAAAATCGTCCTCTCTTTTTAGCACCCTCTCTGTCATCGCTGATGCGATGCCGCCTCACCGGATCGGTTTCTGCAAACCTGACTCCGGAGCCGCAGTTGGCTCACCCCTTGGGAGAGCTTTCAGCATAGCGGAATGAGAGGGACTTACTTCTTCAAACTCTGATTGACTTCAGCCGCTTTCCGGCAGTTGGCCTGATGTTCAGCATAGGTCTTGGCGTAATAGTAGTGACCGGAAAGGTCCGTAACAAAGAAATAGCAGTCCCTGACTTCCTCATCACACTGAGGTGCCAGAGCAGCCTGGATCGCGGCAAGGCCCGGGTTCGAGATGGGCCCGGCGGGCAGGCCGGTGCAGGTGTAGGTATCGTAGGCATTCCGGATGTTCTCGGGGATATCCTCCCAGCCGCCATAATACGGAGCCACCCAGTTCCAGAGGTAGTTGTTGTCCTCATCGCTCTGGACATAGCTGGAGGTGTTGCTCTGGAGCTTGGGGTAAGGCGAACCCTCGGCCAGACGGTTGCGGAATACCTGCGCCACATTGGAATCCTGATCGTTGCCCGCTTCCTCCTGCACAAAAGAGGCCAGTGTGATAACCTCGGGCAGGGTCAGCTCCTGCTTTTTCAGTTCCCTGTACATCTCAGCTGTGAACTGTTTATCGAAGTGTGCATAGAACGTTGCAACATAATGATGCACGGTATCGTCCGTCAAAAATCTCATAGGTATCCGGAAAGAGGTAGCCCTCACACTTCATAAAGCGATTGGGGGCATCGGCATCGTCCGGGACATACTGCCAGAAGGTGTACTCGCTGAAATCTCCGGTGTTGGCTTCTTCCAAAAACTCCTCGGCAGTACACAGACCGGCTTCCTCCATTTTCCGGGCAATGGCAATGGCGGTGGTTCCCTCCGGGAAGGTCAGCCGCACCGAATCCGCCTTGGCATACGTGGACAGCTCTGCGATCAGGCCATCGTAGGAATATCCGCCGGTTTGCAGCGTAAAATCACCATACTGCAGTTTTCCGGCGGCACCCTTGTGCCCCACATACCAGCGGAACAGATAGGCCGAACGGATCACTCCAGCCTCCTTCAGCTCCTTTGCGATGGCAGCAACGCCGCTGCCCTGGGGGATGCTGACGGTCACCTCTGCACCCGGCTTTCCTCCATTGCCGTTGATCTCGTTATACGCAAACACACCTGCTGCACCGACTGTCAGTACCAGCAGCAACAGCACGACCAACAGGATCTTCAGCACACTGCCTTTTTTCTTTTTCTGGTGTTTCTCTGCCATATCCACGTTCCTTTCAATCCATCATCAGGCGCATGTAGCTCTCCGAAACATCAAAAGGTTCTCCTTCAAAACGGATGAGGCCATACTCCTGCCGGGTTCCCTCGCCCAGGAACAGATTCTGGGCAGCCCCCACCGTGATGACAGCCTTTTCCACAATGACCTCTTTCTCCCGGGCGGCTTCCATCAGCACCTCGGCAGCACGGTCATTTTCCGCCATCATCTCCACAAAGTAAAGGGTATCCTCCCTGCGGAAATAGATGCCGTAGCCCTGCTCACTGGATACGATGGTCGCGCCACGGGAATACAGGTCCCGCAGAACTTCCCCCATCTGCTCCGGCGGCAGCTGAACGGTGTCGGGCCAGTATTTTGCCCGCAGCTCGCAGAGCTTTTTTTGCCGTCACGGAATCGAATTCCGCCTGGCTCCACAGGTTGCGCTCCACCTCCCGGGGCAGGCAGCGCAGGGCAAAGGCTTTCTGGAAGCCTTTATCCTGCAGCAGCGTTGACTGTTCCGGGCTGGCGGGCACTGCCACCACAAAGCCTGCGCCCCGCAATTTCTGCTGGGCGCACAGGGTATCCACCAGGCCCGCAAGGAGCAGGCTGCCCTGCCCGCACAGACCGAACAGATAGCTGCCCGGGCGGCCCTGCAGGGTCACCGGCACAGCCAGTGCCACAGCCTCAATGTGGTCGTTTTCCTCCGCGACGTAGACATTCTGCACCCCGGCAAAGCGTTCCACAGCGCCACGGACAAACTCCTCCGTGTCGCCGCGCTGGGCCTGCCACAGGGCCAGCACCTCCGCCCAATCGGACGGCTGCATCAAACGGTACATGATATAGGATGCCTCCTTTTGTTTCAAATAACAGCGAGAGCAAGAGTTCTGACCTCTCCCTGAATATCCTCAATGCTCCGCATCTTCTCCCCTGCCGTGCAGTGGACGGTATCCCAGCCGAGGTGAGCGGCGCAATATTCTGCCGCCCGGCGGCTGCGGGCCAGATATTCGGTGTCCTTTTCATGGACATCCTTCTTGGTCTCGTCGCCATGGTAGCGGGCAGTCATCAGCCGCTGGCTCACCGCCGGGTCAACCTGCAGATAGATCACCTTATCCGGTGCAGGCAGGCCCAGCAGGTGGTATTCATAGTCAAAGAGCCACTGCAGGAATGTGTCCCACTGCTCCGGCGGAAGCTTCGAGCACTGATGCACAGCATTGGAGGTGGTGTAGCGGTCAGCGATCAGGATGCCGCCTTCCTCGTAGAACTTGCCCCAGTCCGACTTATACCCCGCATAGCGGTCCACAGCATAAAAGCTGGATGCCGCGTAGGCGTTGACATCGTCAGGCTTGTCGCCAAACTGCCCGGCCAGATACATCCTGACCAGCGCACTGGAATCACTGTCATAATCCGGGAAGGTGATCTCTCTTACCAGATGATCCGTCACCGTCAGGTGCTTTGCCAGCAGCTTGGCCTGCGTGCCCTTGCCGCTTCCGTCCAGCCCTTCCAGAACGATCAGCTTGCCTTTGCTCATACACCAGCCTCCTGCTTGATGGCCTCATACTTTGCGCGGACTTCGGCAGTTCTGCCGCAGCACATCTTGCCCTCGGGGCAAGGGGCCGCTGACACAGGCCGGGCCGGCCTTGGCAAAGATATGGGTGCCACCGGGTAGACCAGCCGGAACATCTCCTCAGCCAGCTGACGGATCTCCCACTGAGCGCGGGAGCAGCAGCGCAGATGGAAGAAATTCTGCAGGCTGCGGGCGTTCATGGTCACGACCATCTTCGTCTCGCAGGCGTTGGGCAGCACGAAGCGGGCATCCTCGTTGGCCTGTTTGGAGGCCTTGGCGCGGGCCTGCTTTTCGGGCATTCCCTCCGCCATCAGGCGGGCAGTGTGGCCGTCCTCCAGCTTTTTTAGCAAGGTCCAGGTAACGCTTCGCATCCTCATCCATGCTCTCAAGAAAGGCCGCCTTTGCCTCAGGGATGGCCTCGATCTCCGGCGGGATGACATAGTGGAAGTCGTCCAGCCGGACATACCGCTGGCTCTGGACACTGAAGGATGCGATACGGTGCCGGGTGATCTGGGCCAGCAGGGTGCGGCTCACACCCTCAATGCCAAAAGGTGAAGCTGGCATGTTCAATGGGGCTGGCATGGCCCAGGTCGCTGAGCATGGTCAGGAACTTGGCCGTTTTCTCCTCAGTCAGGCCGTCCAGCAGGTCGGTGATATGGGCATCGGAGTAGCAGAGCTTGGCCGCTGCCGCCACCACCTTTTCCGGTTCCGGGGTATGTGCGATCAATCGAACGGTCATCATAGTTTTCTCATTCCTCCGTAATTTTCGTCAGCGGCGCAAAATTTGCCATGGTTTTCTTCACGCCGACCTTTTCAAAATTAATCTCCACGATCTGGTCTCCGGCAGCGGCCTTGACCGCCAGCACCCTGCCCCGGCCAAAGACCTTGTGCTCCACAATGTCGCCCACCTCGTAATGCTTTGGGCCGGTGGATGCCGGGCGGGAAGCTGCCGGGCTCCCCGGAAAGCTCACAAGTTTGGACGCTGCCTTGGGGGCCCGCGGGGCGACCATAGCCCACACCAAAACCGGAGGAGCCGGACGCGCGCGGGGCGCTGCTTCCGCTGCCAAACCCGGAAGCACTGCTGCCGCGGCCTGCATAACCGGAGCCGAAACCGCCGCGCTCAGAGGCATTGTATTCACGGTTGAGGTAGCTGCCGCCAGTGCGGCCGCCGAAGCTGCTGGAATTGCGGCCCCAGCCGGACGCGCCGGAGTAGCCCGAGGCCCCGCCGGGAACGGTATCACTGTAACTGGAACCCCAGCCCATGGAAGAACGGCGTTCCAACGCCGGGCTGCGGGTCTCCTCTATATACTCCGGCTCGATCTCGCGCAGGAAGCGGCTGGGCTCGTTGCGGCTTGTTCTTCCCCAAAGTTGTCTGTACTGGCTTCTAGAAATATAGAGTTCTTTTTTTTGCTCGCGTAATTGCTACATACGCCAGCCGTCGTTCCTCTTCCATGTTAGTTTCGTATTCTTTCCCCATGAAGAAATACGGAAAAACACTTTCTTCCATTCCAATCAGGAACACATACGGGAACTCCAATCCCTTAGCCGAATGAACTGTCATTAAAACAACTTGATCGTCACTCTCATTATAGCTATCGATATCACTAATCAACGCAACATCTTCCAAATAGCCCTGTAACGTAGCTTCTTCACCGTGCTGGTCGCAGTAAATTTTTTACATTGTTGACCAAATTGCCCAAGTTTTGAATACGATCTGCTGCATCCTCTTGACCCTTTGCTGCATCTGCCTCTAGCATAGCTTTATAGCCTGTCAACTCGATAACATCCATTGCAAATTCGTACAAAGTTTTTGTTTCCAGCGACTCCTGCAATTTTTCGTAGATCTGCCAGAATTTCAGCAATGGCATAATGGCCCGGCTGAGCTTGGCATACTCGTTGGCGTGGGAGATGACCTCCAGCATGCTGATGCCTTGCTTGGCGGCAAGATCCGCAATGACCTCAATGGTGGTGTTTCCGATCTTCCGGGCAGGCTCGTTGATGATGCGGCGCAGACGGATATTATCTTTTGAATTTGCAACGATAGACATATAGGAGTGGATATCTTTGATTTCCTTCCTATCGTTAAATCTCATTCCTCCGACAATCTTATGTGAAATGCCAGCACGTGTGAAATACATCTGAATAGGTGTCGAAGATGCATTGGTGCGATAAAGAATCGCATGGTCTGATAAGTGACCGCCCTGTTTAATATGCTCACCAATGATTTCTGCAATATGTGCTGCTTCGTCCTGCTCATCTTCAGCAACATATACTTGCACCTTATCGCCATCACCGTTTTTGGTCCACAAAGTCTTGCCCTTGCGTTCAATATTATGCTGAATGACACAGTTCGCAGCGTTTAGGATATTAGATGTAGAACGATAATTTTGCTCGAGGCGTATCGTTTTTGTGTGCGGATAAATTTTTTCCAAATTTCAGGATATTCTCAACCGTTGCACCACGGAAACTATAAATACTCTGGTCATCATCACCAACGACACAAATATTCTGCTCTGGCCCAGTCAGCAAACTCACTAGTCTGAATTGTGCTATACTAGTATCCTGATACTCATCCACCAACAAATAGCGATATTTGTTTTGATAAAATTCTCGTACTTCCGAATGTTCTTCCAACAATTGCACAGTACAATAAATCAAATCATCAAAATCGAATGCACCTGCTTCACGAAGTTTTTTTTCGATAAGACACATAAATTTGTGCAATTTTTTGGTTCTTCAAAATTTCCAATTGAACAACTAACTGCTTTTTCCGGACTAATGAGTTGATCTTTCCACCTGCCAATTTGATTTGAAGCCTTCTTAATTTTAATAGCTTTGTCATCTACATTCAGTTCCTTATAAACCGCCTTCATCACGCGCTGGGAGTCATCGGTATCATAGATGGTAAAGCTGCGTGGGTAGCCAATGGATTCTGCCCAGCGGCGCAGAATGCGCACACAGGCCGAGTGGAAGGTGGAGGCAAACACCTCGTCCCCTTCTTCGCCGCCCAGCATATTGCGCAGGCGCTCTTTCAGCTCCCCTGCCGCCTTGTTGGTAAAGGTGATGGCCATCACGTTCCAGCTGCGGACAGCGTTCTGCCGCAGCATCCCGTCCAGCCAGGCGGGCGCATCGGTGCCGGTCATAATTGCCGTTTTCAGAGCCTTGACATCCTCTTCGGTCACCTCACGGGGGGTCCAGCTGGAACCGTGGGCTGAGCCAAACCGGATCAGGTTTGCAATGCGGTTGACCAGAACAGTGGTCTTGCCGCTGCCTGCACCGGCCAGAATGAGCAGCGGGCCGTCGGTGGTAAATACCGCCTGCCGCTGCATATCGTTCAGGCGGCCAAACTGCTTTTCAATATAGGTATCGCGCAGAGCGCAGAATTCCTGTTGGAGACTTGCTGCCATTGTTTCACCTGTTCTTCTATAAAATCACTTACTTTATAAGTATATCACAATTCAAGAGGGTTGTACATAAAAAACCGCCCTTCCTGTACAGCACAGGAGGGGCGGCAGTGTTCAGATAAAGCTTAGCCGAAGATGTTGATCAGGATACCGGCAGCAACAGCGGAGCCGATAACGCCAGCGACGTTGGGGCCCATGGCGTGCATCAGCAGGAAGTTGGAGGGGTTCTCGCTCTGGCCGACCTTCTGAGAAACACGGGCGGCCATAGGAACAGCGGAAACACCTGCGGAGCCGATCAGGGGGTTGACCTGACCGCCGGTCAGGGCGTACATCACCTTGCCGCACAGAACGCCTGCAGCGGTACCAAAGGAGAAGGCGATCAGACCCAGCACGATGATGAACAGGGTGCGGCTGTTCAGGAAGGTGTTTGCAGAGGTGGTGCAGCCAACAGACAGAGCTAGGAAAATGGTGATGATGTTCATCAGCTCATTGCCGGCAGTCTTCTGGATACGATCCACAACGCCGGACTCTTTCATCAGGTTGCCCAGCATCAGCATACCGACCAGAACGGCAGCATCGGGAACGATCAGAGAAACAATGATGGTGACCATGATGGGGAAGATGATCCTCTCGGTCTTGGACACGGTGCGCAGCTGCTTCATTACGACCGTACGCTCTTTCTTGGTGGTGAGCGCCTTCATAATGGGCGGCTGGATCACGGGCACCAGAGCCATGTAGCTGTACGCCGCAACAGCGATGCTGCCCAGCAGCTCAGGTGCCAGACGGGAGGTAACGAAGATGGCGGTAGGGCCGTCTGCACCGCCGATGATGGAGATTGCAGCGGACTGCTTCTGGGTAAAGTCCACAATGCCGGTAGCAGCCAGCAGACGAGCGCCCATGTAAGTACCAAAGATACCGAACTGAGCGGCAGCGCCCAGCAGCAGGCTCTTGGGGTTGGAGATCAGGGGGGCGAAGTCGGTCATGGTACCGATGCCCAGGAAGATCAGCGGGGGTAAATGCCCAGCTTGACACCCATGTAAAGCATATCGGCCAGACCTCCGTTGTTCAGGATCTCGATCCACATCGGGTGCTCGAGACCATCACCAACGAAGTACTGCATGTGGATAATGCCGCTGCCGGGCAGGTTGGCAAGGATCATGCCAAATGCCATGGGCAGCAGGATCAGGGGCTCAAATTCCTTCACGATGGCCAGGTACAGCAGGAAGCAGCCCACGCAGATCATGATCGCGTAGAGGTAGCCGCCCGGCTCACCGAACCGTGCAAAGCCGGAACTCTGGAAAATACCGACCAGAGTATCGATAAACTGTGTCATGTTTTTCCTCCTGTGTTAAAAAGGTGCGGTGGTGTCGTTGACACCAGCCTTGCTCCAGCCATTTGCAGCACGGCGCACGGCCTTCAGGGTGTACTTGCCATTGCCCATGGCATGGATGGCAGCCATAATTGCGGCAACCACATCGCCGGGAATGCCTTCCTCCACCACAGGGGCGGGAGCAGCCTGCTGCACGGGGGCGGCGGGCTTTGCGGCAGCCTTGGGAGCAGCAGGCTCCTTGGCTGCCTTCTTCTTGGCGGCCATACCGTCGAAGATCTTGCCTTCCAGCATGATGATGAGCATCAGCAGGACGAGGATGGCAAACACCAGCACGATACCGGTAATGGTGATAACCACATCAGAACCCAGATTCATGGTCTTCCTCCTAATAATAATTTACTCCGCACTCCGGAGCAGACCCCGGCGCGCAAAAAGCGATTTGAAAATATTATACAATATTTCCCGACCTGATTCAACAAGTATGAACAAAATTTTGTTGCAACTTTTCCAATTTCTTAACGAGCCGGGTCAGGGCCCCGGTTAACGGCGGCCCATGCGGGGGGTCGCATCCAGGAAGCCGGTCTCCAGCTTATCGTTCAGGCCCAGGCTCATGGCGGTGCCCAACGCCACGCAGTTCACGGATCGGGCGAGACGGTCACATCCACCTTGAGCTCCTGGCTCAGGTATTCGGGCAGGCCGTGCAGCTGTGCGCCGCCGCCGGTCAGCACCACACCATTGCGGAAGATATCGCCTGCCAGCTCGGGCGGGGTCTTTTCCAGCACCTGATGGGCGGCAGTGCCGATCTGCTCACTCAGCATCATCACAGGCTCGTAGAGGTCGCTGGTGGAAACATTCACCTTGATGGGCAGGCCGGTCAGCAGGCTGCGGCCCTTCACCTCCATCGTCTCGTCAAAATCAGCCTTCTGGGGGCAGCAGGCGACATTCTTTTTCAGCTGCTCTGCGGTACGCTGGCCGATGGCAATGCTGAACTTGTTGCGGACATGCTTCAGGATCTCGTCATCATAGTGGTTGCCCGCCACACGGACACTGGTGGCCTTGACCTTGCCGCCCAGAGACAGGACAGCGATATCGGTGGTGCCGCCGCCGATATCAATGATCATCCGGCCAGCGGGCTGGGTGATGTCGATGCCGGAACCCAGTGCAGCGGCAATGGGCTCATCGATCAGGTACACCTGACGGGCACCAGCGGCCATCACGGCCTCCACCACGGCATCACTCTCAATGCCGGTGATGGCAGCGGGCACGCAGACAGCCACCCGGGGCTTGACCATGTGGGAGCTGTACACCTGATTCACAAACCGGCAGATCAGCTCCCGGGTCATGGTGTGGTCGCTGATGACGCCGTCCTTCAGCGGGAAAATGGCGGAAATATAGTTGGGGGTGCGGCCTACCATGGCCAGGGCCTTGTCGCCCACCTCCAGCACGGAGTTCTTGCGGGTATCCATTGCCACCACGCTGGGCTGGTTGAGCACGACCCCCTGCCCTGCCTGTGCAATGATAATGGTCGTTGTGCCCAGATCGATGCCGATGTCATTCTGTGCCATAATGAAACGTTCCTTTCTCTGCTCCCCTGTTTTCTATCGTAAATGCCCGTTCGGGCGGGAAATCAAATCAATTTATATTGTAACATAAGCCAGTAAAAAAACGTATAGACCAAACCTCGCCGTCCTCCCTGTGGGATGCCGTCCTTCACTCTGCCGCCATCTGTTCCGGCGGCAGATTCTCTTTCAGCAATTCGCACAGGCCGCTGTACCGCAGGTTCTGCCGGACATTGGACATCATCCGGTTCACCACGTCCCGCCGCCCGGCCACGATGCACAATTTACGGGCGCGGGTCACGCCGGTGTAGAAGAGGTTGCGGTAGCAGAGTCTTGGCGGCACCTGCGCCACCGGCAGCACCACCGCCGGGAACTCGCTGCCCTGGCTCTTGTGCACCGTGATGGCGTAGGCGATCTCCAGCTCGTTCAGGTTTTCCGCCGGGTAAAGCAGGCGGCGGTCATCCATCCGCACCACCATGGAGCGGTCGCGCATGTTGATGGATTCCACAATGCCGATATCACCGTTATAGGCTCCCACGCCCTGCTCCCCGCCAATGCGGTTCCAGACGATCTCGTAGTTGTTCCGCACCTGCATCACCTTATCGCCCACCCGGAACACCCGGGAGGCGCTCTGGAGCTGGGGTTTGCCCTTCTGCTCCGGGTTGAGCAGGTTCTGCAATTCCACATTCAGCGCCTGGGTGCCGGTGGGTCCCAGCTTGGTGGGGCAGAGCACCTGAATGTCCCGGACAGGGTCAAAGCCATAGCTCCGGGGCAGACGGGTGGTGACAAGATCGCACACCAGTTTCTGTGCCGCATCGCCGTCCGATTCCAGAAAGAAGAAATCGTCTGTCTTGCCGCCCTTCTGCAGCGGCTCACTGCTGATGATATGGTGGGCGTTCTCCACAATAAGGCTGCGTCTGGCCTGCCGGAAGATCTCGTTCAGGCAGACGGTGGGCACCAGTCCGGAGCGGATGACCTGCCCCCAGAATGTTGCCGGGCCCCACGCTGGGCAGCTGGTCGGCATCGCCCACCATAATAATGCGGCAGCTGTACCGCAGGGCTGCAATGAGCGCCTGAAACAGCTTCACATCCACCATACTCATCTCATCCAGAATGACCACATCGCATTTGAGCAGGTTCTTGTCATTGTGGATGAAGCTGACCACGCCGCCGGAGTAGTCCACCTCCAGCAGGCGGTGGATGGTAGAGGCCTTGCGGCCGGTCAGTTCACTCAGCCGTTTGGCCGCACGGCCCGTGGGAGCACAAAGTGCCACCCGGTCTGCCTGATGTTCCAGCAGCTGCAGGATGGCGTTGACCGTAGTGGTCTTACCGGTGCCGGGGCCGCCGGTCAGCACAAGGCAGTTTTCGGTCATGGCCTTGCGGATGGCTTCCCGCTGCAGGGGCGCATAGGCAAACCCCTGGGTCAGCTCCAGCACCTGGATGCTTTTTATCAAGGTCCCGCACCGTCTGCTTTTCCCGCTTCGCCAGCAGGGCCAGCCGGTCTGCAATGGCCTGTTCTGCTTCCAGCAGGTCAGGCAGATAGATATACGGCACCGCCTCCAGCATCTTTACGCCCAGCTGCCCGGTCTCGATGCAGTGGTCCAGCGCGCGGGCCAATTTCTCGGGCGGCTGCTGGATGAAGTGGGATGCCGTGTCAAGCAGCTGCGCACGGGGCAGACAGGTGTGGCCGTTGCCCGCGTTGTGGCGCAGGGTGCGCAGAAGCGCTGCTTCCAGCCGCTGGGTGCAGTCCCCTTCCATGTGGTAATACTGTGCAAT
>ENA-OQES01000765-OQES01000765.1-human-gut-metagenome-genome-assembly--contig:-NODE-765-length-12875-cov-3.221054_pt1 | contig 12875 bp, 19 predicted proteins | sample MGYA00242798_ERZ504641 | MGnify/ENA primary metagenome ERZ504641 (study PRJEB26092, sample SAMD00036327) | human gut metagenome | host: Homo sapiens | study: EMG produced TPA metagenomics assembly of... | reverse complement strand
TACGCCATGACGCGCAAAGATACACATCAGGCCATGGAAGGAATTCATCCACAACCTGAACACCATGCATTCGCGATGGGGGAAATCAAGTCGTGTTCAGTTCCATCAATTATGGAACAGACACTTCTCCCGAAGGCCGCATGGTCATAGAGGAACTGCTGAAAGCTACCATCGAAGGCCTGGGTACCCGTGGCGAAGTACCGGTCTTCCCCATACAGATATTCAAGGTTAAAGACGGAGTATCTTATTCCGAAGAGGACTATAAGAAAGCCATGGAAAACTTCGAAGCGGCACTGGAAGGCAAAATGGAATTCCAGACTCCCAATTTCGACTTGTTTCTGAAAGCCTGCCGTACCACCGCAAAAAGCCTTGTTCCCTAATTTTATGTTTTTGGATACTCCTTATAACAAAAATGAGAAATGGGATATCAAGGACCCTAAACGTTACCGCTATGAACTGGCAACTATGGGATGCCGTACCCGCGTATACGAAAATAATAGCAGGTGAAAAAGTTCATTAGGACGTGGCAACCTGTCATTCACCACCATGAATATGCCCCGGCTGGCCATCGAAGCACGCATCAAGGCAGAAAGTCTGGAAGAGTCAGGCAAGAAAGAGGCCATAGAAAGAAAAGCAAAAGAAATATTCATGGAAAGTGTACATGCTTTGTCCGAACTGATTGCCGAACAATTGTATGCACGCTACCAGTATCAACGTACAGCCTTGGCACGCCAGTTCCCGTTCATGATGGGGAATGATGTGTGGAAAGGCGGAGGAAAACTTTCGCCCAACGACCAGGTGGGGGATGTATTGCGTCAAGGCACATTAGGGATAGGCTTTATCGGCGGACACAATGCCATGATGGCTCTTTATGGAGAAGGTCACGCACATAGCCAGAAAGCATGGGATACATTATTCGAAGCCGTTACGGAAATGAATAAAGTGGCAGACGAATACAAACAGAAATATCAGTTGAATTTCTCCGTACTTGCCACTCCTGCCGAAGGACTTTCCGGACGCTTCACCCGTATGGACCGCCGCAAATACGGCATCATTCCCGGCGTGACGGACAATGACTATTATGTAAACTCTTTCCACGTAGATGTAAAAGAGCCCATCACCATCACCGAGAAGATAAAACGGGAAGCTCCTTTCCACGCCATTACCGCGAGGGCATATCACTTACGTGGAACTGGACGGAGAAGCTCAGAAAAAGTGTAAAAGCCATAGCCAAGATTGTAAAAGTAATGCATGACGAAGGCATTGGATACGGTTCCATCAACCATCCTGTTGATACTTGTCAGGCTTGCGGTTACAAAGGGAGTCATTTACGACAAGTGCCCTGTTTGCCAGAGCGAGAATATAATGCGAATGCGTCGCATTACCGGGTATTTGACAGGCGACCTCAGCACTTGGAATTCAGCCAAGCGTGCTGAAGAACGTGACCGGGTAAAGCATGGATAATCAGCATGAACTTGTTATTTACCTATCCTGAAACAATAGTCGACGGTGAAGGCATCCGCTATTCCATCTATCTGGCCGGATGCCGTCACCATTGTCGCGGTTGCCAGAATCCCGAATCCTGGAATCCATCGGCAGGCACTCCGCTCACACCGGAAAAAATAGAAAAAAGTGATCTGCGAAATAAATGCCAATCCATTATTGGACGGAATCACCTTTTCCGGTGGAGATCCACTTTATCATCCCCAAGAATTCCTGGCTCTGGTCAAACAGATCAAAGAAGCTACCGGACAAAACATCTGGTGTTATACTGGATATACATTTGAACAGATACAAAATCGATGAAATGTTAAAACCGATACTGGATTATGTGGATGTTATAGTAGACGGACGATTTGAGCCGGATTTGTACTCTCCTTACTTGGAATTTCGGGGCAGCAGTAATCAACGCATCATCCGTGTGCGATAACGCTAAAAGGAAATAAAAAATGGGGTGTTTTCTTGATATATATCATGAATTCACCCTTTTTTGATGTTTTTCAGCATATATTTACTTGCTAATTTCAAGAAAAGCCGTACCTTTGCAATGTGGTTGTGAAACCAAATATTAAGTTAATAAAGAAAAGAACAAAATTAGGTATTAAGTATTAAGGTAAAGATTTTAATTTAAGGTATTAGATTTAGGTAAAGAAAGATTGATTTAGAAAGGTATTAGTAGTAAGATTTAAGGTAATTAGAAAAAGAAAGTTTTCAGGAGATTAGTTTTATAGGTATTAAAGAGTTGTTTTTTAGGTACAAGAGAGAGAGGATAACACAACTGAGACGAGAAAGATGAAAAGAACCCCATAATGGAGGGGGGATTCTTCAGGATGTGAGCGGGTTTGATAAAAACTTTCGCTCTTTTTTATGTCTTTTTTCACCACGGGAGAGAAACAATATAAAAAACGCAGATTTCCGCAAAGACGATTGATTCAATCTTTGCGGAAATCCGTGCCTATCGGCATTGTTATAAAAATGCCGTGTCCTTTTCTGTCATGCAGACCTAGAACAAGAATCGCATGATATCATTAAAGTTCGCCCAAATGAGCAAGGCAAACAGTGAAAAACATACCTACCATCTGCGCATATTCCATAAACTTGTCACTCGGCTTACGGCGGGCAATGATTTCATAAAGCAGGAATAATACATGTCCACCATCCAATGCCGGAATAGGCAGAATATTCATAAACGCAAGAATGATTGACAGAAAAGCAGTCATTTCCCAAAAGCGATGCCAATCCCATACTTTCGGAAAAATACTTCCTATCGTTCCAAAACCACCTACGCTCTTGGCTCCTTCCTTAGTGAACACATATTTCATATCGTTCACATATCCCTTCAACGTATTTACTCCTAATTGCACCCCGGCAGGAAAAGATTCAAAGAAACCAAATTCACGGGTTGTTTCCTTATAATCAGCCAATGAAGAGAATGTTGCACCCACTCTAAACAAAGAGTCTGTACGCACCGTCACGGTGTCACGCAGTCCGTTACGCGAATATACCATTTGTAGAGAAGCATCTTTATCTCCTGTAGCTTCCGCATCAGCCTGCATATGATCCAGTTTTTCCACCAATGCATTCCATGAGTTCAACCTCTCGCCATTGACCGCGACCAGACTATCTCCCTTCTGTATACCGGCCTTATCCAAGCCACCGCCCGGTATCACCGAGTCAACGACATTAGGAACTAACGCCGTAACAAACATCGGATCGTCCTTTGCTATATCCAACAAGCTGATCTCAGGCATATATACTTCGGCTTCCTTTCCGTCGCGCAATACAGTCACTGTACGTGCCTCAGCAATATCACGAAGCATATCCACCCCGAAACGCTCCAATGGTTTTTCATCTGCACGAAGAAGAATATCACCGTCACGGAAACCTATTTCCCGGGCACGCTCATTAAATTTCATACCATGAGTCATGTCTTGCAGCGATACAAAAGAATCTCCCCAATGGAATAAAATCATGGAATAGATGAAGATAGCCAGCAAGAAATTCATCAAGACACCACCCACCATGATAAGCAGACGCTGCCAAGCCGGTTTTGAACGAAATTCCCATGGCTTAGCAGGCTGTTTCATCTGCTCGGTATCCATAGACTCGTCTATCATACCCGAAATTTTCACATATCCCCCAAAGGCACCCAGCCAATACCATATTCCGTATCACTGTTCTTCGGTTTGAATTTGAACAAAGAAACCACGGATCAAAAAATATGTAGAACTTCTCTACTCTTACTTTAAAAAGACGTGAAAAAAGAAAATGTCCTCCCTCATGAATAATGACCAATAATGAAAGGCTCATTATCAATTGAAGAGCACGAATCAAAAATGTTTCCATCTAACTATTTACTATTTTATAATTTATAATTAACATAATTCTCTGCCAACTACCATTTAAGATGACAAAAGGGACAACGCTACCCGACGCGCCTCAGCATCAGTATCCACATAGTCTTCATAAGTCGGTTCCTTGATATAAGCAACTTTACCCATAGTCTGTTCTATGACATCACTCATACCCAGGAAAGATATTTTGTCTTTCAGGAAAGCATCCACCACCACTTCATTAGCTGCATTCACTATACAGGGCATATTTCCGGCCCGATACAAAGCCTCGTATGCCAATGCTAAATTACGAAAACGTTTGGTATCAGGCTGTTCAAAAGTCAGGTCTGTTATACGGGCAAAATCCAACCGCTCGAAAGAAGATTTCACGCGCTCCGGATACGAAAAAGCATATTGAATAGGCAAACGCATATCGGGCATGCCCAACTGTGCTTTCACGGCCCCATCCTCAAACTGCACCATAGAATGAATGACAGATTGTGGATGAACTACCACTTCAATTTGCTCCGGACGCATTCCGAATAACCATTTAGCCTCAATCACTTCAAACCCTTTGTTCATCATGGAAGCCGAATCAATGGTTATCTTCGCTCCCATCTCCCAATTGGGATGCTTCAAAGCTTGTGCTTTGGTCACTGTTTGCAACTGCTCCATGGTATAAGTACGGAACGGCCCTCCTGAAGCTGTCAAGATCACTTTCTCCAACCGGTTATTTATTTCCAGACACTGGAAGATAGCCGAATGCTCCGAATCCACGGGAAGTACAGGTGTATGGTACTGATTTGCCAGTGCATTAATCAACTCCCCGGCTACAACCAGTGTTTCTTTATTAGCCAAAGCAATAGCTTTACCTGCCTTTATCGCATTTATAGTAGGACGCAATCCGGCATAACCTACCATAGAAGCCAGTACAATGTCAATAGGTTGTGATTCCACAATTTGAGAGAGCGCATCCGCTCCTGCATATACTTTGACAGGCAGATCACTCAGCGCCTCTTTCAATTGAAGGTATTTTTCCTCATTGGCTATCACTACCGCCTCGGGCATGAACTTACGGGCTTGTTCTACCAATAAATCGACCCTGTTATTGGCTGTCAACGCATAGACCTCATATAAATCTGGATGTTCCTCTATTACCTGTAAAGCTTGTGTACCGATAGAGCCGGTAGAACCTAATATCGCTATTTGTTTTTTCATAATGTTGTTAAAATACAATGTATTTTGAGGGATCAATCGCACGTCCCTTATGCCATAATTCGAAATGCAGATGCGGTCCGGTAGTTTTTTCACCGGTATTTCCTACCAATGCAATAGCTTCACCACCTTTCACCGGATCTCCTTCTTTCTTTAATAACGAACCACAATGTTTATACACCGACACAAAATCCTGTCCATGCTGTATCTGAATAACATAACCGGTTTCTGCCGTATAAGTAGACAAAATCACTGTCCCATCCAATGTTGCCAACACACTTTCATTTGGATTAGCGGCAATGTCCACACCGTAATGCCTGTTCTCCAAGTCAAAATTAGATGACATCATGCCCCGTGTAGGACGGTAGAATATCAATCCGGAAGCGGCATTATTATCATCAACAGCCGTCAGATTATATCGTTCCGATTCTTCATATTGCTTGCGAAACTCTTCTTCCTGCCTGGTACGTTCCATCAAAGAATCAGAACGAAGAATGGTCAGAGAGTCGATAGATTGGACTGTATCAGCTTTTACTTTCCCGCTAAATATATCCTGAATGTTCATGATATACATATTCTGCCTCGTCACCACTTGTTGTAACGAATCGGCCCGCAAGGCATTGGTCACCACCTGCGCACGTACCTCACTGTTCATATATCCCGGCAAATAGTTACGTAAAGGAGTCAAAAACAATGATAGTTGCCGAAATCAGGAAAATTACCGTTACGGCAGACAGCAATACAGACACACCATTGAGTTTGGAAACGTGCAGTCCCACAATCTCCTCCAACGTATTTTCATTGGTAATGGTCAGTTTATACTTAAACTTGAAATTATGCCAAAATGCTTTCCTTCCTTTTTTCTTCATTGTGCGCACCTTCTATATTTATATCAAGCCATCAGGTACTTCGACCGTCAGCAAACGCTTTTTCTTATCCAATTTGATGATAAATTCCTCGTGGGCAGGCAGCAAAAGTTCCTCGCCATCCTTCTCAATGGCAAAAAGGACATTCATCGTACTGTCATCCACCGCCACAATCTCGCCCAACTCACCATGATTCACATCTTCCACCTTAAAGCCAATAAAATAGTTCCAGGTAGGTATATCATCCGAATCTTCCTCCTCACCGACATATTTCTTCGGGAAATAGACCTCTACATTCGTAAACATACGGGCCTTTTCCGAGGTATCCACCCCTTCCAGTTTGACTAAAGCAGTGGTATCTGAACGAAAACGATACTCTTCAATAAAGAAAGGCACGAATATACCGTCTAACAAACAGACCAGATACTCACATTCCACACGGTCAAAAATATCATCCGTAAAAGTGAATGAGATTTCTCCTTTACTCCATGCGGTTTGTTGAATATACCAATCTTGAAAACTTCATCTTTCTTAATCATGATTGATTTCTCTAAATTCTAGTAATACGTGCGCCAAGCGCATTCAAACGCTGGTCTATATTCTGATATCCCCGGTCTATCTGCTCTATATTGTGTATGCGGCTTATACCGTCGGCACTCATTGCCGCTATCAGCAAAGCAATACCGGCACGGATATCGGGTGAAATCATATTTCCGGCGCGAAGCTGGAAATTACGGTCATGCCCTATCACAACGGCACGATGAGGGTCACATAATATAATCTGTGCTCCCATATCTATGAGCTTGTCCACAAAGAACAGGCGGCTTTCAAACATCTTCTGATGAATCAGTACACTGCCTTTCGCCTGTGTAGCCACCACCAGTACCACACTGAGCAAGTCGGGAGTCAGCCCCGGCCAGGGAGCATCTGCTATGGTCATAATAGAGCCATCAATAAACGATTCTATCTGATAATGTTCCTGCTCGGGGATAAACAGATCATCTCCCCGCTGTTCCACTCTGATACCTAAACGACGGAAACTTTCTGGAATAATGCCCAAATTTTCATGCGATACATTCTTAATGGTAAGCTCACTTCCTGTCATAGCTGCCATTCCGATAAAACTGCCTACTTCAATCATATCAGGCAACACCCGATGCGTACAGCCATGCAGACTTTCCACTCCTTCAATAGTCAGCAAATTAGATGCAATACCGGAAATCTTCGCCCCCATGCGGTTCAACATACGACAAAGTTGTTGCAGATAAGGTTCACAAGCTGCGTTGTAAATGGTCGTTTTGCCCTTCGCCAGGACAGAAGCCATCACAATATTAGCCGTACCGGTAACCGAAGCTTCATCCAGCAACATATAAGTACCTTCCAAATGCTCTGCGCAAATACTGAAAACACTTCGTTCCTCATCATAATTAAAACAGGCTCCCAGTTTCTGAATACCGATAAAGTGAGTGTCCAAACGCCGGCGGCCAATCTTGTCACCGCCCGGTTTTGAAATCAAAGCCTTTCCAAAACGGGCAACCAACGGACCAACCAACATGACTGATCCACGCAGACTGGAACATTTCTTTAAGAATTCATCACTCTCCAAGTAGTTCAAATCCACAGTGTCAGCCTTAAATGTATATGAATCAATCCCTGTTTTTCGATACCTTGACACCCATATCACGTAACAACTGAATCAGATTGTTCACATCCAGAATGTCCGGAATATTAGTTACGGTCACTTCTTCCGAAGTCAGCAGAGTGGCACAAAGAATCTGTAACACTTCATTTTTAGCACCTTGCGGGTGTATTTCGCCGTGCAATTTATGTCCTCCTTCAATTACAAACGAAGCCATGGTATCAATTTTTTTAGGAATTAATATTCCTTTCTTTGGTTGTTGTTTTGTTGCGGTCTGCGCTGATTGTTGTTCTGTTGCGGCCTGCGTGGAACATAAACACGTTGCTGTTCATTCAAATGCAGGTCTTCAGGGGTCGAAATTAATCATTCCCCTTTAGAGTAATCGCGAAGATCATCCAAGATTTTCTGATCCTCCACCCCGTCTTTGTTCCAGTTCAGGAAACATTTCTTCATGTGGTTTGCAATCAGGCTGATCAGCTGCTTCTTCTCCTCACCTTCCGGATAGTCCACTGCCTTTTTAATCATGCTCTCCAAAATACGTCCATAATGACGGTAACGGATTCCATTATGCGGATAAGGCAACATATCGGGTTTCACCTCCAGGCTTTCTTTCTTCACAATTTCATACGGATAATCGATATCCAGCTTGAAATCGGCCATAATAGCCAAATGATCCCATAATTTATGTTTGAAATCGGGCACATCCCGCAAATGCGGAAACATACCGCCCATAATGTTGATAATCGTGTTCGCACAACGTTGGCGCTCAGCTCTGTCCTCGATGGTCAAGGCGTGGTCTACCATGTTCTGCACACTTCTGCCATATTCAGGAAGGGGTAAAGTTCGTTGTTGAGTATTATACTCCATATATATTTAAAATTTATGATTTATGCACTGATTTGTTCATCGGCTGTTACAAAAGCTTTTTGGGTTTGGAAGCTACAAACTCTTTCAAATAGAAAGGCTCAAAATAAGCCACATCCTTAAAGTTCTGCCTTACCATTTCCTTTTCTGCCAATGGGAACATCCATTTACCTAACGGACGGATGTCATCAATAAAATGAGCATTGGGATGAGTAATCTGCCCACGGCATTTGGCTGCACCGTTACCAAAAAAATAGACCGGATGTTCATTCAGGAACTCCAAATAGGAATGCTCATCAACAATATCGGCGGCAATTTCCCTTTTCACGCCCAATGCGCGGTCATAAACAGCTGCATAGACTTCCATGCGACGTGCGTCTATCATAGGACAGAGCAAGGCATCCTCAGGCAAATCATGATGTAACAACACCGGCACACACAACACCTCCAATGTCGGCAGACCGATAAGTGGCAAATTACGTCCATAGCAAATACCCTTCGCCATAGAAACACCAATACGCAGCCCTGTGTACGAGCCGGGCCCGCAACTCACAGCCACTGCATCCAACGGCATACCATGACTGTCGACAAAAGATAAAGCCTCATCTACAAATACGCCCAGCTGCACGGCGTGTGAAGGTCCTTTCAAATCCTCTTTGGAGAACACCGCCAATCCATCCTCACTGACGGCAACAGAGCAGGCCTCTGTTGAAGTTTCAATATGCAAAATACACGACATAATGCTCTACTTATATAATATAATCTGCAAATATACACTTTTATTTATACTTCATTTCCATAAAAAGATTACTTTTGCAAAAAAATCATATTAGTTATGATACAGTCAATGACCGGATACGGTAAAGCAACCGCTATATTCGGAGAAAAAAAAAATTTAACGTAGAGATCAAGTCATTTAAATAGTAAAGCAATGGACTTGTCTACACGGATCGCTCCTTTATACCGTGAAAAAGAAATGGAAATCCGCAATATGATTTCCAAATCATTGGAACGCGGTAAAGTTGATTTCAGCCTGTGGATAGAGAAAGACGTTTCGGATACAGCCACTCCCATTAACGCCGCCCTTGTAGAAAACTACTACAATCAGATAAAATCTATTTCCGAAATGACCCATATACCAATGCCCGAAGATTGGTTTGCAACCCTTCTACGAATGCCTGACGTACTGACCAAAGCCGATGTACAAGAACTTTCGGAAGACGAATGGGAGGTAGTCCGCCGGGTAGTGGAAGAGGCCATCAACCATTTGGTAGATTTCCGCAAACAGGAAGGAAGCGCCTTGGAAAAGAAATTCAACGAAAAGATTGACAACATCGAGCGTTTGTTAAAGTCCATCGAACCCTACGAAACAGAGCGTGTAGCCAAGATACGTGAACGCATTACAGATGCTTTGGAAAAGACCATCAGTGTGGATTATGATAAAAACCGCCTGGAGCAAGAATTGATTTATTACATTGAAAAATTAGATATTAACGAAGAGAAACAACGACTGAGCAATCACTTGAGATATTTCCGTGAAACCATGGCAGGCGGTCATGGACAAGGAAAAAAACTTGGTTTCATAGCACAGGAAATGGGACGCGAAATCAATACGACCGGCAGCAAATCCAATCATGCCGAAATGCAAAACATCGTAGTGCAGATGAAGGACGAACTGGAACAAATCAAAGAACAGGTGTTAAATGTAATGTAACCGGTTCACATACCGGACACCATTCTCATAAGCAAAGAATCAAGATATGGCAACAGGGAAAACTTATCAGTTTTTTCAGTCCCCCTCAGGTTCGGGCAAATCAACCATTATCAACTATCTGTTGACACAAAACCTGAACCTGTCTTTCTCTATTTCTGCCACCAGCCGCCCTCCTCGCGGAAAAGAACGGCATGGTGTGGAATATTTCTTCCTATCTCCTGAGGAATTCAGACAACGCATTGCCAATAATGAATTTCTGGAATACGAAGAAGTATACGAAAACCGTTTCTACGGAACCTTGAAAGCACAAGTGGAAAAACAATTGGAAGCCGGACAAAATGTGATTTTTGACGTAGATGTGGTAGGCGGATGTAATATCAAAAAATATTATGGCAGCCGCGCATTGTCTGTTTTCATTCAACCACCCAGTGTAGAAGAACTCCGTAAACGCCTGCAAGGCCGTGGTACTGATGCCCCCGAAGTGATTGAAAGCCGAATCGCAAAAGCAGAATTCGAATTGGGGTTCGCCGATAAATTCGATACCGTGATAGTAAATGACGATTTGGAGAAGGCAAAGGCGGAAGCACTGAAAGTTATTAGAAACTTTATTGAACAATAAGACGATGATCAAAGATCCGAAAAAACTGGCCCAAAGAATGTCGATACTTTGTATCCTCATTGGTTTTATAGCTTTGGCTGTGGGTATCATTGCAATGGCAATGGAACAATACATTATTGCCATAGCAATGGGTATTGTCACTGTAGGACAAGTATGGAATTACAATAAATGGAAAAGAGTAAGATAAAGACCGGTATTTTCGGCGGCTCATTCAATCCTATCCACATGGGCCATCTGGCACTTGCCAATTATTTATGTGAATATAATGGACTAGATGAAATATGGTTTCTCGTCTCTCCTCACAATCCATTAAAGCAACAAACGGATTTATGGGATGATAATCTGCGATTGGAACTGGTAAAACTGGCCATTGCGGATTATCCCAAATTCCGGGCTTCCGACTTCGAATTCCACCTGCCTCGTCCTTCCTATACTATACACACATTGGATGCTTTACACAAAGCCTATCCCAACCGGGAATTCACCCTTATCATCGGGGCGGACAACTGGCTTTTATTCCCCCGGTTGGTACAAAGCAGAGGAGATTTTTAAAGAATCATCATGTAATGATCTATCCCCGTCCGAATTTCACTATTGATCCAACAACCCTTCCTCCTTCCGTGCAATTAGCCGATACTCCGTTATTGGAAGTCAGTTCTACTTTTATCAGACAGGCACTGGCAGAAGGACGAGATATACGATATTTCCTGCATCCGGCAGTATATGAACGACTGCAAAAAATAAAAATCCCCGGGAGGATACAATCCAAATTACCCCGGGGAAAAACACATCAATTATTTAATCTAAAATTCAAAGGACGCACTCCATTAACGCTTTGCCAGCAGTACCTTACTATTTATCAATCCGTCCAACTCCCAGCCTGTCGTATCCTTTTTATATGAGTGCCACGCCAAAAACTTCCCAGCTTCATCTAACGTATATACATATTTCTGCGTAGGGACAAACGCTTTTTTATTTTTATTCCACAAAGAATAATCAATATGCGCTTCTGTGTCTGTGTACGTAACTTCCATACAATAATAATTTATCCAATCCGTGCCATTCCATTTCATACTTTTCTTCTCTATGATTTGTCCCTTATCGTTGTATCTGAACTCAAAACGATACTCCGGAGTCAGGAAAGTACCTTCCTGTTCATAAACGACCTTAGCCGACACCCGACCATTTTCCACCTCTTCATTTGTAATCTTCACAGGCTTGGCCGCATTCAATGTTAATACACTTGTCATTGCAAAAAGAACTGCCATCATGGCTTTAGTGAGCATTGTAGTTTTCATAATGTCTTATTTTTAATGTTTATAATTCGTGTTTATTTGTGTCTTTATTTATAAGACGCAAATGACTCTAAAAACGTTGCAACATGATCCGATTTTTTTTCTTGAGTCGCTTCACTTTATAAAGTGCAAAGTACATGCCATGGAATTAATCCACTAAGTATCAACAAGTAAACATAAAAAAGGGTGTCCGATTATGGACACCCTGTACATTATTAACGGACAAGCAGTCTATTCTTTCTGCTTTTCAACACGATGCAAGACTACCAGAACAACTTCGCTGGGAGTAAATAAACGGACGTCAACGCGCGAAGTACCCAATCCATTGGTTATAATAATCGGAGTACCTTTGCTATTCTCTTTCCAACCAGTCAGAAAACGGTTTCCATAAATAGAGTGCTTTACCGGAGAATATTTTTTAAACAAGCTCACCTGCCCACCATGAGTATGCCCCGCTAACACCAAATTGGCATTCGACACATCGGTATCTTCTGCATAATCGGGAGTATGCGTGAGCAATATAATAAAATCATCCGCCGGAAAATGCTGGGATGGAGAGTCACCATTCATTTTTTAAATCAAACGGATTGCGTACACCGCTCACTATAATATACTGACCATCTTTCATCAGCTTATAGTTTTTATGTTCCATCAACCGCACATGATTCTTTTGCATGGCCTCCACCACTTCGGAATAACAATAGCCATAATCATGATTTCCCATCACAGCAAATGTTCCGTAAGGCGTATAAACTCTGCTCAAGGCGGTGAACAAAGTATCCAGATTTCCACCTTTCTTGCCACGATAATCTCCACCCAACAGCAAGACA
>ENA-OQES01000764-OQES01000764.1-human-gut-metagenome-genome-assembly--contig:-NODE-764-length-12888-cov-2.663976_pt1 | contig 12888 bp, 17 predicted proteins | sample MGYA00242798_ERZ504641 | MGnify/ENA primary metagenome ERZ504641 (study PRJEB26092, sample SAMD00036327) | human gut metagenome | host: Homo sapiens | study: EMG produced TPA metagenomics assembly of... | reverse complement strand
ATGGCGTGGACAACTGCAAAAGAAACGCAAGGATTCGGCGAGTGAAGAAATCAAAGCACATCTGTTATCCCTGGGTTTTCCGGAAGAGATTTTGCATGATTTAAAGGAAGAAGATATTCTGGCATGCAAAAATGCCAGACAGATTTTGCTGAATCAAAGCGATGATTTGCTGCGGGACGGGGATGAGCGGCTGCAGCTTGACGGCGTGGCAGTGGAACTGGAACAGGAAGGGCAGTGGAAGGTAATCCATCATTTCTTATGGAACGGAAATCCGGGCTTTCGCGGGACAGAGGCAGTGCAGATCAATCCTGCATACCAGGAATTGAACGGCGGTTGGACTGCCCAGGGAGAACTTACCGGCCAGGTCCTTTACGATAAGGATGGGACTTCTTACACCGCAGAGTATGCGTTTTTACAAAATGAAGCATACGATGCCAACCAGAATTTTCCATTTTACGGAAGCCAGCAGTATGCCAGCATTTTTGCAGAATTTTCCATGCCACATCGCGGGGAAAACTGCCGCGGATACGTGGCTTACGAAATCAAGGCAAAGGAAAGTGACTGGTGGATTGATTCCTGGCTCAATTACACCCATCAAAAGACCATCTGGCAGTACCCAGTGATATCTGCGGCCCAGAACAGAAAACAGGGAGGCTGGCTGAATGAGCGTGTGTTCAGTACTGTGCAGGATGCGCTGCAGGTGTTACCGGAGGGAGAACGTGAGAATTCTGTCGGCTTAGGAATGTAAAAATCGGGAGTTGCAGAGGTGTTTTTATGAAAAGAATCACATGCATTTTGATCTGACTGCATATTATGTTTTCTATTTCAGGCTGTACAAAGACATATAAAGGTACGGATGACTGATAGAAAAAGCCAGAGAAGAAATTCCAGTTTCCGATGCGGATACGATTGATATGCAGTATGGAGGTATGTGTACCGTAGATGATGCGGCACTCGTTTGGTTTATTTCTGGCAATCAATATCAGACGCATTACTACCTTCCTATGGAAGTAGAAATCAAAGGAGAAGCAGAATATGCTTATATTCGGACATACAAACCGATGTCTCCTTTCATGGATATTGCTGTTTTGAACTGGAATCGTGGGTATGCCTTTATTGTGAACAATCCAAATTGTGTTTCTGTAAAAATTACGGATGAAGCAGGTACACATGAAGAAATGATAGAAAAAGATGCCTATCCGTATGTGTTCTATTGTTCATCTGTCCCATCGGAGTACGGTTTTTATTGATGCTGAAGGAAATGAACTTAACTGAAACCTCAGCAACTTCAAATTTGAAGGGAGGCAGTTAAGATGATTTCTTGTAATAAGAAATTGAAGAGTGCAGCTAAGGGATTTCTATGTGGAATGTTGCTATATCTATTTATGATATTTATGACGGGGCATTTCACCTTTTTCAGATTATCTGAAATTCCGACGTATCTTTTGAGACGACTCCCATACGGAATAATGAAGTGTTTCTCCTTTGGAGTGGTTGGTTACCTAATAAGTTTGTGTTATTACATTGAGAAAAGAAAATTCAATAAATGATAAAAAGTGGGCTTCTAGGAATAATCGCAAAGGCTGCCGTCTTGGTATTTGTTAGGCGGTAGCCTTTGCTTATGCAAGAATGAAAATGTGCTTTTATATGTTGATTGACTCAGTTATTCATTCCTATGATCACAACTCTGCAGAATTTCCAGGGTCCTATTATCTCTTTCTCCACCGAAAAATTTTTTGAGTACTTTTTCAAATACATCAATTTCCGGAGCTACAGTATCAAATAGGGTCATACAGGACTGGAGCTTTCTATCATCTGGTTCACCCATTACTTTCTTTGCATCGTTGTCTTTAATTTCCAGCAGGACAGTGGATATTTCAATCAGATTATGGCCGAGGGTTGGATCCGTAATATAGTTTTCAGCTTCCTCACGACTTTCAATGGCATAGTATATCGCCATATTACTGTATCCGAGTCCACGAATCTGGGGGAATATGAACCACATCCAATGGCTTCTCTTTTTACCTACCTTTAATTCCTCATAAGCGTCATGATAGTAATTCTGCTGTGCTATTAGGAAACGATCTAATGATTTTTTCATGAATGGCTCCTTAAAAATATTTACTTTGGCGAGGCTTCTGCAGGTGACAGTTGTTCAATTTTTGCCTGCAGCTTTGCATTTTCTCTATCCGCTTCTCTGATACGCTCCTGCATTTCACGCTCTTTATCCATGACGGCGCGCTCTTTATCAATTTCCGCACGCAATTTGCTTTCATTTAACTGAGACTGTAGGGCTGAAAACTTTGTCCTGGAGCTCTTTGTACTGCTCCTGTAAATCCTTGTATTTTTGCCAGATCGGCTTCCATACCAGTCATTTTTTTCGAGAAGAAGATCATTGCTGGCAGTTTTTTCCATTGGCAATCGTGCGGGCATCATCACGCTCACGGCATGCATGCTCTTTTTGCACTCATTACTTTTTCCAATTTGAGCAGTGGTTTCTTTTTTTCATGGCTTCAATCTGGGCAGCGGCATCCTCCTCTGCTTTATTCATCGTATCCATGGCCTCTTTTTGGAGTCTGTTAGCCAAATCAGTATTTTGCTGGGCCCTATCCATATCAATTTGGGCCTTTGCAATAGCCTGTTCTTTTTCTGTAATCGCAGCATTTAATGCTTCCTGAAGCCTAGAAATTTTGGCATCCTGGCCGACTGCTATACCATTAAGTTGTTTAATTAATGTAGAGATCGTGGCTTCAACTGCCAGTAAGGGGCCTTCTAACTCAGGATGTGTCCCTCTGATATTGTCGGACTCTGCAATATCAAGAATGCGCAGAATAGCATTCTCCTGCTGCTCGCCTTTTGGGTCTTCCAGATTTTTTATACAGATCAATGATGTGCATCAGCCGTTCCGATGCTGTTGCGGTCAAGCGCATGCTGACCGGCATTTTTGGCAGATTTTTCTTTGATTTCTTCCATTGGATGCTCCTGATTGATATAAATGTTTACGTTTACATTATTTACGTTTACTTTAATTGTATTATAGCATCATACAGGCCACATAACAATAGAAAGTTTATTTTTAGTGAAAAACGTAAACTTTTTATTGCGAGAAATGTAAATAAAAATAGCCCTGGTACATTTTTGCCCAAGGCTATATCATGCAGCATCAATTTTACTTTGCAATTAGGCGAATACACAATGAATTTCACGATATATGTTGAATTTAAAGTGCACGTGGTCACTGATTCCCACATGTGATAATTCAGCAGACAAGTACGGCAAATATTTTGATTTGGAGTTGTTTAGGCATTTTAGAACAAAAAGTTTACGTTTACGCGTAAACGTAAACTTTTATGGATGATGAGCAACGATTATAGCATATAGAAAGAAAATTTCCATAAATAATGCTATTCTACCGTTCCAGTGGAAGATCTAATCCAGGATCTTTTCAGGCTTAAAATTGAGGTAGTCTCCAGAAACCAGGTGATACCGGATCCCATGGTGAACTCCGTGGATACTGTCGCCGTAACGGGACTCTCCGTGGCAGTGGGAATATACAACATGCTCCACTCCGTACTCTTCGGCCATCCGCGTGAAGATACTCTCCTCTTCCACGATATTTGTTGGCGGATAGTGGAGAAACATAATATATTTACGGAAGCCGGCCTCTCTGGCGCTTTCAAAAGAAATCCGCAATCGTTCCGCTTCCCGCGCTACCAGCTTTTTGGCCTGTTTCTCATTGGCTTCATCCCATCCGACAATCTGCCCTTTTGAATTGATGTAGAATGGTCCCTCAAAGGTATATCCTTTTGTTCCTACAAGGGCATAATCCTGGTAATGATAGTGATTATTCTGCAGGAAATGCAGCTGTGGTTCATATTCTTGATTTAGAACTGCAGTTTTCTTGGCATCCCAAAACATATCGTGATTTCCCCGCAGCAAAATCTTATTTCCGGGAAGATCTGCGATAAAAGCAAGATCTGTTTTGCTTCGGACAGATTTTGCCCAGCAATGATCTCCTGTGATGACAAATGTATCTTCATTTCCAATCAGTTTTCTGCAATTCTTTTCGAGTTTTCTTCATGCGTTTTTCCAGACTTTCCCGAATCTATCCATAGGTTTGTCTACGGAAAAGGCCAGATGCATATCTCCCAGAGCATATAGTGCCATGTTTTCTGAGTCTCCATTTAAAATGAATGTTTGATGAGCAGGCCGGACAATACAAACTGCGATGTTATATGGGGAGGATGCTCAACGATATTTTTAGTATAATGGGTTGCTTCGGGAGTGTCAATTCGATTTGCATTCACCTACATCTGGCCGGCTTAGGCCAGGAGGCTGATTGGCAAAACAAAAAGAGGATATGCCCATAACAGACATACCCGCTAAAATTACTTTGTTGTCTGCATCAAAGTTTAGAAATAAAAAAGTTTACATTTACAGCGTAAACGTAAACTTCCAAAGAAAGTGGCAGATTTTTCATGCATCATCTGTAAATGATACGACATCGTTGGGCGTGCAGGACAGATATTTGCATATGCGTTCTAATGTTACCAAGGTTATATTTTGGCCTTTTTTGAGCCGGTCAAGCGTATGATTGTCAAGGACCTTATCCTTCAACAGAGTATACTGTGTAATTTTGCGTTTCTGCATCGTGTCCCATAACGGGCTGTAATCAACCATTGAAAAGTCCTCCTAAGAACAATCATAGCTGATTTACGGATAAATCAACATTGTGCATATATGCACAATGTTGTATACTGGTTAGAAGGAGGTAAGAGAATATGCAGGAATTTGACTATAGTAATGAAACATCGAATGATTTGTATGATGCGGTGGATGGGCTGTCTTATGAGGAAGCGGTATTTGCCAAGGAAGCTATTGAAAAATAAAAGAGGAAAAAGAAGAGAAAAAGGTCATGAAATTTAAAAAATGGTTTAATGAGGCTCTTTTCCCGATTCTTAATGAATTTGCTGCTGTTTCCGGATGCTGCCTTAAAATTGATCAGGATGCGTGTGGCGGTATGACAGTAACATTAAGGAGCAAGTATGGCGTTGATATCACTGCAAACCAGAAACAAATGCACATGGCAATAGCATTCGCAGACCACATTGCTGTAAACAAGTGGTCTGGAGCTGATGAGGTGGAACTTACTCTCATATATGGTATTCCTGAAGAAGATTAAGAATTGAATGGATGAGAAAAGGTTCATCCTATTAGCAAAACACTAATGAGATGGACCTTTCATTGAATTCTCTTAATAAATGCAGTATTGAGGTGCTCCCCCGGATGCCAGAAGATCATCAATACCTTTTCCATTTTCTTCTTTCCAGTTTGCAATTACGACTGGGATGCCAGCGGTTTTTAGTCCGTCTGCCAGTGATTTTTCGCACGATAAAACCCGCTCATTATGAAGCTTGTCTGCATCAAATGCAACAACAACCATTTTCATTCCCAGTTCTTTCATTTGAGAAAGGACACCGTCATCTAAAATAAGAGAATAGGAATTGACCCCGGGAAGAGTTACCACCGGAGTCGATAAGGCGTTGGATGCAAATAGTCCTTTTGGCTCACCCTCCGTGATGTACCAAAGGGAGGATGTTTTGGCAAAAGGAAGGCCGTAAAAACTGCATTGGTTTGCAGCCGCGCAGCCCTTTTTATAGATGTTGGCCAATATTCCACGTGTTGCAGCCTGAGAATCCTGATAGTAGGAAGCCAGGGTTCTGTATTTTCCTTTTTGCGGGAGAAATTCTTTCTCTCCTCCAGGGGTTACAAAGTAAACTCCCTTCATGCTGATGAAATATTTTTTACCTTCGGCATAGTAGAAACGATCCTGGCCGGAAGTGATCACGGTTGCATCAATGTCAGAAAAATCTTTCCGGATCCGAAGACGAAAGGTGTTCCCATCGAGGTCATACATCGGAAATACCAGTCCACTTGGGCCGGCAAAGGTCCACTGCTCTCCTTTTAAATACGCCCCGGGAATTCCTTCGAGTGAATTTGATCCAAATTTCTGTAGAATTAGATCTGCAAGCCTGGCTCTGGTTATATTTCTGGTGCGGTATCGGTTATGGTACTTTACCCGCAGGCTGTCCTCTTCTGGAAATGATACAATATGATGCTTTTCAATCAGTTCATCCGTCCAACCCTGGCTATGAAGATAAGCCTTGTGTGCCGGGTCAAGGATCAGAAGATTTTGCATATAGGTGTAAATACTGCTGCAGTTTTCATTGTTTTTGGGCACAATCTGATCAACCGGTTTCAGTTCCCTTTTTGTGGTTTTGAAATATGCGAATAATTCATTCCGGTTTTCTTTTTCCGGAGCAGTTCGTACTGAGTGCGTTCTTCATAGATGGAACTGCCGGAACCTTTTGCGCTTCCGATGAACACATATTCCTGGCCATCGGAACCGATCATATTGCACTTTTCTTTATCACGCTGGCAGCAGATGAGCTCACCACCGTAATCTTCCGGTGTCCAATAGCCACACCAGTCTTCATGCTGACAAATGGGGCATTTTCTGGCCCTGCTTACCCCTTTCCATGCATCGCTCATGTTCTTCTCCTCCTGTAAATATGATATTTGTTTGCTTTTTACCGCCATGTAGCGGAGTATGTCAGTCCTGCTGACGCATATGATTGCCTGTCGGCATCATTTTCGCATAAAAAAGGGGCATATCAATCCCGGATGAGATCGTATGCCTTTCACATAGCGAATTATATTTGAAAAAAATTGAGTACCGTTTTATTATATCTGCTTCACAAATGCTTGTCAACAGCGCTGAAACCCTGTTCGGCGAAGGGAAAGCCTTTGAAAGGACTGCAAGTTAAACACTCATGGGAAGGTTAAGAGATGCAGACCAGTCAGATTAATTCCAATATCTGTTGGATGTTCTTTTTGCCAAATGAGGTTTTATCCTGATTGATAATCAGACAGGGAACGCTCATAACATGATATTTTTCTTTTAAATCTGGAAAATGGGCAATATCATATACTTCAGCCGTTACGAGAGGGTTTAGGGAAGCAATCCTCTGTGCGGCCGTCACAAGATCCGGGCACATGGTACAGGAAAGTGATACCAGGACCTGCAGATGAACGTTATGCTGGATTGCCAGTATTTTTTCTCTTATTACAGGATCAAGTGGCTGCCCAGGCCCTGCAGCATTATATAATCCCAGAATAAAGGACGTAAATTCATGCCCTCCAGGGACGCCGTGAAAAGCCAGCCCTGTCTGCTCTCCGCTTTCGGTTAATACATCCACAAAAGGAAGCGAAGCACCGGTCTCTGCAGAAGGGACGCGTTCGTGCACAGTCAACTTATCTGTATATTTTGCCAGTTCTGTCATATAATTTTCTAATTCCTGGCTCACGGGCCGGGAATCCAGATGCAGCTCAAGCTGCAATTTCCGTTCCATTTTGGCAAATACCGTATTTAACTGGTTTATGATATCCTGTGAGAAAAAACTATTTGAGGATTTTACATCTGGCGCGGCACCTTTTTTAACCGCCTGTTTTGCATGGATACCGGTTCTTCCCTGCATGGCAGCCGCATATTTTTCCAGCTCCGTAGCGGCGGTAGCACCATCTCCCACTGCCGTTATCTACCTGGCGCAGATTTTTCTGGCACACATCACCGGCTGCATAAATTCCTTGGCAGCTGGTCTGCCGGCTCTTATCGGTTATCACATATCCATGGGGATCCAGATTTACCAGTTCTTTTACCAGTGATGTGTTTGGCTCATAACCTGCAAATACAAACACTCCGAACGTGTCATTTGCAGAATCAAAGAGAGTTTCCTTTCCGGTATTTCTATTTCTGTAGCAGATCCTGCGCAGCATGTGGTCACCCTCAACACAAATAACTTCGGTATTTGTCAGGACGGTAATCTTAGGATGATTTTTGGCTGCTTCTGCAACAGCTTTTGCGCAGGAAAAATCATCGTCTCGGATCAAAATGGTCACATGGCTTGCGAATTTGGTGAGGAATACACTCTCTTCTGCCGCTGCAAATCCTCCGCCGATTACAAAGATTTCTTTCCCGTAGAAGAATTCTCCGTCACAGGTTGCACAGTAAGCTACTCCATGACCGCGGAACTCTGCCTCACCTGGAAAGCCGATCATTCTTGGATGGGCGCCTGTTGCAAGCAGAATTCCAAAGCTTTGGAAGCTGTCCTTGTCTGTAGTGCTTTCCCAGAGTTCTGCTCCGGATGCAGTTTCTTCTTTTTTAGCGCAGTAACTTCCCTTAATAGAAATTCAGCTCCAAAAAATCTCGGCCTGTCTGCGCATGGTTTCTGTCAGTGCTCTCCCGCTGGTTTTCTCAATGCCTGGATAATTTACCACTTCATCAGTGATGGTGACCTGGCCGCCGAATTTCTCTTTTTCAAGGATAAGGACACGATAGCGGGCACGTGCAAGATATAATGCGGCGGTCAGTCCGGCCGGCCCTCCGCCGATCACTACTACATCATAGAAATTTTTCCTTTTCCATCAGAGCATACCTACCAGATCAAGGCTTGGTTTTAAGGTTTCTGCACCAGGTTGCCATTTGGCCGGGTCATACTTGATCGCCATGTTCTGCTACGAACTGGCATGCCTGAAGGCGGCGAAACAGTTCATCCGCATTACGGCCAACATTGCCCGCATTTATTTCGTATACAACGATTTTTCCCTCTGGATTTACGATGAAGCTTCCTCTCTCGGCCATTCCATCGGACTCAATCAATACCCCAAAGTCCTTACATAACTACATGAGCGGGATCGGCCAGCATTGGGTATGCGATCTTACCAATTCGCTCAGAGTGATCGTGCCATGCTTTGTGTACGAAATGAGAATCTGTAGAGACCGAATAAACTTCGCATCCTGCTTTTAGAAACTCTGGATATTTGTTCTGAAGATCTTCCAGCTCCGTAGGGCATACAAAGGTAAAGTCTGCCGGATAGAAGAAAAATGAGACTCCATTCTTTCATGATATCGTTTTTTGGGTTATGGTTTTTAAATTCACCATTCTGATAAGCCTGAACAGAAAAATTCATTTATTTCTTTGTTGATCATTGACATCTTCGCAGTCCTCCTTTATGGAGTAATGGTTCCCAGAAGCACATCAAGTTATGCGGAGACCGCGCTGCAACAATGACGTTTGCATAGAGAAAGGCATCAATCTTATGGCAATCAGAAACAAAAAAGACATACAAAGTCCATTGGGCTTATATGTCTTTTACCTGCAGCTCCTAAAACCAATCTGTTACGATATGGTACGGATCCATGGTTTCTGCAGTGATATAGTATTCGCCGGTTGCAGGGACAGGCTGCCCGTCCGGGCCGATGATCTTTGCATCAGCACTTATTTCTGCCAGGGGGAAGTAAGGTTGTGCAGGGTTTGATTAAGCACAGTGGGTTGTTCTCAACAATTTTGTATAGATACTTTCTTTTGTCCCAGAACCGCTCTACCACAACGCCGGCTCTGGGACTTCTTAAGGTCATTTTCATATTCATATCCTTCTTAAGGCCAGTATTCCAGAAAAGATCATGCTCCGAATGATACACGCAGTGGTGGGCCATTTGTCAGGCATGATCCTGCTTCACCAATTCTATCATTATTTGCGAGATTGCATCAATACAAAAAAGAGGCATTAAACACTGTGAAGAACACCAGGCCTTCATCGTCTATCACCACATTGCCGTGCATGGACGAAAACAGAAGGAATCAGCGATATTTAGTATTGCGATGGGTACAATACTGCGTTAGAACGGTTTCCTGTGCTAAATCATCAATAGCCTGGTCATATGGGGATTTGTTCTGTACAATGCAGAAAAGAAGCGTTGCAAGAAACAAGAAAAGTAAGAAACATATCAAATACATCGTAATTTTTGTCCTCCTGTGGTATTGAAACGGTTACTGATTTAAGCTTCGATCTTTCTTAGGTATCAGAAAGTGCCAGGCACTCCATATGCCCATTCGTGAATTGGTATAAGTGTTTAAGAAGTGGAATTTCTGGGTTCTTCAGCGAAGCATCGGTGCTAAAGAGTAAAGGTGTTTTAAAATGGCTGGTGTCCAGAAAGTGGTTCAATTTCCTTGCATCATCTAAAGTTTCGGCGATCACTATGCATGTCTGATAGGAAGTGGCATTTTGACGATCCAGTTCCGCTTTTAATGCCTTTTTATTTGAACGGTAGGGAAATACTAAGATCTGCCCCTGCAAACGCGTCTTAAGGCAGATATGGGGAATAGATGGGGCATTCTCAATGGCCTGCGCAAGGAATATCTGGTGATTGCTTCTCAGAATATTGATGCAGGCGCTATTGCGGACCAGAACTGTTAAAATTGTGGATGGATCATTTGCAGTACGGTTTGGAAAATGATCAAAAATTCTGGGATGCGGGAATAATAATTCCATTAATTTATTTGTAAATGAGCTTAACTGCAGGATAGACGGTCCGCTTGCTGTTCCGCCGCGAAATATGGAAAGTGGGATCAACAATCCTTTGCGTATCAGAGCATGGATGGGGTTTCGATAGGGATTACCGTTTCCGTCGGAAAAAACGCTTGAATCTGTTTTCACACCCACAAAACAATAGAAAATCTCTTACCTGAGATGCGGTACAATACTGCAGCTCATAGACTATGGATAGGATGAGCAGTTCCAGATCAGACAATTCATTTTTTGTGATGGATTGCCATGCTCCTGATGATCTAGGGACCTGAATGGATTTAATGGTTGTGGTGCTATCAAATCGAAATGGGGAATAGGACATGGTATATGCGGTGGTATTCGCGTTCCTTTCATTTTCATTCACCGAAGAAGATGCCATCGGTGTGTTCCGTGGGGGTTATGATATGGGTCGGCTCTACTGGCGTTTGATCTTCTGCATCTGAGACAGCTTCAGTTGTTTCTGTGGTCAGATCCGTCTGGACCTGGGGTTCTGGAATGGAATTTTTTATTTCCTGCGAGGAAATAATTTCCTGGTTTGCCTGAAGAAAAATACCCGTTTGATGATATGTGGGCAACGCTGAATCGTTTTTCAAAAACGGATGGATGCAACGGTCCTGGCATGAATGGCTCCCATTCGATCTTTAGTCTTGGGGCGCTCTTCTCTCTCGGTTTGGGCAGAAAATTCACTTTTCCCCTAAAGGGATAAATGGGTGAAGAATTGTTTACGGAAAAGAATATAACTTCCTGAAAGCCCAAATACCGGAATACCGTGCCAGAAAAACGTTCGGATAAGGTAGGTGTAGAGCGCCTGGAATATGAGTAAGCCGGTAGCTCTGCGGTGATTGCTGTTTCCGTAACAGTTTCCTGTGTGACGTGTTCCAGGGTCTCGCCAGCCATTTTGGAAAAGATATCCATTTCCGTGGTGCTTACGCGTCCAAATATGATCTGGTGTGCGCAGTTACCGAGCATGATGCTGTCAAGCTGTATCTTCTTTACCTGATCCAGTGTCTGGATGGCACAGATGACAGCAACCCGGTACTGGCGGAACAGTGTGAAGAAACTTTGCAGTTTCGGATGCAGGAGCACAGGAAGCTCATCGATGTAAATAAAATTTTTGATACGGTCATTTTCTGATCCAGGACGCCTGAGGACGGCCGTTTCATAGGAAAGCAGGAAAAACAGGCCAAAACCGGTTGCCACAGAATCGCCTCGCTCAAGGGCATAATTTAATATGATGATCTCACCGTACTCCAGGGCTTTATCAATATCAACGGTCTCTTCTGCTTCAAAAACATCGCGGACCAGAGGATCATTTAGGAAATTGTTGATCAGGTTTCGCAGACCATTGCAGCGATCGTACATATTTGCTTTATTTTCGCCCAGAAGGTCATTGTTGATAGTGGTGTATACCTGCTGCCACTGCCCTACATCCACAACTTCAGCAACCTGTTCTGTGCGGTCATTTCCGCTGTCTCTGACGCTGTGAACGGAATAGTGCTTAATAAGTGCATCCAGATATGGGCGGCAGCGACTACAGTCGTTGATCAGGTTCTGCACATCGGATGCTTTGGGAACCTGTCCGGGGTGCACCAGATGGTAAGTCAGCATTAATAGTTCTGCTATGCTGACAGTTACTGTTTCGTTGAGACTCGAAAAATAAGGATCGGATACGCCTGACTGGTCATAAATGGACTGGACTACGGTAGCGAAATTTGGAGGCCTGGGCCGTGATGGTGGTTGCCAGCTCCTTTCCGGTCAGTGCGGGATCGATTTTAAAAGGATTGAAGCCGGTGAAACCTTCTTTGTGTTTTCTGTCTTTTAAAATCGGGTCAATCCTATGGATCTTCAGTTTGCGGTTTTTGGCCATATGGTAGCACTGATCCGCCCATGCCGCATTGGGCGCAACCACGGTGATGCCAGCGGATTGAGAGTCAAACTTGAGATGCCGGTACAACTCTCTTCTGCTGGCATTTTCTTTTTCAATCTGTTTGTCTGCGTTTGGATTTTCTAAAAGTATCGGCTCAAAGTAATTGATGGAAAAATCAGTTCCATTGAATGGGGCGCAAATCCGTAATTTCCCCTCTTTCAGGGCTTTGTAGCAGGCTTTTTTCTGATAATCCTCGTTATATACTTTCTGATCAAGGTCGTCCGCAATGGCAACCGTGAGCACACTGGATGTTTTTGCGGTGCCGGTTGTACCGTCACAGTACATATGCAAAATCGGTCCAACTCTTTTACAACAAACTGGGATCCCGTTGAAAGATAGCGGACTGCTTTAAAATCATAAGCAAATTCTTTGGATTTCCGGAAATCTATGTACTGATCGAGTTTAAAGCGATCGATTTCATCCAGGACTAGGTCCGAAGAGAATGTGCCATATAACTTGCATCCGATATAGATGGGGATCAGAGGCGGAAGTCCGGCAAATAAGAAAACGCCCAGCTGCATGATCATGTCCTT